>Ga0307942_1002551_pt1 | contig 14792 bp, 18 predicted proteins | sample OrgLakmetagen175_FD_201846 | JGI IMG/M metagenome (GOLD analysis project Ga0307942, IMG submission 201846) | Saline water microbial communities from Organic Lake, Antarctica - #175 | ecosystem: Environmental > Aquatic > Non-marine Saline and Alkaline > Saline | place: Antarctica: Organic Lake...
GTGTGTGGGTGTGTGTGAGAGAGAGAGAGAGTGTTTGAGAGAGAGAGAGAGAGAGAGAGAGAGGGAGCGAGAGAGAGAGAGAGAGAGAGAGAGAGAGAGAGAGAGAGAGAGGGAGAGAGAGAGAGAAAACATGCACCTTTCAATGCGGGACGCATCTGCAGAAGCGCTGTGGCAGTCTTTGAAGCTGCACGCAAGCCAGCCAATGCCTGTAGCTGGGTGACCTCCTCTGCATCCTCCTCCTCCTCTTCCTCCTCTTCTTCTTCATCCCCACCTCCAAGCTGAGAGACCTCACTGTGATGGAAGCTGCTGGTCGCGCGCATGCCCTGTCAGCACGCAACAGGAGCGGCGCTTATGAGCAGCCTTTCAAGTGTGCCTTTGCCTGCCAGCTCTCATGCTCGTGCATACTTGTGCAATACATTGAGCATGCGGGGCCATGTCAAACACAACTAAGGCTCTACCAACCTTTCACAAATCCACACATACACAAACTTGCAGGCACACATGTACGTGCACACTATTACAAAAATGCACTAGGCTCTGAGCACATACACAGCTGTTTTTATCCAGCTCTGACCGGATGGAACACAGTACTCTAATCTCTTCAAGGTGCATGTAAATGGGGCATTGTACGCTGCCAGATTTGCCAGACAGGCTAAACAAAGAGCAGAGGAAGCTCAACCTCAGTTAAATGGCCAGAGCATGTATAACAGCAACTTGGGCGTAACTGGACTGAGTCCCAAAACAGTATATGTTTGCATAAATGTGGCCCCCCAAATTAGCAAGCTTCTTCAATTTATGCATCATAATACCGAGCATTTAACAGGCTGTCAAGAGCAATGTTGTCCTAACCGGGTTGTTGTCGTGATCAGCCACGGCGTGAACCCTACTTTTGGATGCCATATTTTTATAGTCACCTGCTGCACCATATTTGGTCCTGGCTATTGAATGCGATCATTGCAAAAAAATGAAGTGAAAAGACTAACTGGTTGACGAGGTACGCTCCTACCCATGAGAAGCACTTATCAGTTAGAACGCAGGTTGCAATTCATTCTGTGAATCTGTACACTGCGATTTACCAACATCTGAGCACGTGCTCTGGTAGCGTATAATGTCAGCTTAGTTTGGAGCTAAAATCAGTTTAATTGGATGAAGGTGTGTGTGTGTATGTGTGTGTGAGTATGTGTGTGTGTGAGTATGTGTGTGTTTGTGTGTGTGTGTGTGTGTATGTGTGTGTGTGTATGTGTGTGTGTTTGTGTATGTGTGCGTGTGTGTTTGCCCTCTGAATATCAGCATATTTCGGCACTAGCTCAGTCCGACCCCTCTGGCGTGATACTTCAGCACTCATTCATCAGCATAAGGATTCCCCGCACCTATATTTTGTTATATAAATGAAGGGAAATGCCTGACTCTAAGCGTTTACCTGCAGGTCTGCGAGGTCTGCCTGCGCTGCTTCTTCATCTTTCTCTAGTTTTTGAGCCCTGAGTGAGACTGCCCATTCAAGGGGAGCATGCGCAGGAAGCTGCGGAGGAGCTTCCTGTGCCTGATGGGTCGGCATTGTCGGGCCATCAAAGAAGCTACGGGTGCGCAGCTGGTGCAAAGCGATGGTGTCTTTTTCTGCAGCGAAGCGTGTGCCCTGCGATTGTTCGAATTAATGATCACGCTCAAATTAAAGATCACGCTGAAGCACATTTGCAGCGAAGCGTGCATCCTGCAGTTCTTCCAAGTCCATGATCAGGTAAATGTGGCACATGCTATCGCTGGTGATCTTGTTGACACGCCAATCTTGTCCCCTCACAGTTTGAGCGTACTATACACTGAAAAGCATGTGTGGGTGACAACCGAGTGGGTGAGAGGAAATGAACCTCTTGTCTTGTTTGTGTGCTGCTCCTCCATCTCTGTGCGAGTGCTTTTATCAGAATGTTGAGCAATTTGACTAATGCGCGTGTGTTGTGATGAAACTAAGAATACATCTGTGGCCTATTTATGCCAAAAACAAGGCAGCTGCTGTCACTCACCTTTCCAAAGGCTGGCTCACTCTCACGCCCTTCAACTCGCATGTTACGTGTGCTTGGGCGCCTGGGTGAGCGCGTGCGTGCCAGTATGTTTGGGTGCTGTCTTTTACAGATGACCTCATCAAGCACACTCCCACAAATCACCCAGCACTGAAACATGTGTTGGTTAGTGCCATCATACAATCTCCAGATAGGCAATCATGCATTGAACGTACATTCTGCAACCCAAACTCAGGCTCACAACAACACTGTTTAAAACTAGACGCCACATAGATTCTTTCACATAGACGAAGCTACTACCCTGTATTTTTATAACTACAGGCCAAGCCTCATGCGCACTCACCCTTCAGTGGGCTCTTCTGATGGAATTGGGGCTCCAGATGTTAAGGGAGCAGCCTCCCAAGGGCTGGCTGCAGGTGTAGCCTTGATACGAGTCGGCCTATCAGAGGTGTTGTCGCTTCCTTGAGGAAGACCCAGCTTGGCTTGCATGGCTTCAGCCGTTGCGTGCGTTTCCAGAGTGGCACCCTGTTAAATGAGGCAAGTCAGAACATTTTTGTGTGCAGAATTAACACTTACTTTCAAGCAAACATGCACACATGCACATTTGCATACATGCATCCACCCACCCATCCATCCATCCATCCATCCATCCATCCATCCATCCACCCACCCACCCACCCATCCATCCATCCATCCATCCATCCATCCATCCATCCATCCATCCATCCATCCATCCATCCATTCATCCATCCATGAATGAATAAACAAACAAATAATAAACCATGTATTTAAAAATATGTATATTCCTCCTGAGGTGAGAACGCCAATATTTTTAGCATACTTGCAACAAAGTCATCTGGTCGAATCGGATTTGTAGTTTGACAGCCTGAGCACAAATCTTTGGTTTTTTGAGAATCTCTGCTGTCACTGCCCACCACGGCCCATATCCAGCATTCCAGACCATAATACTTGACAGGGCAGACTTGGGAGCATACTGAAGGGCTCCCGACACTCAGGTGATGGCCATAAAGCTTGTTTCCAGGATTTCCAGAAATGCACCAATTCTGCCCAGCAAGCAGGCCCACGCACTAAGTCCTTGAGAGGCAAAATTTCTTTCCCCCCTTTTTTTTGCTTATAAGGGTATGGTTTGACCCTAAACCTATCTGGGAACAAATGAATTGGTAAAATTCGGACCAAAACCCGCCTTTCTACACCCATGCCACCTTTCTGGCAGGGAAATGGCACAAATCCAGCCCCCCACTCACACCCTTGACCCCAAACACATTTATTTTTATGCAGAAGTATTACATTTATGTATAGAAACCATTGGGTTACCTCAGATGTGCAATTCAGGAAAGGGGCATTAATTGCCCCTTTTTGGATGGAGATTGTCTAGACTGAATGGGAATGAGAATTGGACGGTGTTTCTTTTTATGTACTTAATTGTAGCGATTTATACAAAAGGTCCGTGAAAAATCCGCGATGCTGATTGGCCGGCAACAAGCATCGTAAAAGATCTCTTTCACCATGCTTACTCTGATAGCCACCCTTCTGTTTACACTTTCCTGCGCCCTTGAAGGGCATTCCCTCGTCAAGCTGTCGTTGGGCTGGACCAAGACTCGGTGAGTGTAGTGCAAGTACCAAACACACACGCACGCGCATGTACACGCACACATACATACATACATATACATACATAAGTATAGACAGAAGAAGTGCTTACCTTACAGTGTAGCAACGTAACAGCCTTGTGTGAGGCTGAAATCCAAGGGCATGCACACTTGCTTAGCAGATGCTCAAGTGTAAGCAAGGTAATTAAGCTCCTTATCTGTGACTGCAGAACTTACCCTACATTGCACGTCTCTGTCTGGCAGAGCATGCAAAACCCCACGTGGTCTGCAAGCCTAATACCAACCCAGCATGATACGTGTAATGAATCTGCTACCCTGGGATCTTACCCTGATGACTGCAAGGTCGTCCACGGCCTTTTGGAGCAGTGCTGTGATGCCGCTCACAAGGTCCAGATTGCATTTCCTGCTCTGGCCTGTGGCTGGCCCATCTTTATCGCCTGCAACAGAGGTGCGACCACAGACCGTTACAATTCCGGACAAAATCTTTGCCACAAAAATGTAGGGCAGTTTGATGAACGAGTGGGACTGTCCTTTGGGGCTGACCTTAGGGACCCTATAGGATGAGCAAGTGCGGCACCCTCAAGACCATATTGTTTTCAAGTTGGGCTTAAAGGCGCATCCCCAGAGAAGCATCAAGATATCGATTTGGTTACATTTCCTGCTGTTCAGATACGTAGGTGTTTTGGGCACTTTGGGTTCAAGGCACCAATGGAAGCGATGCAAGCCCTGTTAGGTTGTACTATTTAATTATTTGACATACAGGAGGTACACATGGTGATAAATGCCGACGATGCACTTAAAGACACAGGCTTTAGAAAGGAGCAACATGGGTTGATCACGAGAGGGGTTAGGTCAACTCCGACCTTGCTCTCAGCCTTTGCAACGATCAGCCTGTGCAACGATGGCTATCAGCCTGTGCATCGATGGACCCAATTGTCTCCTACCTTTGCTATCAGCCTGAGCAACGATGGACCCAATCGACTCCTGCCTTTGCTATCAGCCTATGCAGTGATGGGTATCAGCCTGTGCAACGATGGCTATCAGCCTGTGCAACGATCAGCCTGAGCAACGATGGACCCAATCGACTCCAACCTTTGCTGTCAGCCTATGCAGCGATGGGTATCAGCTTGTGCAACGATGGCTATCAGCCTGTGCAACGATCAGCCTGAGCAACGATGGACCCAATCGACTCCTACCTTTGCTATCAGCCTATGCAGTGATGGGTATTAGCCTGTGCAACGATGGCTATCAGCCTGTGCAACAATCAGCCTGAGCAACGATGGACCCAATCGACTCCTACCTTTGCTATTAGCCTGTGCAACGATGGTTTGACTTCTACCTTTGCTCTCAGCCTGTGCATCAATGGACCCAATCACACAAAGCAAGCTGCTGCAATCACCATACGTAATTTCTGCATGTTCTTTGTCAAGCACAGACCCAACACACTGCTTACCAGCAAGAGCCTTGTGCCACTGCAACAGCAGCACTTCTACAGGGTCAACCGATGCAGGGTGCTTGCGATGGCGCAAGTGCTTTTGGGTGAAGGACTGAGAAGAAAAGGTGGGGAGGCGCGGTTGCGATTGGGAAGCAGGCGATAAGTGGGAAGGGTTGAGATTCATGGAGGGCTGTTGAGGGGCGATATCCGGATTTCTGGAGGGGCGCTGTGGAGCAAATGCAGTGGCAAGTGGCCCGCTGACTTGACCATGTTGGAGAGCAAGTTGTGTGGCTGCAACGCTCTGGATACCTTGCTCCGGAAGCACATTATGATGGCTGCCCAGCTGCACACTAGCCGTCTGTGAGTTCTCTGAAGTGCCCTCTGGCGGTCCGGCGGAGGCATAGGCAAACGGTAAGTACCCCTCCTTCCCTGCTTCCGGTCGGGCCTTTGGCGTGCAAGCCACAGAATTTATGGGAGTGGACGAGATCGTGGAGCTTGTGTTGCTGCTGCTGTTTGGACGAGCGGCCTTTCCTTCACACTGGTCACCCTTGCCAGCAGTATTGTTGGCTTTAGCTCCACCCTGCTGCTGCTGCCGGTCCAGCAATGCCACGGGTGTTTCTTCCGTTTCCTCTGGCACCGCATCCAGAGCAGCTTGCTGAGCGTTTGCAACGTAGGTGCTGGGCTTGTAGGAAGTGGAGACACTGCCTGCTGCGCCAAACACTCGGTGAGTGGCTTGCCGCCGCACCTCCTGCTGGCGTTTGCTCATTTTTGCATGATTCACTGCTTGGCGCGCTTGCAGCACCTGCGTGTGTGTATATGCATGTGTGTGTGTTAGGGTAGTTGACTGCCACAAATACACTCTTGTACATGCTTGGAACTCAACATACACATATCACTAACTCGCCAGGAGGGCGGCAATGGGCTAACGTTTGTAATTGTTCCTTTTTTGCATACAAGTACTCACACGCCACTGCGTCAATTGAAACCCGTCTCGCCTCAAAACCTAGCTGACATTTTACGCTGCTAGAGTATATGCTCAGATACAAGAAAGTTGCTCTACATACAGAAACATGGGACAAAACGCACACGCAGGACACCTGTACCCTCAAGTGTTGCTTACATGGAAATGACATACTGAATTGGATATCCCGCCATCCACCCGGCCACTATACTCTATTTTTTTGCAGTGGAATTTGCTCTTATTGAACTCAGAAACACAAAAAATCACTTAAGTTGGTGGTCTGGCTGGTCAGACACAGCATATGGGTGCTTGAAAGTAGGGTTATGCCGCAATTGACAAGACACACGGCCCTAATTTCCAATTCCAACCTGAGCTGCATCTAAGTCTCAATACTGAGCTAGGAAAAAGAGAGACTCGGGCATCCTAGTTCGTGACCTAGAGACTAAAAACTGACGTAGGCCCAAACTGTTGGTTTTAGCAGGCAGTGAACCTGTTGACTAGCAGGCACCAAACTGTTGGTTTTTAGCAGGCAGTGAACCTGTTGACTAGCAGGCACCAAACTGTTGGTTTTTAGCAGGCAGTGAACCTGTTGACTAGCAGGCACCAGGCCCGCGGCTTGCCCTGTCCTTTTCAGCAGGCGGTAAGCAAGGACAGGTAAAGGTAGCAAGCAAAAATTGCACCTGTCGTTGCACCAATTGCAGCTGGTGGAACAAAATTACAAAAGATCGTCAGCAAGCAAGTTGCTGGTGCCTGCAGGCTTGCCTCCGAAGAAATTAGCACACACACACTTGGAGGACTAGCACCAAAGGAAGCAAGAAGCACAGATGCCTGCTTGGACCATAGGAGCGAACCACACACAGCCACAAGCCTAGGATCATTGGAAACAAGCATACAAACCTGCAAGATGCGCTCCCTGGCAAGCTTGGTTGCTGGGTTGGCTGCTTCTTCTGAGGTCAGGCCATTTTCACTTGCTGTTCTGTCCGAGCTTCCTGTCTCCATGTCACTAACTGCGCTTGCTTGCTTTTGCATCTTGATGGAAGACATGACCTGTGGGCATGCACGGCAACATGGATGAGGAAGCTGGTGGTGTACAACCTTTGGTGCTAACTGAGACAACTGGATTTAGCAACTGGATTTCTGGGATGAATTCCGCTCATCCTGTGATGACGTGCCTTAGAGCACATTGCGTACACACACATGCACGTCCCCCCTCCCCCCTCCCCCCACACACATACATGCACGTGTGCACAAGCACACAAACATACACACACAAATACACGCATGCACACGCACACACAACTCACACACCTGGAGGACGGATGATTGCATTCGTTTCCTGGCAAGCCAGTTGTGTGAGGAGGAAGCATCTGACTTGGCTGAAGGGTTTTCTGATCCCAACTCTGCCTGCTTTGGCTCCGGGGCAGCTTGCTGCAGGATGGCCTCCAAACTGCTTTGGTCAATCTGGAAGCCAGAGACCTGCATGTAGCAAGTGGTGCAAGTGTTTCACGCTCATCTTGGTACGCATAAACCGATGGAAATCTGCAATAAAATGTGTTGCAAGTATTAAATGATACAAACCAATAGAGTCCTACATAATAAGTCAGGTGTAAGCAGCTCCTAAGACAGAGAACAAAGGCTGACATCCAGGATATCGATTAACGAGTTGGATATGACTGTATATTTGGTGGCTTCCCTGCCGAAAATATCAGAGGTGGTCATCTGAGGTCCCAAACAGGGGTATTTTTGAAATGTGAATTGAGTACGGTGGCCAGACTGGCACCTGAGCTTGGATGTTGCCAGTCCCGGCAAAAATGTCTAATTGCCCGCGGCGTGAACCCTATTTTTCACCACCATTCTCTTATATCTCACCACCCACTGACCTGATTTGTGTCATTTTTTTATGGATTATCTGCAATTCAATAACAAATATCATTGCAACAAAAATGGGGCAAAACGGAGCAATACTTGGCCAGGTACCCCATTTTGGCCCATTTCCCTTGAAGAAAATCAGCATATGGGGTGCCAAAAAGGCGGAAAATCAACCTCACCAAATATACTTTTCAAACCCTAGGATGATTTGGTATCATAAAGGAAGTCCTCCTGTCTTGTTTTGGGATGAAAAGAGGCCCTGATTGGGGTGTGGTGGCCTGTAATGTGGAAACTCAGTGCCTAATATTGAGCTGTATTTTTGTCAAGACCACTGGGGTGGTCCTTTTGGCCGCAAATTTCATGAATCATTTAGTTATATCATTCAAACATGATTTGCATCAAAAAAGTCACATTTCAGGACATTTGCTCAGTTGACCCCCTCTGCGAAAATATATACGTATATACACCGTATAGATATAGTTCTGGCCAACCCTACTTGAGTTGACAAGACACACCATTGGACTGCCTTGCCTTAAAACAATAGAAAGCATTGGAGTCCCAATGCAAGTACAAACATGTGCTGCTTGTGCCCAACTTGCCAGCCCGTTGGTGCTGTTGCCAACGTGATCTCTTACCCTCAATGTCCCCCCCTTCATCAACCTTGCCCTGTTGGCATCGGCTTGACAGACGGAGGGGATGCCCGTCTTGGTTGAAAGATCCCCTGCGCAAGTATGTATTGTTGAAGAGGTTAGCAAGCTACTGCACGAGAAGGGAAGCTTCTCTGTACAGGCAATGAAAACCACTCTGTACAAGGCAATGAAAACCACTCTCCGCCACTCTCTACCACTCAAGGGAAGAGAGAACCACTCTGTACAGGCAATGAAAGCCATTCTCTACATCGAGTTAGGAAAGGACCCCGATTCAGCGCTTGGAATTGGTGTACTCACGCAAATTGCTGTAGCACCTACATGGGTCAACAAAGGCCTGACATTGCTGTTGCTACTACAAGGGTACAAAAAAACACCTTATCAATTAACAGTTCAACTACACTTGCCTGACTCCTTCGCTGCAGGCTCGCGAGGCTTTGCTTGCATGACAGCCATGGCACGCTTCCATGCAAGTCCAGGTTGTGGAGGAGGCTTGGGGGGCCGCAGCCTTTGAACAATGTGCAGAGCGCGTGACACACAGTGTGAGCAAACTCACATGTTCACAAGGAGCTTGTGGTTTGCCTTTGTACATTGTGCAGAGCGCGTGACACACAGTGTGAGCAAACTCACATGTTCACAAGGAGCTTGTGGTTTGCCTTTGTACATTGTGCAGAGCGCGTGACACACAGTGTGAGCAAACTCACATGTTCACAAGGAGCTTGTGGTTTGCCTTTGTACAATGTGCAGAGCGCGTGACACACAGTGTGAGCAAACTCACATATTCACAAGGAGCTTGTGGTTTTCCTTTGAGCGCAGATGCCTATGTATAATTCTGATGCAGGATTGCTGCAACAGCACAAGCACGTGAATTGCTTCAAGGCGCCTGATCATTATTATCACCACCAACCTTGTACACTGTCAGTACTCACTTCAAGAGCCTATTCATAAACCTGTCCACGTCAATATTGGTTGGGGACCCGCGCGCTTTGGACAGCCACGCCCATTGAATGAGGGCAGCGATGTCTGTGGGCACACCTGGGCAGCCCCTGCTCACAAGAAACAACAAACGCGCGGTGTATGTGTGTGTTTGTGTGTATTGTGTTCCTTAGGATTGAGTAACTTGTGAGCAAGGAAGCGTTGCTTGGCAAGGTGCTGGAGGGAAGGGACCTTAAAGAACAAGCTTGGTAGTTACGACAGAGAGCCTGCAGAGCGCTCAATACAAAAGGGACCTTAAAGAACAAGCTTGGTAGTTACGACAGAGAGCCTGCAGAGCGCTTAATACAAAAGGGACCTTAAAGAACAAGCTTGGTAGTTACGACAGAGAGCCTGCAGAGCGTTCAATACAAAAGGGTGCCTAAAGAACAAGCTTGGTAGTTACGACAGAGAGCCTGCAGAGCGTTCAATACAAAAGGGTGCTCTGTTGGGGGAGGAGGTACAGAGGCCATGCAGCTTGGAGCATGGACATGGATGATGCAGCTACACAACTTATCCCCATAAGGTGAGCTGTGGTGCACGCAGTACACACGTGTGCACGTGTGTAATAGTGTTGTCTTTATCTCTCTTCTAGTCCATTCACAAACAATGTTAAACCACAGTAATGCATGCGTTACAGCCTCTTTGCTAATGGGCACATATCACTTTTGTTCATTGCATTAGCATCAGACACAAATCGCTGACTGCGATCCATCCTCCAGTCTTATCTTTTTCGTTGCTAATTTTTCCAGATTCATGTCTTATTCATCGAAGTCCATCTTGCGATACAAGAAAAACCATACAGGGCTTCCTTAGCACCATCCTTGATAAATTTGTTGCACTTTTTTTATCGTTTGAATTCATCACACCTTGTTCATATGGCAAGGCAAGCAAAACCAGACCTTTGCTTTTCACCCATCCTTAATCATTTCCTTGCGTTTCATTGTCATTCTCTTTGAGCTTTTTTACCTTTAATTCAGGCCCACCATGCCTGTTTGCTAAAACGAACCTGCACTGCTTTTCACTTTTAAGTATCCAGGACCTTTAGTTAGGTATATCTAAGCTTCCCTGCAAACTCAGTTTGTGGCAGGAGGTGCCCAGGTGGGCAGGGTGGACCTGGGTGGAAAACCCTACCAGAAAGTAGATTCACAATCAGGCATCAACCATTGAATCGTTTGGGGTCGCGATGCCGGACGACGGTCTTTTGGAGCCTTCCCTCGTAAATCTGATGAGTTTTTATTATTTCTATGTCCGTGCCTTTCCAGCGAAACAAATTGCGCCCAGGGCCTTCCGGCGAAGCCTGAAGTGTTTTGTTTACTTCCCACCTGTCACTGTTCACCACAGCCCACCCCCAGCATCCCAACCATATAATTTGGCAGAGCACCTCTGGGGATTATAATGAACTACTCCTGATACTCAGATGGAGTCCAAACATCGTGCTTCCATGGTTTTCAAATAATGCACATTTTTGCCTAGCAAACAAGCCCACGCACTAAGTCCTTTGGAGCAAATATTTTGCCCTCCTTTTTTTTGGCCCCACGGCTAAGGTTAAACCTAAAAACTACCCAGGAGCAAAAAAAAGGGAAAGTTTGTGCTTGGACATGCACTTCTGCACTCATGTCACTATAGTTAGCTAATTTGGCAGGAAAACGGCACAAATCCAGCCCCCGACGCACAAAGCAGACCCCATACCCTTTTTTTGGCGCAGAAGTGTTTCATATATTGTTTCTTACTACCCTGAACCACTAAGATTAAAAAAACGACGAGGTTCGTTTTAGGGCCCATATTTGGCTGGGAATGGTGGGCCTGACTTTAATTTATATATTTTTTCATCAAAATCCATCTGTCATCATATGCAAACAACACCAGATCCCTATCAGGACTCACTTGGCTCCCATTCGCAACTCTGCATACGGGTAGCTCAACATGGATGTGATCATGACCTGCAAATTGACACAATACAGTTGTTGGGTGTAGGTCTGTTGGCTAAGCTGGAGAATACCAGTAGGGGAAACTGAGCAACCCTTTACCCCAGTATGCTTGTTCCTGTGCACAAGCATGGTTTTGTACATATAACTCAGGGGCTAGCTGTTGAGCCTTTGTGGCATCATGGCTAATTTTTGGCAGGGACTTTGGGCGTTTGGCCCCAGAAAGCCAATTAGAGAGCTTTTTCCTCAACTAAAAACTCGATGCAACCCTGTTAGTGTATACAACCATCATGGATGCACACATCTTTGTGTGTTAGGAGGGGTAGAAAGTTGGCTGCATTTTTCCCCTTTCCCTCACAAGGAAACTAACGCAAAATCCAAACCTGACCACCTGGTGGGTCTGTTCACTCAATTCTTTTGGAATGCTACAGTTAATGCATTAATAACAACTCTGAAAAGTGGAATTTGATGATTTGGTAAGCTGTGACCGGTGAAAACTGGACGGCACGCCACAGCAAGATAAGCATGAGCGACAAAAATGGCAAGCTCAAATTGTACACCTACAGGCAAAACAAGGATTTATAAATTTTGGAGCTCGCCAACTTTGTTGCACATGAGCCAGAGAGCATATTGTGATATACCAAATTTGGCCTCAGTTGCCCCCACCTGGGAATTCACCAAAAATTCACCAAAAATCAGGAAACCAGGCGTAACAGTTAAAAAAAAAGGCTTGTGCGACTACGCCTTACTAGAGCAATCTTAATCGTAAATACGGTACCGTACCGTATTACGCCGTATTGTAATGCTCTAAGACGGTGGAATTGACTAGTACGGTATCAAACCCATACAGCGATGTTCACCATACTGTGCAATTTTGCCGTAATTTGGCTGTTTGGCTCCAATTTTGGACCAAACAATAAATTTTGTTTGCAATTGCTCATAAATGAAACACTAATTGTCAACAAAAAATCAAGTATTGCGTCCTCTTTTTGAGTTTCCATGCAAGACACTGCTGGGCCCATCCCCCGAGCTGATGCAGCCCCAACCCAGCCTCAGGGTCGTTCAAGGAAGCATTGTGTGGCGTCAACGCGTGAGAGGAGTATGCTGGAGGTGGAAATGGGAGATGGTGGGGCGAAGAGGCCTTTCTGAGGCCATTTTTGCACTGGCAGTGCCAGCTTGGCACCGTACCATACACCATACCATATTGTACCGTCTAGACGGTAAAACACGGTCGCCAAAATTTGAAAATACGCCATCTTTTACAAATTACGGTCCATAGCGTAATCATTAGGGCTGTGCAATGACACCGTCAGAGCGATTTTGCACCGTAATTACGGAACGGTGGACGGTTTGTACCGTCAGAGCGTCAAAATGATGGTGTCTCAGAAGTGTTGGTGTCTACCGTCCAGACGGTTGAGGGGACCGAAATGACAGTCTGACACCGCCAATTACGGCGACCACCGTCAGACCGTATTTTGATGGACCGTACCGTCACATCGTCATTGCACAGCCCTGGTACTCATAGTACTGCACCGTCTGACCGTTTGTGCACAAGCCTAAAAATGAATCTGCACGTATGTTCCAACTACAATGAGAAACAACATGTTCTGATCACAGTATGTTCTGATCACAATGAGGGACAACATGTTTTCCCAAGCCCACAGGATGAAAAAAACCATACCAAGGTCAATTTTCTGCAACTGCCCATATAATATTGGGCTGAAGTGGCACACTTGCATCCCAGCTTGCATCCTCGGGAAGTAATGACAAATTTGTTCCTCCAAACGCAGCAACTCATTGCTTCACCCCGACCCCCCTATTTGAGAACTATTTTATTGAGGTTACGTTGATATAGAGTCCTGGTAACAAATCAAAATTATTGCAAAAGATATGAAGAGCAAAAAGCAAGAGGTTGGCAAGACATTCAATAACATGCGTTTTCATGGAAGGCACTTATCTAAGGTGTAGGTGCCCTGCGTGTGCGTTAAGTCCTTCCAATCTGTACATTGAGCGGCTCAACAATATCCGAGCACATGCTCTGATAGCTTTAACCGTAAGCTTAAATTTGAAGCTAGATTGGTTCCATCTTGATGAAGTAGTGGGTTGGTAGTTGCCACTTAATTAATTAAAAGGAGCTGCCACTTAATTCATTAAAAGCAGCTGTTTGCTTGCTTGCACCACTCTAATATGATCACCCTGTTAAGTACTACATTATTGCATGAATGCTGATAACATAATTAACCTGATAAAGGACGACATTATTGCATGAATGCTGATAAAAGAATTAACCTGATAGAGGACTACATTATTATTGCAGGACCGCTCTGATATCTTTGACTCAAGTGTCCCTGGCAGCTGGCAGTGCTCACGTGCAATTGCCTTGAGCATAACTTTGTTATTGCATGGGTTAGAGGAACATGCGCCAAGTGAACTCATGAGCAGTACCCAGGCGTTTTGAGTCCTGGCCTTATTAGGCGCTCTTTAGAGTTGGTGACGCTCACGCTTCCTTATCAAGTGCACTCATCGAGAGAGCAACGTGCAGGCCTTATTAGGCGCTCTTTAAGGGTTAGTGACACTAATGCTTCTTCATCAAGCGCACTCACCAAGAGAGCGATGTACAGGAGGGGACGTAGCATCATCGCGACGTATGCCAAGAATATTGTGGCGGCGTTGGTGCCAAAGCCACCCATGACTTCTTTTGCCAAGAATCGCATGAACGCTTCATCTGAGTCTGCGTCAGTTGCAGCTCCTGCACACAAAATTAAATGTATTTGAAAAGATCAGTGCGAAAGTACAGGTGATAACTTAGGCCCACAGTCCTGCTGGAAAGTGCTGACCAATATTGCAAATGAGGGCACACACTTACCTTGCGTAATTCCAACAAAGACAGACAGCATTGCCTTGTTAGTGGTGCTCACATCCTCCATATTTGCACCAAACACGACGACCAGCATCATGCTGATCATGAGGGCAGCAATCGAGATGACGATGGCAAAGAATATCATATCTGCAGAAGGATGTGTAGGTTGTTTTGAGGCGCTTACACAAGTACTGTTTGCGGCAAACAGGATGGCCAGCATTATGCTGATCATGAGGTCAACATGAAGGCAATGGAAACAGAGACGGTGGCAGAACGTGAGTGTTGCAGAAGAGTGAGCAGGTTGTTGTGCGATGGCCAACTTAAAAATGCGTAAGATAATGCCTAATTTTGCCAATCTGCATAACAATATCTTACTAAATCGTGAGGTATCCAATTGTACCTGTGTGGTGTTTGATGCTGCCACAAAAAAGACAAAATGCTGTTTGAAAGGGAGAGCACAGCTCTTCAGTGCCCCCT
>Ga0307942_1002552_pt1:0-12500 | contig 14791 bp, 20 predicted proteins | sample OrgLakmetagen175_FD_201846 | JGI IMG/M metagenome (GOLD analysis project Ga0307942, IMG submission 201846) | Saline water microbial communities from Organic Lake, Antarctica - #175 | ecosystem: Environmental > Aquatic > Non-marine Saline and Alkaline > Saline | place: Antarctica: Organic...
CCCCAGTCATGCACACGTTCAGCCACCTGCTTGGAGCAGCCTTGCACGTGACAAGCAGCTCCTCATTGCTAGTGATCTGTCCAGTGCTCACATTGATCTGACAACATACACACACAAACACAAAAAAAAAAACACACATGCTTTCATATATACGCCCCCATACACACATACGCTACACACCTGCATGCCTGCCGCACAAACACACATACTCTACACACCTGCATGCCTGCCGCCAGAGCAGCCTTGCACGTGTCTTGCAGCTCCTCCTTGCCAGCTCCAAACCTGTCCAGAGCTCTCAGCGCTGCACCCCACAAGCTGCCCACCCAGTAACAGTTGCGTGTGGCACGGCTATAGACTGCGTTCACCACAGGAGCAACCTGCAATCGGAGTGCGGGTTTGGAGCACTGGTGATCTATATCCCGTTGTTGCGCCTTTCATTTGCGAGGTGCAGCTGTCACTTTCAAATAACAAGGTGCAGCTGTCACAACAGGCAAAGAATGAAAGAACTTATTCTGTAGGAAATAAATATAAATGAGAGTGGCAGAGTGAAAGCATTTTGTTATGAAAGTGAAAGAAGCAGGAAATTTACGAAAAAAGAGTGGCACAAGGTGAAAGCGTTTTTTTAGTGATGGGTAAACAAGCAGGAGAAATTGATGCATTCAGTGGCACAGTGGTTTCTGCAATGGCAAAAATAGTGTGGATTGTCCGTGCAAGCAATGGCTGGAATGAAGGGAGGAAGAAGGGTTTGGAAGGATGAAATAGTTCAGTGCGGGTGGTGGCAGCAGTGGGAAAGACTGTGGAAACAGTACGGCAGCAAAGGCAAGAGTCTGTACAGCACAGCGTAGAGTCTGTACAGTACTGCGTAGAGTCTGTACAGCACTTGCCTTTGTGTGAGCTGGATTTGATTGTGGTTCGACCCACGTTTCCGACAAAAGAGGCAGCAAAGCATAGATGCCAGCATAAAAACGCAGTGAGCACCCCCAGTAACAGTGCACAAACAAATAAGGAGTCAACAAAGCACAAGGGCCAGCAAGGAGCGTATCGTGTACTTTCAAACTTCCTATACTGTGTACCGGCGCCCAGGTTACACGTTCTCTGCATCTCCTGCCTATTGTCTGTAAAAGTAAGTGATACGATCCCTCTTTCCTCCTCTCCTTTAACTGCTTATTGTGGAGAAGTAGACCCCACAATCTATCTCTGTCCTCTCCTCTCCTTGCTTTATTTGGAGATGTAAATGCTACAACCTGTATTTTCTCCTCTCCCCTTTCCCTGCCTGGTCTGCATACGTAAACGCCACAATTCCTACAAATACTACACTCATATATGCATATACCATAGGTTCACGATCACTTGCTCCTCTCGATCGCTATACAACTGCGTATTGTGGATATGTAAACACCACGAGCTCTGCTACTCCTCTCTCCTCTTCCTGCCTAGGGACTGGGCATCTGGATCGTCCTGCCCACTGCAGAATTTATTGCCATGTGAGAAATATTGAGTAAAAACGCCCTAAATTGTGCTCAAACATCTTAAGAAGTACCTTCAGGTTAGATTCCAAGTACTTTGTGTACTGCGCCCACAGCTCCGCAGTGACAGGGAAGTTGGCCACAGCCCGCTCATACACCACCTGCGCACGGGCAGATCACAAATCGATAACTTACAATTTGTAGGTTGCGTGCAAATTCTACAGCAGCCTATCGTTGTACCTTACTGGGCACAAAGACAGGCGGCAAGGCACCAATACAATTACAATGTGCGAATGTAAGTAGGCTACGGTTTGCTTCTTTCCCCTGCACTCGTGCACGAGGTAAGCTGGCCACGCACAAGAAATGAATAACAACACATAACTGTGATTTTAGCACATGCATGTGATGACACATGCGATAGTGACGTAAAAGCACGACCCGCGCCTGACGATAAGCACCAGGTTTTGAAACCAGAGGAAGGCTCGGTAGCATGTAAAGACTTTTTGATACTGGAAGCTCACACGAATCATGTACCACTCAAATTATAAAGTGGATGAACATCAAATTGGCATGACCGCCAATTTGATATTTTCTTACAAAAACTTTACACACACCTGTTGTAAATCATGGTTCAGGTTAACCGTATACACAACAATAACCCTTATCCCATACAGACGATTCCGGCCAAATCAGTACGTCTGTTGATTAAATACATGTGCCAACGTGAGTGTGCAATACACCCACACTGACTTTTAGCCTTGAGCACCTTTTCCCCTCCCCTCACGGTGGTCAAGAGGAACCAAGATGCCCAGCATTGATGAAATTGCTCAAGAATCACAAAGCTTGCGCCAAAAACCAGCTGACTCTAAAACACGTCAGGCTAGGGTCCACCTGCTAGTATGCTGCATGTCCTCCTAGCTGGTATTATTGTTAAATGGCTCCTTTTTAGCTAGGGACCTCCTAAATAAGCGAATAGCCGAGAGGCACGCAGCACACAGAGCTCCGGCGGTATTTTGAGTTGCCGGTTCAATGTTCAAGGATGAACATGAAACCGCTCGGATAAAGAGAGCCATTTGGTACTGGGTACCGTGGGGCTATACAAATAGCATGAAAGTGTCTTTCTGTGATGCCCCTGCTGAAGAAACTGATGGCAGCTTCACCCTGACAATCACCAGCAGACAGCCTCGCTGTTGCAATCACCTGGACGCGGGCAGGGTCCTTTTGGGCCTGCTCCAGCTTGATGTAGGTCAGGTAGGCGGCCAGCAGTGCTGCAGCACGGACATAAACAGGAAATTTACAGAGTTTACAGATAAAGCCATCAGTCAGAAAGTGTGACTGCTAGGCTGCGTATGTAAAACATTGTACAGAGTTTGAGGAGTGTTTGCAGCACGGACACAAACAGGAGGTGTAGGGTTTACGATTTGCACTCCCTTGGTTTTGATAGGACAGGTGCTACCGCACAGGCGCACGAGTGTGTAGTGTGTGAACGATGATCGAGAAGGTAGAGGAAGTTAAGAAGCATGTGAGCATGTGTGATAAAAGGGCCAAGCATATGCCAAACGTAAAGAGAGTGGGTGTCAATAGACAGAGGAACAGGTGCCGACAAATGGCGCCATCTACGAAATGGACGCGCTGGCAAAGAAGACACACGAGGAGCTGTATCAATCAGTGCTGTGCCACTACGGTGTACGGTACGGTGTACGGTTATACGGTACGGTACGGAAATACGGCGTACAGCCGTGTTTATACGGTTTTAGACCGTATATACGGTGAAATACGGTACGGCGTACGGTACGGTCCAAACTTTAAAAGCCTCAGTCAAAAAATTAAAATTGAGCTTTGTTTCAGCTCTGCAAATGGCTAAGTAAGCCCACACTATTTCGAAGGCTCTAAAAAGGACCCAAAAGGTCCATAATAGGCATCAAAATTCAAAACTTTCTCCTTTCAAGCTTGCATGCATACTTAACATCCATCGCTGCTGCCGCTGTTGTTGCTGCTGCTGCTGCTGCTGGAGCTGGGGTTGCTGCAGCCTCTTCTTCCTCTGCCATTTCCTGGTCACCCCCCGCTGCTGCTGCTCCTGCTGCTGGAACTGGACGCTCATCAAACTGCTCCCACACCCAGGCATTCTTCCTAACCCTTGCCTGCTTCTGAATCTGGCCCACTTGAAGGCCTGCTGCAGGGGAGTATGCAGGGGCCCTCAGCAGGCTTTGGGGGTCAGGCAGGCTGGCCTCCCCCAAAGCCTGCCTTTGCCTCTTTTGTGTTGGGCCTCTATTCATCTTTGTTTCATTCCTTAATTATAAGGTAAGGTAAGGTTACATCACTAAATATTAATTATAAGTATAATATAATGATAGTTGTTGGGACGGAAAATTTTGAGTGGCGGGCGGGCACGCGCCTCAAAACGGGTGGCCATGCAAGCTTGTACGGTCAACCGGTTTCCCGTACCGTACCGGAACCGTACCGTGTTTTCATTTTGACCGTATTATACGGTTTTGGACCGTACCTACCATAACCGTACCGTATGTACAGTCTGAAAATGGAGATACGGCGTATAAGCACAGCACTGGTATCGATGGGCAGCTCCCTTCTCAGGAAAACGCTGGAAGAAGAGAAACCGTGGCAAGTGGTATCAACTCTTCTTCTAATTGACTATAACGGAAACGGACAGCGTACGAGGCGTGCAATCACAAACCGGCTCCTAACTCGTACAATAACATGAGCAACTCCAGACACTTGCCTGTGCGGGCTTAGGCGCACGCGCACACACACACACACACACACACACACACACACACACACACACACACATACACACACATACACACACACAAACACACACCTGCATCAACAGGCTTGCCTGCAGTAACTGCCTCTTCGTAGGGAGCGCGCAGAGCATACGCATCCGCAGCACCCTCTGCTGCCTTAAGCACTTGGGGGGGCACAGCCTGTTCATAAACACACAGTAGTGTTGTCGTGGCAGTGATACGGATGATCATATTATAAGCACACATCGATCCTATGCACACACACAGAGATAGCGCAAATTTTATTATACAGCATAGTAGCAATGATTCCTTTCTTGTGTTGTTTTGTTTGTAACTGGTTGGTGGGGCACACTGCCTTCCCCCTGCACTCTGTCCTGGAGGCACCAAGGGTTACTATCGATTTTCCTTATCAGGTATTGATCTAGAGGTTAGGGGGGATCTCGGATTTGGGAGGGCCATCACAGGCAGAGACGTTTGTAGATAGGGCTGTTGACACATCTCCCACCTGAAGTTTGGCCCTCGCCATGAATTGTAAGTCCTATATTGGCTGGTTGATCACAAGGAATAAAACACCAAACACACATGCTCACATGCGTGCATACACGTTACACGTGCACGCACGTACGCACGCACTTGCACACGCACATGCGCACATACACACACACTCTCACACACACACGCACACACACACACACACACACACACATACGCATACGCACGCACACATATACAAAAACACAAACACATATTGTTACAGGTACATGCATATGAACACGAAGGCACACATGCACGCACCTTCCCTTGCTGGGCTTCCCAGGCCTTGTATGCCTCCATCGTCTCTTTGTGGTCCGCGAGTGGCACCTGCGCTCAAGTTTGTAGTAGATGAAATTGCGTTCAATCAACTAAATTTATTCCAAGCCGCTTGTCAGTGCTGACTGTGCAATTTCATTCACATTGGCACAGAAACAGAGCCACTCCAAATGCAGCTGCTCCTGCTCTACATTTTGCCTCACCTTGCTAACAAAGTTGGGGCTGAAATATTCCTGCGCATTTTTGGGCGTGTTGTGCCCCTTGCAACGAACATGCCACACATCACGTCCGCTGCACGTTACAGTAGCTTTTCATATTCGAACCAGACAAAAGTTTGCTTAGTGTGAGAGGGAAGTACAAGGAGATGGAACCAACTTGCGACGTACTTAACTCCGTGTCACTGAAACATCTAGATACTGACCTTCCACCCTTACAATGTCATTTGTCATCCAAAGAGCACGACTGCTGTCTATCACTCTCAGAGGATGTAGAGTCACAGCAGAAGAGTTGCAGCCGGCGCCTTCATGCAAACTTACATATACCTATATACCATAGCCTGAAACCCTTTTTAAACCACCATACACCCTGTGATTCAAGCTAGTGAGGTGAAGGAGTTCCCTTTTGTCCTTGAGACCTGGTTTTGCTCCAGGTATACGTACCTTGAGCTGGCGGTGGAAGATGCTCCTCACTCTTTCCAGCTGCGTATCTTGGCCAGACTTTGATGGCTCCAGCAGACTCATCTCAAACTCCCTGGGGCCATGCGTGCGTGTGCGTGTGTGTTGTTGCATTACACCATGTATGTTGTGGTGTGTGCGTTCTGATTTAGCCTAGCGCAAGCCTTACAATGCGCATGTGTAGCTTTATGCTGTACGATGCTGATTGCTGAGTGCATGCTTGGTCAAATGCTGAGCCTCACACTCAATGGTGCAATTTGCAGATGACAACCACACCATTTATTATATAAACGGCTGGTTTTGGATGGCACAGCTTTGCACAAGCCTGCAAGTTGCAGATGACAACCACACCATTTATTTTATAAACGACTGGTTTTGGATGGCACAGCTTTGCACAATCCTGCAAGTTAGTGTTTGGGGGGACGGTGATCAAAATGCTTTATATATATATATATTAGTTTATTTTCGAGGAGGCGGTTGGTGTAAGACAGTGTGAAAGAACATAAATCGAGTTTATATCAATTTTTGGTGTTTTTATGGCGTAAAGTGGCGAGGTCAGGCCTGCAACAACTTTTTGTTTGGATGAGTGCAAGAATTTTACCCCCTAACTCTGATGAACTGCAAAAAGAGGCCCAAGAAAGAAAAGGGGGGAGGTTAGTGTATAACAAATTATTCTAGGCAGTAGGGAAAACTTATATTTGGATCTACTTTATCCCAGGAAGGGTGGTGAGTCCGGTGACGTTTGGTACCAGGGAAATTTGAACTCGCAACCCCTTAGGTCTGGCCTGACCACAGATAATTGGGCTTTCAGGGCAGTCACACAACCATTTATTCTACATAAAACACGTTTCTTGTCACACATTGACGCTGGTACATGCAAAAACAGACAGGCCTTATACTGCGCCCGCTCGGCAGCACGCAGTCAGCACGACACCACATAGACACACAGACGTTCTCAGACACAAAACATATGTGCAACCAAAAAGTGAGACGGACCTGTACTGTGCCCACAGCTTGCCCGCCTCGGCAGCATGTAGGCCAGCGGTGGTTAACGCAGCTTCGCACAGTTCCCTCATTTTTGCGATGCCTGTGGGAGTGCGTCCACGCACTGCAGGGTCCAGCTCAGCCACAAACCTGGCGTTTGCGAATATGTGCATGTATATGTTTTTGTGTGCGTGTGTATGCATGTGTGTGGACTCATGCACATCCGTACAGACGCGTAACGACCTCTTTAAGGCTACCTCAACACTGACTACACGAGGCATACAAATTTTACAACACTAAAACAAAAGGAGATGCGTTAAGGCAACTCGCAAGCGAAAGCGTGGGCTGCTAAATAGTGGAGTTATCATGTGGGCAGTACACACACATTTTAGTTATCTGAGAAATATGTGATCTCCTGTCCTACAGGCTCACGTGCCTTCACCATCAGTCTGTTTTGTATGCTCTTCAGTGAGGACTGTTTACAGCTTTTTTAGCGTAAGGACACTCATTTATTATACTGGCAGTCATCAGCTGTAAACACCTAATTTGTTTTGTTTGTTTGGTTTAGTCTACATCAAATTACAAAGGCCTCCAGCTTGGCCCCTTAAGAAATCCCAACAAGAAATCAACAGCTTTTCTTAAACATTGAATTGCGCCAAAATTAAATACCTTGGGTTACCCACAGGGTTGTGCCAGTGCAATCAGCAATATGCTTACAATGATAAAAATAAACTTGTGACAAACAACTCACCCTAAGTACTGCGACCAGATGCTGACCGACAGGTAGTCCTTTGTGGCAAGCTGGAATATGTGTTGGATGTGTGCGATGTCCTCCTCTGATTGCACCTGTCGTGGGGACAGGTCAGTCACAGGGGGGATGTAAAGGCCACTGGGGTTGTGACCACACTCGGTAATAGCTACGGAAATGGAAGGTGAATACTGGACGGTGGATTCAGAATATAAGGTGATGCAACACACTGTGATGTACACTGTGACACACTGTGATGGAACATACGGTGATGTAAGACACACACAAAACGTGGCACTTACCAAACTTACAAGGAATCACGCACTGAGACTCATACAAAAACAAACGTTCTAATGCAGTACAGTGCTTTTCACTGCGGTAATGGAGCACAACTCTCGGCTGACTCATCAACAAACGTACACCCACCCATACCTTCACTTAATAAACTAAGGCAAAAACAAATGCGTACACACACGCACGCACCCACACATACACACACCCGTAACTTCACCCCAAAAACAAAAGCAAGCACATATGCGCACACACACTTACACACACACTTACACACACACTTACACACACACACACACATACTCACACACACATACACACACATACACACACATGCACACACACACACACACACACACATACACACACACACACACACACACACATGCACACAAACACACACACACATCTACACACGCACACACACACATACACACACGTACACACACATACACACACACACACATGCTCGTGGACACGCTCTGCATGCATACGCACACACACATGTGCACGCGCACACGTGCAAACACGCACACACATACACCCGCACGCATTCACCCACCTGCTCAAGCTCATCATTCACCCAATCCACCCAGAGCCGCTCAGTGAGGGGAAAGAGGGAAGCCATGCGCTCATAGGCTGAACGGAGCCTTGCCCTCAGCTTCGCTTGCCGGAGCAGACCAATGTACTGCATACGCGCAAATAAATTGCACGAATTTCGGAGGATATCCATAAGCCAGAGCGGGAAGGGGGATGCAAGACTCATTTCAAGAAACATCCGTCCCCTGCACTCTTGTCACCTCTATGTGTTTGATGTACACGTTGACGTTGGCCTCCAGCTCTGCCTCCAGTTTCATCAGACTGTCCAATTGCTTGGGATCAATCTCCACCTCCTCATCGGAGCTACTGCTATCGCTGCTGCTGCTGCTGTCTGACATTTTTAATTTGGCAATTTAAATCACCTAGCCGATTTCTGGGTTTTCCCACTTGAACCCGCCCACTTCTGTTTCCTCCTGCTCAGCGTTCCTCCTGCTAACGGACACTCCTTCTTTAATACTTAAAGCTGTGTAACCCTTACCCTTACCCTAATACTTAAAATACCTCGATTTATGCTAGCTATCAATGAACTTCCAATGTTTACATACGGTCTTTCATAAACAAACAAGACTCGCACAAAAACTAGCAGCAGGAGATCAAGGAAACGCCGCAGGTTGAGCAGCAGCATCTTGGTTTGCCGCTTGAGGAATGGCAAGCTCACACCAGGCTCGAGCGGGCGGGCAGTTGCTGACCTGCGACAAAAGAACCGAGTCCAACGTTGCTAGGTGCGGGTATCACGGACGCTTCTTTACTTTGTTAAGGCCAGGAGTCCTTTCAGTGCTAAGAGCAGAGGGGTACGGGTCGTTGAATTTATTTGATTTCCCACTTTGCCTCAGGAATTTCTTTGGCAAACTCTTTTAGCCAATTCTTGTTGTAAGCATTGAGGCAGTTTCTGCCTCTAGTATTTCATAAGGCAATTATGTGCATCTCCCAGGGGTGTTTAAAAAGTGGCGTCACACAACCCCCCTGATCCTGTAGTAAGTGGCGTAAATGACTGGATTCGGCAGTGAGGGGCTTAATAGGGTACTAAGGACTCCCAACCTTATTCCTGCTGAACGGGTTTAATGCACTTTCTTTCTTTAGGAAGACGAACGCACGTTGTCACCTCATCATTTCTGGCAAACGACTGTTGATACCGGCAAATAGTAGGAGAACATCTGCGATACTTGTCAGCGCCTGTAATGCACCGTGTGGACTCTGCAATAACTGGACAAAACACTGCAATGTGAGACGTTTATATAACAATAGTATTAGTAAGCTTAATGACTAGTGCACACACGTACACACACGCACCTGGGGAGGAGGGAACGCAAAATCTGGGCCAAAGTTGAAGGCCACTGTCACACCGTCAGTCTGCTCAGGCATTGTATACAGTGAGGCAGCCGGGTAATATGTGCCCTCCAAGACGTCTGTAAAAGCCACTCCCTGGGCCTGGCCGTTCAAGGAAAATGCCACCTTGCTGCCCTGCGTGTGTGGAGAGGCGAGACAAGGGAAATTTTAGCCTTGAAAGTTTGCTAAGACAAAGTGCCGTTTAGGTTCCGTCTCTTTCTCAATGTTTCATCCTGCTAAAGACAGGTCATCTAAACAATGCCGGGATTTACCAACAGAATTTTCAAAGGTTAACACAACACCCTGCTGTAAGGCAGCATATCCGTCATCAGCCATAAGGAAGCCAGGACCCACCAGCAAGGTTTTGGGCGTGGGCTCCGGTTCGTTGACGTAGTACAGGCTGCCTTTGAAGCGCACAACATCTTGGCTTTGAACCTCGATGGGGTGCCCTCCTTTGGGCATGTGCAGAAGCAGCCCCACCTGAGTAGTGCACAATAAAGATAGCAGGGATAAAAACGAGTCACGTGCACGCGACGTGCACGCAATTTAGATCAACCATTAACGCGCAGCATGGAAAACTCACTTCAGAGCCTTAATTCCTCGACAGCAAGCCTGACAATTGCGAGCACAGCACTTAGGCTCTGGAACACGTCACGCTGAAGCTGGACAGCCTTGCAAGCAATCCAGCTGACGAGAAGAGAGAACATATCACCCCTTTGTGGATCAAACCAGCAAGAGGTGTGCGCATGAGCATCTCCTCGGCTTCTCATTTCGGAATGCAGCATACCGCTCGTACGTATTCACCCCATCTCCAAACTTCCGCCACACAACTCACCACATCCCCCTCCTTGTAAGCTCCTCCATACGGCTCGCGCAGCCCCTGATGCACCTTACTGCCCTCCAAATCCCTATGTGCATGTGTTTGTGTTTGTGTGTGTATAAGTGTGTTTGTGTGAACGCACGTGCATGTACGCAAAGAGCTTTCTTGCACGTAGACAATGTTGCATCTAGGCATGCTTGAAAGCGCGTACCTGTAGCTGTAGCCGTGAGCGTCAAAGCCGACAGGTGCCTGCAGCTCAGCCTTGTTGGTGCACCATCCCAGACGCACGTGGCCTGAACAATAAAGCGTGAAAAAATATTTTGAGTATAACGAGGGAGCCTGCAGACCTGGATCACCCCCTTCATGCAGTCGCCCTTACTGCGTGAAAATGAGGCACGGTGGCATGATGCATGTGTTGGCTCCCCATGTATGATGAGGTTGGTGCATATGTGGGATGAGCGCACCACCCAAGTTACATGTGCCCCGCCAAACAACACGAGGGGGAAGTGTGAGGAAGCTGCAGGTTATAACACTCACGGTGCAGTAGGCAAGGCTGAAGTTTTGAGCGACTGCGCGTAGGTGCACTGCTCTCAAGGGACTGTCACTCAGAACAAATGAGCAGGTACTGCTATCTTAGCTCCGTTGATACCAGTTTGCTCCATTGACAACGTGTTGCGTCATAGGACAGACAGATGGGGACGTAACCCTGTGGCCCTAACCACAAATCGTACGTGCAGATCACGCAACTTAGTACTGTGGCCCTAACCACAAGTTGTACGTGCAGATCAAGCAACTTAATACATGTGATGTGCACCTCGCAGCACAAGGTGCCCACGTGGGTGCCGATACCGCTGAACACTGAACCACATTATGAACCCAAGCACTCCGCATTACTGAGTGAACCTACCTGTGGGGCCCGCATGTGTGATGCGCGCCTCGCAGTACCAGGTGCCCACGTGAGTACCAATGTTGCCACGAATCGAGCGGAACCCCTTGTAGCCTGTCACGCTCAGCCTGTCTTCGCTCAGCTGCAGCTGGGGCGCTTTGTTCACCTGGGCGGGTGCACACCAACACACACATATACTTAGGAGCATGTGAGGAGCGAGTCAAATGATTTGCGCCTGAAGGTTTAATAGAGACCTTGCATTTGATGGTGTTGCATTGAAGGATGATGATGTGCTTTGTTTGTGTCAGTTAATGGCCCGATCACATGTGTGTGTGTGTATGTGTGTGTGTGTGTCTGTGTGTGTGTGTGCTGCTTACAGGGTGCGCTGCTGGTGAGCTATATAGTGTGTTACATGATGGAGTGGATGCAAGCAGAAACACGCACTTGTGCGCCTGATGCCACATCATCTGTTGTGTGTCACTTGCACCGTGATGTCCTTCCCTTTGCTCTTTCCCTAGTGTCTCCCCCTCTTGCCTGTGGAAAACCCCTTGTGGAAAAACCCCGCATCCTATGTCATAACCTCAATGCAGAGCATTACTGTGTTTGCTTGATAGCTGCATTGGATTATGAATTTGCCAGAATCCATGATATTTTAAGAAAGATAGATGAAATGTTGATAAATGTGGCAACTAAAAATAGTCGAAACTGGTTTAGTGATAAGGGCAAGAGAACTAATAAGAAAGCGCGACTTTCGATTGTTATTGCCCATCAAAGCCTCGATTTTGTGCCTGAAATCTTGTTGGAGCTAAGCGGCTCAATTCAACGAGCAAGAGTTCGCATGCACATACACGCGCACAAGCACACACACACACACACACACACACACACACACACACACACACACACACATGCACGTCTACAAATACACACCTTGGAGAGTTGCGCAATGTGCCGGTCCTCAATTGCAGCCTCCCTCTTGGGATCCACCTGCACCAGTGGGACGACATGTGAGCAACGCATTCGTCCACATTTGATTGACCACAACTCTAACGCGTCTTTGTGAGCTACGGATGCTAGGCTGACTTCCTCTGTCTCACCCCATCCTTGACACTCCTTGGGCTTGTGAGCGC
>Ga0307942_1002554_pt1 | contig 14790 bp, 14 predicted proteins | sample OrgLakmetagen175_FD_201846 | JGI IMG/M metagenome (GOLD analysis project Ga0307942, IMG submission 201846) | Saline water microbial communities from Organic Lake, Antarctica - #175 | ecosystem: Environmental > Aquatic > Non-marine Saline and Alkaline > Saline | place: Antarctica: Organic Lake...
CCCTCCTTCCAGACCAGAACACAAGTAAGCATAGCCGCACCTAGCCCACAAGCCCCATTCCATGCACTGCTGCCAGTCAATCCCTCCTTCCAGACCAGAACACAAGTAAGCATAGCCGCACCTAGCCCACAAGCCCCATTCCATGCACTGCTGCCAGTCAATCCCTCCTTCCAGACCAGAACACAAGTAAGCATAGCCGCACCTAGCCTATAAGCCCCATTCCATGCACTGCTGCCAGTCAATCCCTCCTTCCAGACCAGAACACAAGTAAACATAGCCGCACCTAGCCTACAAGCCCCATTCCATGCGGTGCATCATCACCCCTCAACCCTCACCGCATCCCTTCCTTGCTCCGAGAGCAGCACATCCTGCCACTGCACCTAAAGTTGTACTTCATCTACGAGCCCCGCACCTGGAGCTGTACTAACCACCGCACCTGGAGCTGCACTACGTCTACGAGCCACCGCACCTGGAGCTGTACAAAATCAATGAGCCACCGCACCTAGAAGCTGTACTTAATCTACGAGCCACCGCACCTGGAGCTGAACTAAGTCTACGAGCCCCACATCTCCCGCGCCTAGCTGCTTCACCCGCCGGAAGTGCATGAGCTTGAGCTTGCCCTCTCGCTGCTGTAACTGCAGGAGCTCCTGGTAGGCCTGGTCCTGACACTTGTGCGGCTTGAGCTTCATCACGGTGCCGTTGATGGCTATCCAAGGGTTCTGCGCAGGGGGGTGCGGCACAGCATGGTTGATACGAATGACCCATAAAAAGTCCGTTAACATGCGCCACTTCAGCTCGGACAGTTGTGCGGCTTGAGCTACATTGAGTGCTGCCAACACACATCCCTGGGTTCTGCTAAGGACATGGCAAGACGTGTGTTGGCACAAGATGCCATTTAAAAAAAGTAACATGCATCGCTTCAGCTCTGGCAGTTGTGCGGAGTTATAGCTTGACTAGGGTGCTGTTGATGCTCATCTGAGAGTTCTGCACAACCGAAGGCAACTAGCACGTGAATCAGTTCGGATAAACTTGATTGAGTTAGCATGTTCTGTGCCAAGTAGATGGGCTTCCCAACATTCCTGTCACCAATCACAAACTATTGAGCCAGCACGCAACCGTTTCCCTGTCACGGCAATCTGTTTAAACAAAGGGCATTGGCCATGTTATCATACACACACCAGCATGGGTAAGAAATGATGGGATTTTTAACGAGGTGGTGGTCAGAGGGTCAGCAATTGCTGTTCAGCGTGTTGTTAGTCTGACTGGCTGTCGTGGCGCCCTGCCTCAGTACCAAGCGAGGTCCTGCATATGCAGCATACGCACCCACACCACACCCACATCCACGCACGATTCCACACTCACCACAACCGCCATGCCCTGCAACGCGCTGTTGATTTGGCTGGTACCAAGCGAGGTCCTGCATACACAGCATACGCACCCACACCACACCCACACCCACGCACGATTCCACACTCACCGCAACCGCCATGCCCTGCAACGCGCTGTTGATTTGGCTGGCTGTCATGACACCCTGCTTCTGTACCAAGTCCTCTTGTGACATCGTCTTATTCCACACAGGGGCCGGTCCCCCCACCACACCCCCTGCTGTCACATCCACTTGCACGCCCACAAAGAAGCGGGTGGCGCAGTCTGAGTCTGCAAGTGCACAGGTGTATGTGAGTGTGTGTGTGTGTGTGTGTGTGCGTGCATGAGTGTGTGCTCAAGCTCCATGCCAGTATATCAGCATGTGTACGTGTGTGTGTGTGTGTGTTTGTGTGTGTGTGTGTGTGCGTGCGCCTGAATTGCCACGCAATAACATAAGCCTTACAGCATGTGTCAACCTCACCACCCACCAGACATGGGCGCCAGCGTGAACATGTTCCAGAAGGGACGCCCACTTTTCGTGTAGTTAAGGATGCGCACGGTGAGCTCTTTCTGCTGACGCACTGCTTCACGAATGGCGTCCACAGTCTTGGGGTCTGTGTCTTTGCCTTGCAAAAAGCGGCTGCATACGTGGTGTGTGCGTGCGTGTATGTATGTGTGTGTGTTACATAAGTGTGTTTTTAGGTGCGCATGTGTGCATGCATGTTTGCCAAGTGTTTTTGTGTGTGCCTGTGCAAGTGTACCATGCGTTTGTGTGACTTCGCTCGTCATGCAGCAGCAGCAGCAGAGATGGCAGGCGTGGTAGTGTGCAATTGCAAACAAACCGTGTGTATTTATGAAACTCCATTGCCAACAAGTGGACTCCTACAAGAATTTTCTTGCGTGCGCTGATGTGAGGAGCACAAGTGGCGCACTCCCAGTGCTCCGTGGCTTACCCCTCCCCCTACACCCCATAAACGCTGCTGCAGACTGCGCTCACCAATTCCTGCCCAGCACCTCCTCTCGCTTGTACTCCGTCAGGTCCAGGAAGGCGTCCGAGGCAAACACGATGGGGCAGTCAGGGAGGGAGGGGTCAGAGATCACAAAGTTCTGCTGGATGCGCTCCACAGTGGTGGCCAGATCCAGGGCTACACGAGGAAAGGACTTGGGCACTGAGCCCTTGGGCCCCTGCTGGTTCATGCGGTGAGGCTCCTGGGCTTCCACAGCCGTGTTGACCTCGTCCACGATGTTGCGCGCCATATTCTCCCGCAGCCTGGCATCGTACTTGACCAGGAGCGGCACGCCTGCGTTGTCCGTCACGGAGTGGCCCTCGGTCTTGCTGGTGACGTCCACCTGCACGCCCACGTACTTGGACACCACGCCGTCCGGCGTCTTGATGGGTGTGGTGGTGAGCAGGTTCCAAAAGGGAGTGCCGTCCTTGCGGTAGTTCAGCAGGCGCACCGAGACGGGTTCGCCCTTTTTGATGCCCTCCCTGACTTTGGCAACCTCCTTTGGATCCGTGCCCTCTCCTTGCAAGAAGCGGCTGTGTGTGTGCGTGTGTGTGGGTGTTTGTGCATATGCATGTCTAGTAATGTGGGTGTATAGCAGCACAGTAGAGTGGGCACACTTGTTTCGGGCGCACGTGTTCAGCTAATTAGTGCTTGTGCACGCGCGTGTGTTTTGTCCCGGAGACTCACCAGTTGTGGCCCAGCACCTCATCAGGCCCATACCCAGTCATTTGATAGAACCTGCAAGAGGGGGAGTGCTTCAAGAGGCTTGTCTAAGGGAGGAGAGGAAGCCCTGTACGCGGGTGCCACACACCCCTCACACCAACAAATCCTATGCAGTGACCAAGCCCTAAGGCTGGCCCAAACTACTACACCACCAGCACTCCTTGTGGCTACTATAGCTCACCCATCGCTGGCGAAAATCAGGGGCATGTCTGGGAGCGTGGCATCTGCCACGACAAAGGTGTGGCGCAGGCCCGCCAGAACTTTTGTTAGCTGGCTGGCGGCATTGGGAACCTAGACGCGGCGTACAGGTAAAGGTGGAGGGTGAGCGGCGTGCTCGGGCCAGCTCCTCGCAAGGGTATCCTTGAACAAGTGAGAAAACAGGGCAGCAAACCTGGCCCAAGCCCTCGAATCCAGCTGTAGCCATTCCAGGTCCGATTGGATGCACCCGACTAATGGTGTAAATCACGAGCCACTTCGGTGCCGAAACATGCTATTATCTCGTATCCTTATCGCAGCAAAACAACATTTATAATTTAGAATAGGTATACCTGTTCAATTACACTTTCCAAAATTGCATTCACCCCTAACAATGCCTGCTGGTAGCACCTGAGTTTTGTCTTTCAAATTTTTGATCAATTCATTTGCTCATTGCAGGTACCACCGAGTTGGCATAACGTCTTCTCTGCAAGTACCTGCAAGCGAAACGACATTTTATCATAAATACCAAAACAGATTATCTCACGATTTTGGGAGCTAAAACTGGTCTAAGTCAAAACACCAAGTGTGCACGCCTACAGATCCCCAACACAAATCTTACATACTAGACGAGTCATTGTGAGCTTGCTCTTGATGGTGTGCAGGCCTTTATTTCTTTAAGAAACCATATGATGAGTACATATACGGTGTACGTATATGTACGTACCGTATATGCGGCCGTATATTGCTTATTAGTTATAATGGTTGATGGTTTTACACGTTTTCGTTTATACACCGCATATATTCGCACAGAGAAATCCCATACACGGTCCTAGCCAACTCTATATACACGGCATGACTTTGAGGATTCTAAACAACAGACGCCCTGGAGGGGCGGGTGCCCAGGTACCCGCCATATATTTACCGTACCAAAATTATATCACCCCGCAAAAATAATGTTTTTGAGGGGTGCGGCTAAGTGCGGACAGAAAATAAATAAATAATTTTAGGCCTGCGGATTGGTGGAAATGGCCTAAATTGGAGAGAATGGCTTAAAAATGGCCTGCGGATTGGATTATAATAAATATTGAAGGGGGTGCGGATTGGTTGCGGATTTGCAAAACTAAATATTTTTTTTTGGGGTGTGGGATGATTAAATTTTGGTACGGTACTCTAATGAGGCATCAGTAACCCTAAGCAGTTGTAGAAGGCCTGTTCCCGATTTTCTTATCTGTTATGGCGGAGTTTTACGGTACTCGGAGTCAAGGTGACTTTCTCCCTTTATTTATGTACTCCATCAATGACCCCGCGACCCTACATGCCACCTTCATACTCTGCACTGGCCACGCTCATACTTGCCCTCTCAGCGGCAATAAATCTCTTACAGAGCCTAGGAAAAGAGTGTACACTGGACACGAAAAGGCTCGAGTACATTCAAGCTGCCAGCAAAGGAAGTTGTAGAGCAACAAGCAAGAGCAGTGACAGGTCTGCTGGATACCCGGAAACAAAAAGACTGTATCCACTGAATACAAAACGTGATATTGGGGCTGGAATATACCAAGCTCTTCAAGCAAGACGTACATGCGCTGATCGGAGACTTCGCGTCAATACTTAACACAACAAATCATGCTGTTAGTGGATCATACATCAGTATTGACCTTGGGTTCCCAACAGATGCCTAGATGTGGTATTATATTTCTACATGAAAGCCCGTACAAAAATGTGAAATATGTCTACCCTCAGGAGAATACACTTAGTCTATACCATTTGAAAGGGGAACAATACAAGGAGACACCCTTTCCCCTTTCTTTTTTCTGATCTGTATGGAGCTTCCCTTACGATGGCTCTATGTAGGAGGAAGAGGATACAAACATGGCTGTACAAACAAGGACATGTAACCCCAATCAAGCTTAGATCGCCTAGACAATAAAATTAGTAGCGGAGCCTTCGCTGATGTCCTCATCCGCCTTTGCACTAAAACAGCAGATCTCCACGCACAATCAGAGCTCTTCCTTTACTCAGACTGGGCTGCCCTCATTATCTCAGGCAATAAGACATGAGTGACAGACCTCTTACGCAACGCAGATATGTATGGGAACATAAACAAAGAAGAAGTGCTAAAGAAGCAGCCTGAAATAAAATCACCGTCCAAGGACAAGCTACACAGTTCATTCTTTCCAATGAACCTTTTGTGTACCTCGAAGAACAGTTCACCTTGAGCCTAAACTGGGCACACCAACACACACACTAGACAGAATATCTCAAGGGAAGGCTGGAGGGCTTAAGCGCATCATATGCTCATCCAGGCAAACCCATGATGTCATCCATAAGGCATCAAACCAGGCCTGGCATACCCCTTTCCTGTCACGCCATGCATGGCTGTAGAACTTGATCTCTGGGACTAAATGATTGCTCGTGTATCGAGTGCTAGCCAAAGAAGCTATGCTACCTAGGTATTTTCCTAGAGCCACGCGGCCTGTGCCTGTTGTGAAAGTACGGCTCTACCTGGCTGAGACGTTCACCTGAGAATACCTTCACAACAGCAGCAGTCATGTTCAAGGAAAACGTGTAATTTTGGCACGAGCTCGCCGTCTGTGGCTGTTGAATACTACAGCTGATCTACAAATGCTCTAGTTGACAGCCTCTACGATAGAAAACTAAGGCACGGTAGAATATTCCTTGCTATGCTGGAAAAGCTTTCTGACACAGCTCACAAATGAGACATTAGGACCTCACTCCCCTTGCTACATAAAATTATTGCTCTAGCATGGCTTACAGACAAGACGATTCGTAAACGTACATCCGAGCCAAGTGCGGCTGAAATCAAGGGTATCAATAAAACGCCCGTGCTCAATGAACAAAGTAGGCTTGTCAACAGTAAAGAACCCCTTGGTGGCACAGCTCCCTCTTCCTCATTCTTTTGGCTGGCGCAAGTCATAACACAGCTCATGGCAATGGGCATACTCGGCCTGCATAAACTCGCAGAGCAAATTGGTACTTTACTGAAGAGGATCCATGGAAGAAAGAGTGTGAAAGAAAAATAATCAGTTGTTTTAAATGGACTACACAGCCCTGGTGAAAGAAGAGCTTTGTCCTACACAGGCAGATATTGTTGCAAAGCTGCTGCTGAGCCACAAGAACAAGAAAATGTGCATCTGTGCAGAGAAAAGAGTCATAACACCAACACTGCCCATCACTGCACTGGAACCAAGCAACCACACACTAAATGCTTTGCCTATGTCGTAGCAAATCACCGTCACTGCAAAGTATAAGATTCAGCACAACAACCAAGGTATAGTATATGTCATATGTCAGTGTGTTAAGCAAGTTGGATTTGAGAAACAGCGGAGAAAGAGAGAGATTCAAAGGAGAATTGCCAGTCAGAAGTGCGGTTCCCAGCCTTTGCTCTAGAGAGACTCGCCCCTGGCTTAAAATCACTTCTTCAACAAACTGGCTTCCCCAGCTTATTGAACGAGACCAGGCAAAATAACCTCAACAGAACAACCACCTAACCAAATCACAAGAATCGTCACTGCCAACAATTGGGCGCGACACCTTCCACCTGGACATGGAAAAAAGATCTCTGAACTTCACCAAAAGTTCTACACCCAACAGAAACTAGCCCCACACGCATAACAATTAGGCGGACCACGGGACCAATATGCGTGCCATTTAGGGAGGCCAAGAGAATACGAGCAATCATGGAATATTTAAACACCAACAATCAGCTCAACCATACACAGCCTCCCAACCTAACAAATAACCACCAATACACCTCAGCACCTCCACACACAAACGCCCAGGAAATACAAGTACTTGTGGCGTTGTTGAAATATCAATGCAAATGAATAATTCACTCTCCTCGTTATTGAGGCATACACGCCCTGCTGAATCCCCTGTCCAAGAACTTGCAACAGGAATCCAAGGACTATTTCGTTGACTCCCACGACTCTTAATGACAGGCAACAGTACCAAGGCTAAATGCTCACAATATCGGGCTCTGCCCACCCATAACATGACAGCCTTTCGCAACCATGCCCAGGTCACAAAGGAAAGAAAAGCCGCACCTCTAGACTTTACCCCAGAGCTTCAAGAGTTCTGGACAGCCCACCCACGAGACAGGTCATTTGGTTCCAGGGCAGATGCGTTCTCCACACAATTTACTGGATTCTCCATCTGCCACCCGATGTATGATGATAAGCACATGCTCAAAGTAGTGCAACATGCAAGCACATTGCCTTGAATAACCAAGAGGCATCTGCTACCTTCAAACTGGAAAGGAAATGCCTTTAGCAACAAAAACGTTTGCACTTTTCTTGGAAACATCTCAAAGAAAAAAGTGATCTACATGCCACTCCTCTACCAGCAAAGCAAAACACCACCCCTGCTAGAAGCATCATGGGGCATGCGCATCCTAGTAGTCTGAACAAAGCTGCCTTCAAAGACTTTGCAGCCTGCCAAGGTAATGACTCCAGTTTCTCTGACCTAGGCCAGACTCACCCCTTTGTGTATGCTAGACCAAACGGCTCCTTAGCTGTTTCACTGCAGCTCCCATCCTAGCGTGTCTGCTGCCTTGCTCTAGGTCTAGGTTGGCCTGCTTCCCCTTGCTCTCGGCTCTTAATAACACAACCCGACTCTTGTTACCTAAACCATTAGCTCACTACTCCTTCCTTGTCTCCCTAGTATGGCTTACATCTAACAGGGCTCGTGATGCTGAGAGTGACGTGCTGGTGCAGCTGCGTTTCTGTAGGAGGACTCTTTCTTCTCTTGGGTTGTGTTGGAGTTGGTTTTGGCGCACCAGTCATCGCAATGGCTTAGCTGCTTTTATCCTGGCTAACTCTTAGCTTCCCCAGTCTTTTATGTTGAGAGCCTCGTGGTGGTGTAGCTAGACGTGCCCTCGGCTCGTTGCCTTTTTCCTCTTTACTAGCCGTCTTCCTAAACCTTGTTCTTTTTACGTAGGCACCAAAGTACGCAGGCTTTCCTTTCTTCTTTCTTTACCGTGCTTGACCTTCTCGTACACGTTCTGCCCTTCTTCTCATCAATCTGGTTGCCCCCCTTACTTTCTTTTATTTCTTCCAGTCTGCCTCTCTTGCTCCCTTTTTATATATCAACTTTCAGTTCATTTCAACCTCGCAGTAGGGAGTTTGCCATCTCCCCTTGACCTATGTAATACGCCAACAACAAGCGTAGCCAACAACAAGCGATGACAGGCCAGGGAGCAACTTATTACAAACAACCCATCTTGGTTAGAAAAAATAAAACAAGACCTATCACCAGATGCAACATGGAATTTCAAAAACGCAGGCAACATACCTTCTCTTAACCACCTACTGAAAGGATCTAGTCAAGAATGGCTAAATCTGCAGGCTCCCAAAAGACTCAAGAAACACTATTAATGCCAACACCGATACACAAAGCCAGTTCCCCTTTAAATATTTGCAACAAAGCGCTTGCTGGAACTCAAGGCCCCAAATTAGGAGTAGATTAGAGATTCCTTTGCTAGTGCGAATTATGATCCAGATCAGGTACCTAAATCAGGCACCCCAGCCCAGGTTGGCAGAGAAAATTCCTGCACATTTTGTCCGATGCAGCTTTTTCTTTGCGTTGTTATTTTAACCAGCGGACACCACCCGAGGCTTGTACACATGTAGGTACATTCGGCGTCTTGACCTGTTGGTACGGGAAAGGGCTCTTGCTGGAGCCAATGTTGCGAGCTGTGGGGTCCCAAGTGCAAGAAAAACATGTTGGGCATAGGATCTGTGCGAGTGCAGATACATTTTTCAACAGCTATATTCCTTAATAATCCCTGCATATCCATACAATCCTGCTCTGTTCAAGTCCTTGTTTTGCGTTCTTGCTCCTTTTTAACATGAGCTGCAAAGCAGTGCATGCTCCCACGGTTGCCCTTGGGTGCCGTCCCCTTTGCCGTTCGGCTGTTCTGAGTAGTAGCCCATATATAGCTTTAATCTGCCCTAAATATTGTAAATTAACACTTCTATAGCCATGATTACTAGGAATTGAAGGACCACCCCAAAAGTTTTGGTCAGTAATCAATGAATTAGAATCTTTTTACAAAATATGCACACTTCTTTGATGAACATGATGAAAAAGAAAGGAGGGTTTTTTTTCTTTTCACCTTTAATAAATCCCTTAACCATCGCCGTCCAAATTATTATTATTCAGTTTTAGGGGTGGAATGATCAATTATTACTTATTACCCGAGGAGCAGGAGGGTGTACTTTTTTGGAAGGCATGTCTACTTTTTGGGGTGGACCCACCCCCCTTCCAGTGCTCTACCCAGACAAAAAGGGTACTAATCTGCTCCTTTTTGAATTCTGCATCCATCTGCGTACTCATCAAGACCAAAACTGATTTGTTGGAGAGTTACGGGGCAAAAACTGAGATAAGGATGCCCGTGTACACATGACCTACCAGGCACCCACAATTGCAACTGGCTTGCACAGCCCCACATTGCTTTTCAAAATTCCACTGACTATCTCTTGCTGGCACAAACCTGGAAGTTTGGAGTGAATATTGCTCCATTGGCTTGACTCACCCCACGGCCTGCACCGTGTGCTCTGACTTTTGGACACTTCAGTGCACAAACCCCCCCTTTTACCCAATTTGCTCAAAAAGAATGGCAATCGACTGGGCTTGCGCTGAGGATTCCGACCGATGATATATTTCAAACTCCGGTATTATATTTTAAAATACGGTGGAAGTGGTCCAGAAAGAAATTGGCAAAAGAACTAAACCCCACCGGGGGACCCATATATATACGAATCGACAGCTCCAAAATTTGTGCTTTCTACACTCTGCTTGTGTGATGAAGACAGGCTAGAAGAATTCCTCCTCTCAGTTTAGACACGCCTCCTGAGGTACTAACCTAAGCAATTAATATGGCAAATATTAAATTTCCAAAGCACGAAAGTACGACATGGGTGTCATTAATTGACACCCTATTTTTTCCATTACCATTCTTTACCATTCCGCTATTACTATTACCGTTACTAGGCCACTATTATTCTTTACCATTCCGCTATTTTTAGGTCAAAATAAGCAGAACCATGGCGGACGAATCGCCTCTCGTGCTTACTGAATCCATGAACTTACCGCCAAGCGAGGCATCCTCCGGCAACCTCGCTATCGTCCCTTTGTCGGACTCTGAGCAACATCTTGTCAATGAGCTGAAAGCGGAAGTCAGGCCCGTCGTAGAAGCAGACTTGGCGCTGCAGGTGTTTTGCAACGAGCACACCTATGTCAGATACCTGAGAGCCAGGTCAGTGTGCATGTGGGCTTGTGTTTGTGTGCTTGTGCGTGGTGGTGTGCTTGGTGGGTGGATGGGTGGGCGCGCGCGCGCGTGTGTGTGTGTGTGTGTGTGTGTATGTGTGTGTGTATGTGTGGTGTGTGTGTGTGTGTGTGTGTGTGTGTGTGTGTGTGCCTGTGAATGTGAATGTGCGAGTACTTGCGCATATTCTTGAGCGTAAATGCGTGCGTGCGTTTATTCGGTATGTGCTTGGGGAGTGTGCTGGATAAAGGCTGAATGCCTGTCCATCCCATGATTTCAGGTATTTACCAAATATATTGCACCCTGCTGCAGGTCCTGGGATTTGAAAAAAGCCACCAAGATGCTCTTAGCAACTTTAGAATGGTGGGTGCCTGCGTACAGAGGCGTGGACCACACACAGTTGCACACACATTTACACACTTATTTGCACACACATTTGCGTGGACCACACACGTTTGCATGGTTGCGACACACATGCAAACACGTAGACGCGCACTCACATGTACACTCAAATGTATACGTACGTACGCACGCATGCTCACATACGATACATACATACATACATACATACATACATACATACATACATACATACATACATACATACATACATACATACATACATACATACATACATACATACATACATACATACATTCATACATACATACATACATACATACACACGTATTTACACGCAAATACACGCACATGATGTGCAGGCGCACAAACAATGCACGCACTCATATTAATTATACACGCACCTGTACACGCACAGATATTAATTATAGCATAAATGCATGCACACAAACATATGCGGTTCTACAACCACATACACGGAAATGCACATGTATTTGTGTTATGCCCATGCACGTGCACACACACATGTGCACGCACACATACATACACAATGCACACATGCACATAAAACCTGCAAACACTTGAAATATCACACACACATGTACACGCACACATACATACACAATGCACACATGCACACAAAACCTGCAAACACTTGGAAATATCACACACACATGTACACGCACACATTATATACACACACGCACATATGCACATTAAACCTGCACACGCTTGTAATATCACACACACATGTACACGCACACATTATACACACGCACGCACACATGCACATTAAACCTGCACACGCTTGTAATATCACACACACACATGTACACGCACACATTATATACACGCACGCACACGTGCACATTAAAACTGCACACGCTTGTAATATCACACACACATGTACACGCACACATTATATACACGCACGCACACATGCACATTAAACCTGCACACGCTTGTAATATCACACACACATGTACACGCACACATTATATACACGCACGCACACATGCACATTGAACCTGCACACGCTTGAAATATCACACACACATGTACACGCACACATTATATACACGCACGCACACATGCACATTGAACCTGCACACGCTTGTAATATCACACACACATGTACACGCACACACACACACACACACACACACACATGTACACGCACACATTATATACACGCACGCACACATGCACATTGAACCTGCACACGCTTGTAATATTACACACCTTAGGCGCAAAGAGTACCAGCCCCACAAGATACGCTGGGAGGAAGTGAAAGAGGAGTCGGTGACAGGGAAGCAGATGATTTACTTTGTGCCAGACAAGTCCGGGCGACCCATTGTGCTCATGCGGCCGAGGTGTGTGTGTGTGTGTGTGTGTGTGAGACTTTTGAAATGGTGTGACCTGGTTCTTGGGTTTGTGCTTATGTCTTATGTCATTCCCTCGTGGTGTGCGTCATGATGCCTTAATAAAATTAATTATGCTCATGGCGCCCTACGATCTACCTTCCTGCTCATGATGCCCTACAATCCTGCTCATGATGTCCTGCAATTCTGCTCATGATGCCCTACAATGCGTCATGAGCAGGAGTTCGTCATGATTCATGATGCCCTACAATCCATTATGCCCTGTGTATGCCCTGTGTGTGCCCTGTGTATGCCCTGTGTGTGCCCTGTGTGTGACCTGTGAACGCCCTGTGTGTGCCGTTGTATACCCTGTGTATGCCCTTTGTGCCCTGTGTATGCCCTGTGTGTGCCCTGTGTATGCCCTGTGTATGCCCTGTGTGTGCCCTGTGTATGCCCTGTGTATGCCCTGTGTGTGCCCTGTGTATGCCCTGTGTGTGCCCTGTGTATGCCCTGTGTATGCCCTGTGTGTGCCCTGTGTATGCCATGTGTATGCCCTGTGTGTGCCGTGTGTATGCCCTGTGTGTGCCCTGTGTATGCCGTGTGTATGCCCTGTGTATGCCCTGTGTATGCCCTGTGTATGCCGTGTGTATGCCCTGTGTTTGCCCTGTGTATGCCCTGTTTGTGCCCTGTGTGTGCCATGTGTATGCCTTTTTTCTGCCCGGTGTACTCCTGCACTCCTGATCGTGATTGTTCGGTCCTGTGTGCTCAGCAACATGGCTGTGTGCTCAGCAACATGGCTGTGTGCTCAGCAACGTGGCTGTGTGCTCAGCAACATGGCTGTGTGCTCAGCAACATGGCTGTGTGCTCAGCATCATGGCTGTGTGCTCAGCTTCATGGCTGTGTGCTCAGCAACATGGCTGACCCCTCTGTCCAGTGCCACCTCCTGTGTACACGCTTTCTTAGGGTTGGCCAGAACCGTGTATGCACACCATATGTATGGTACTTTCCCTGCCAAAAACACCGTACATACACTGTATATACGTATGTATGTATGGTTTGGGTCAACCCTACGCATTCCCGTTGTCTTTTGTTCCTTGTCGTAAAAGAGGACATTGTGTGTTCTGACCGTGAGTAGGGTTGGCCAGGACTGGCAAGATTCGTTGTGCATGACACATGACGGTGGAACTCCAGTTTCCTCTTTGTGCTAGACAGTGCATCCTGAATATGCTGGCTGTGTCATCACTACCAGCGTAGTCTTTTCTTTTCTTTTATGTGCTAAACAGTGTATCATCTCTGTTGCTGTCTGTCGTGTACACCCTGCCTCGTCGTTTTATTCCCCCTCAAATATTCCTATGACACAGGACACAGGACAGATGGGGTGCACAGCACGCATTCAAATGACTGTCAGATCATGCCTGTCACTTTTTTTGGTGCTCTGTTACCCTACGTGTCTCAGGGTAACATGTGTGGAGGCTACACAAAAGTATGAGGTGGAATGGACTGAGGTGGAATGAAAAGAGGTGGAATGAAGTGAGGCGGAATGAACTGAGGTGGAATGAAGCGAGGTGGATTGAAGTGAGGTGGAACTGAGGCGGAATGGAGTAAGGTGGAATGAATTGAGGTGGAATGAAAAGAGGTGGAGTGGATTGAGGTGGAGCTGAGGTGGAATGAACTGAGGTGGAATGAACCGAGGTGGAATTGAGGTGGAAGGAACTGAGGTGGAATGAACTGAGGTGGAATGAAGTGAGGTGGGATTGAGGTGGAAGGAACTAAGGTGGAGTGATTTGAGGTGGAATGAACTGAGGTGGGATTGAGGTGGAAGGAACTAAGGTGGAATGAACTGAGGTGGAATGAAGTGAGGTGGAACTGAGGCGGAATGAACTGAGGTGGAATGATCTGAGGCAGAATGAACTGAGGTGGAATGAACTGAGGTGGAATTGAGGTGGAATGAACTGAGGTGGGATTGAGGTGGAAGGAACTAAGGTGGAGTGATTTGAGGTGGAATGAAAAGAGGCGGAATGAATTGAGGTGGAACTGAGGTGGAATGAACTGAGGCGGAATGAACTGAGGTGGAATGAAATGAGGTGGAACTGAGGTGGAATGAGGTGGAATGAGGTGGAATTAACATGTGGTTGTACATCAAACCCCCCTGCCTTCCTTCCCCTCCCCTTCTGCTGCGCACGTTTGAGGTTACCTGACCCCATCACTTTCCTTCCCTTCTCTTTTCCGCTGTGCAGGTTCGAGAACACCAAGTCCAGCGAGCGGCAAATCAGGTTCCTGATATACCACCTAGAGATTGCGTCTCGTATGGCTGACAAGTCTGGTGAGTCGCTTGATGAATCTAATGTGGTCGAGACGATTTTTAAGTCGCACCTTAGGATGGGTGTGGGTGTGAGTGTGATTGTGGTTGTAGGTGGTGGTGTGGGTGTGGGTGTGGGTGTGGGTGTGGGTGTGGGTGTGGGTGTGGGTGTGGGTGTACCAGGGGGGGGGA
>Ga0307942_1002556_pt1 | contig 14778 bp, 15 predicted proteins | sample OrgLakmetagen175_FD_201846 | JGI IMG/M metagenome (GOLD analysis project Ga0307942, IMG submission 201846) | Saline water microbial communities from Organic Lake, Antarctica - #175 | ecosystem: Environmental > Aquatic > Non-marine Saline and Alkaline > Saline | place: Antarctica: Organic Lake...
CACGTGCGTGTGTGTACGTGCGTGTATTTGTGTGTGTACGTAATTACGTGCGACCGTGTGTGAATGTACTGGGGCTCCACTTCATGCACCATCCCACAAGGTGCGTGATGTTTGGGTGCTGAGCCTGCAGCACGTGCGTGTGTGTACGTGCGTGTATTTGTGTGTGTACGTAATTACGTGCGATCGTGTGTGAGTGTACTCTCGTGTCTCTGTAAGTGTGAGTCTACTTACGTGGCACTTTCTGCTCTTGGAACCTGAGTCTAAAGATTTGAAAAGTACCAGCAACCTTAGGGACTGCCTTTCGTGCCCTATACCAACAAGATAGCCTGCAGCATGCGTACTGTGAAAGCAATTGAAGTGCAAGTGCCTGTGCCAGTGATGCATCACAGTGCATCACAGTGCATCACAGTGCATCACAGTGCATCACAGTGCATCAAAGTGCATCACAGTGCATCACAGTGCATCACAGTGCATGATGCATCACAGTGCAAGTGCCTGTGCCAGTGATGCATCACAGAAAAACAAATGTGGTGGCAAATGTGGGCCACTCCGCATAACTGCATGCATCGTGTCACCCAGCCTCAGGAAGCACAGACGCATGCAAGGTTACAGGGGTACAGACTTTAGGGTTGAGTGTGTGTGTGTTTATCAATATGCATACTAGGCGAATGGGACTAATCTCCTTCATGAAAAAACTGCCCGTCTACAAATACAAAGTACACCTTCCTTTCTCTGGCGTGTATTCATTTCAAGGAAAGATTCAAGGTGCACCACAAATATAACTATGAAAACACACACACACACGTACACACACCTTCCATGCCTCTGGCAAGTAACCGTCCACGCGTAAAGACCTGAGATGCTCACAATTACACAAACCACACATTATAACTATGACAAGACACACACACACACACCTTCCATGCCTCTGGCATGTGACCGTCCACGCGTAAAGACCTGAGGTGCACCACACGCTCCATCTCAGTGGCAAAAGGGTGCCACAGCTCAAAGATGCACACGCCCAGGGAAAACAGGTCCACCTGAACACGTGTAATTAGGGTTGGCCAGAACCATACATCTATAGGTATATACGGTGTACATACGTTATTTTTAGCAGGGAAATCACCATACATACAGTCATATACGGTGCAGAGATACGGGTCTGGCCAACCCTACGTGTAATGCAAAGGCGGCACTGAGCTGCTCAAGGCGTCTGAGGTATCATCACCTTGGGTCCATGCATAACACACATACCCCAAAACACACACACATGTATACACACACGCGTAATTTCTTCATCTCGTAGTGCCTAGGCCGCCAATATTATGACGGGGCTGTGTGAAATGTTTTCTTATCACACAAGCAAACATACACATGCAGAGACAGCCCACCCCTTTCCACCCACCCACACCTTCTCATCGTACGACGCCCAGCCCTCCAGAATTTCTGGAGCGATGTAGAAGCTGGTACCGATTATGCCGGTGCGCTCACTGAGGGGCAGATCACTGAGCTGAGGGGCTAGCAGCCCACCACCACCATCACAAGCTCCACTTCTGCCTACTCCATCAGCAGGTCTGTCACCGAGTGCTGTGTTAACAGCACCGAGGCCGGCAGTAGCAGCAGCAGCAGCAGCAGCAGGAGCAGGAGCGGCAGCAGCGGGAACAAGAGAAACAGGAGCAGCAGTGCTGCCAGGCAGAGGGAGGCCTGTGTTGTTTCTGGGTGAATCAGGGGGGATACCAAAACGATCTGTGCTGGTGGAAGGAGGAGGCTGCTGCTGCTGGCATTCTGTTGTCAGCTGCTTTGCGCTGCCGAGGTCGCCTAGCTTGATTTGGTTCTGCACGTGCACATGTTGAGGTCTGCCGTTTGTGCCTGTCTGTCCTGTTTTGCTAGGGTGTAAGGCCATGCTTTTGAAAACCAGAGCTTGGCACCCTCGCAGAGCCACTACGGATAGCACAAATACCCTCGCAGAGCCACTACCTATAGCACGAATACCCTTGCAGAGCCACTACAGATAGCACGAATACCCTCGCGGAGCCACTACGGATAGCATGAATACCCTCGCAGAGCCACTACAAATGGAATACCACTATCTGAGAATTGCACGGATCAAAACAAAAGCCTACGCGGTGCTATTTTGTCACTATTTTGTAACCAAAATGAATACCTAGCTGAAAAAGGACTGGGGTGAAGTAGCAAGTTGCGGCGCCTAACCTGCATCTAGTATGGTTATATCTGGTAGTTCCCGGAATATAAGCATGGGTGCAAGTGTACTTGTTAAGACTGTTAGATTGTTTGAAATTATTAACATTGTAATAATCAACATTTGGATAGGTGCCTTCCAGGGTGAAGAGTCCACATGCACAAATAGGTGAAGGTGAGAGCAAGGCGACACACACACACACACACAACACACACACACACCTTTGCGTCGTAAAAAATGTTGTCAGGTTTCAGGTCACGGTGGATAATACCAGCAGCGTGTAAGTGCGCGAGGCCCTGTAATCACATACAACATACAAACAGTTATATTTGTGCGTAAAGTGTTATTTTACGGCTTGTTCAGAAGGCGGAGGTTAACAGATATAATAAAGAGGAATTACATCTGGACAAACGAACGACTGAGAAAAGGCACCGAAAAGACAAAATGGAGGCTGAGAAAACCAAAAAAAAGAGCAACATGCGGACAACTGGGCCGTTGACGCCCATGCCTGCCCGCAAAAACGAAAAGACAGCTCTAACACTGCGAGGGGACAAGGAAACTGCACTGTGCAGGTAAGCAAAACGAAACTTGTCTCAAACTATTCTGAAATAATAAAGATGGACAAGAAAGAGAAGCATGCACTTTTGTGCGAAAGTGCATAACACAAGTCACCCGCCTGCAAGAACTAGAATTCTTCTGCAAGCAGAGAACCCTGCAGTTCTTTTAAATCAGCAGAAATAGGCTGTAATTTTGAATGCCTTGTTACCACCTCTTACCGTTCCAACACTCGGTCTGATTCTTTTTAAAAGTGCATTTTTTGCCATGTTTGTAGCGAGCGCAAAAGCACAACGGAATAAAAGCACGCTACAGAACGACATTTGTATCTGCCAACATGTTTCCAGTTCCACAGGCACAAAATAAGGAATTTTACCTGCAGCACCTTTCTCAGCACATGCCATCGTTCTTCCTTGGGAAGAAGGCACAAAATAAGGAATTATACCTGCAGCACCCCTCTCAGCACATGCCATCGTTCTTCCTCGGGAAGAAGGCACAAAATAAGGAATAATACCTGCAGCACCCCTCTCAGCACATGCCATCGTATCGTTCTTCCTTGGGAAGAAGGCACAAAGTAAGGAATTATACATGCAGCAACCCTCTCAGCACATGCCATCGTTCTTCCTCGGGAAGAAGGCACAAAATAAGGAATTATACCTGCAGCACCCCTCTCAACACATGCCATCGTTCTTCCTCGGGAAGAAGGCACGAAATAAGGAATAATACCTGCAGCACCCCTCTCAGCGCATGCCATCGTTCTTCCTCGGGAAGAAGGCACAAAATAAGGAAAATACCTGCAGCACCCCTCTCAGCACATGCCATCGTTCCTCCTCGGGAAGAAGGAACAATATAAGGAATTATACCTGCAGCACCCCTCTCAGCACATGCCATCGTTCTTCCTTGGGATGAAGGCACAAAATAAGGAATTATACCTGCAGCACCCCTCTCAGCACATGCCATCGTTCCTCCTCGGGAAGAAGGAACAATATAAGGAATTATACCTGCAGCACCCCTCTCAGCACATGCCATCGTTCTTCCTTGGGAAGAAGGCACAAAGTAAGGAATTATACATGCAGCAACCCTCTCAGCACATGCCATCGTTCTTCCTCGGGAAGAAGGCACAAAATAAGGAATTATACCTGCAGCACCCCTCTCAACACATGCCATCGTTCTTCCTCGGGAAGAAGGCACGAAATAAGGAATAATACCTGCAGCACCCCTCTCAGCGCATGCCATCGTTCTTCCTCGGGAAGAAGGCACAAAATAAGGAAAATACCTGCAGCACCCCTCTCAGCACATGCCATCGTTCCTCCTCGGGAAGAAGGAACAATATAAGGAATTATACCTGCAGCACCCCTCTCAGCACATGCCATCGTTCTTCCTTGGGATGAAGGCACAAAATAAGGAATTATACCTGCAGCACCCCTCTCAGCACATGCCATCGTTCTTCCTTGGGAAGAAGGCACAAAGTAAGGAATTATACATGCAGCACCCCTCTCAGCACATGCCATCATTCTTCCTCGGGAAGAAGGCACAAAATAACGAATTATACCTGCAGCACCCCTCTCAACACATGCCATCGTTCTTCCTCGGGAAGAAGGCACGAAATAAGGAATAATACCTGCAGCACCCCTCTCAGCACATGCCATCGTTCTTCCTCGGGAAGAAGGCACAAAATAAGGAAAATACCTGCAGCACCCCTCTCAGCACATGCCATCGTTCCTCCTCGGGAAGAAGGCACAATATAAGGAATTATACCTGCAGCACCCCTCTCAGCACATGCCATCGTTCTTCCTTGGGATGAAGGCACAAAATAAGGAATTATACCTGCAGCACCCCTCTCAGCACATGCCATCGTTCTTCCTCAGGAAGGGCTCCTGCCTTCAGTGCCGCGGCCAACGTCAAGCGGCAGAACTCCATCCTGTTAAATGCCATTGGTGGCACTGGTTTGAATGCCAGTGATTTATTGAGTCCCAATACGTAGGGATGGCCAGAACCGTACATCTGCACCGTATATGACCGTATGCATGGTGATTTCCCCGCTATAAATATTGCATGTACTTTAAAAAGTATAATTTTGGCCAACCCTACCAATACGTGTCTCATGGTTGATCTGGCGGTCATTGTGTGAGTCTGGCTGTGGAATGCAAAGTAGCTATGCTGATGTTTGACGGCTTGCCAGCATCAAAATAAGGTGCTGTATTTCATTGCCTGAACCTTGGAAATTGCTAAAGTGCAAAATGGTCATCAAAGTTGATGCTAGCTGATTTCTTTTACGTTAATTGTGCCTTGCATCTTGCATCTTACAATGTCAGTTTGGCCATCAAAGCCACATGTCCGAGGACCAACCAAACCTGTAACAACCAAGCAGCCCTTTTCTGTACACTCACAGAATGTAAAGCATATTTGTGTACACTCACTGAATGGAAAGCATATTCCTGTACACAAAAACAGGCCCTGCTTCTGTACACAAAATGTAAAAGCCCTTTTCTGGACACTCACTGAATGTAAAGCATATTTGTGAAGTGGGGCTGGATGGAGGTTGCGGTCGTGGTCTGTGTGTGCCGTCCTTCCTGAGAATGTTATCAAGAATATAGTACTTGTTAATGGTCATTTGTGAATAATACTGACATCCAGGGCTGTGCGTGATAATCATGTGTGTGTGATAAATTTTTACTATGTGTGCGATAAATTTTTACTATTGAGCAATGCTGTTTGATCCTCACAGGTGTGCCGTCTCACCCAGTTCGGCATTCCAAACTAAGTCATTTGTCATAATTAGATAAGGCACTCAGAAGTAGATAAAGCACTCGAAACCCAGTCCTTTGTCATGGTAATTAAAGCACTCGTAGAAAATAAGGCACTCCAAACCCAGTTCTTTGTTGTAAGTAGATAAGATCACTTACTGCACAACGACCACGTTGTGTCATGGCCTATTATACTATAAATTATCGAAACACCAGGAGTTCACATAACTCTTTTCTGCGCACCGATCTAGCATGATTAGGATGATATCTGTATCTGTAGTAGAGACAGGACCAAGCGTACAAAGAGCCTAGGGGTTTGAATTAAATGGAAATTTTTTTAAAACGGATCAAAACGAATCAAAGAATGTGGTCAAAAAAAGCTGCTGGACGAAAGACTTAGACGGTGTGCACCAAAGCACATGCAATCAGGAACATATGCATACAAACACACACACATACATTTGGTCGGCCAGAACCATATATATGCGGTGTAAATACGGTATTTGTGGCAGGGAAACCACCAAATATACGGTCATATACAGTGAATAAATACAGTTCTGGCCAACCTCACATATACACATTAAAACGCACATACACACACCTGGGCATCACAGTTCCCTCGAGCGTCCGAGGGCCCTCCTCCAAAAATGATTGTGCTGCCATGGCTGTCAGCTGACGTTTCTTCACTGATATGTGACGGCAAGCCATGGCGGCTCTTGAAGCCTGCACACACACAATACGAAATAAGCGGCTCTTGTAGCCTGCACACAATAATAATAGCCTGCACACAATCATAGCCTGCACACAATATTAATAGCCTGCACACATAATAATATCCTGCACACACATAATAACAGCCTGCACACAATAAGCGGCTCTTGAAGCCTGCACACACATAATACGAAAAATAAAAGCTCTCATGACTAATTACGGCACAGCTTGCACATGTCTGATGGCTTATACCTTTTCACTGATATGTAAGGGCAAGCCACGGCGACTCTTAATTGCTGCACACACACGCATGAGATATATACTCTCATGTCTCGCAACATGCGTGGTGGTGGGCCATTTACTGATGCTGCAAGGTTGGGGTCATGAGGCCTGGACACATTGAGTGCTATATTCGACCTTACAAATAAAACTAGTTTCGACCTTACAAACAAGCTACTGGGTGGAGCACATCATTTATACTGCATATGTATGGGGCCCAATAGTGAAGGAGGGCAGTGAGCACGCACCTGGTGAAAGAACGTGCTGCCTGGCTGAGTTTAAAGGACTTGTAGCGGAGAGGGTACCTGGAGGCACGGCGATAATCATGTGCTATTTTTAAGTCATGCTTCTGCTGTTTTTATGAATGTTTGGGCAGGACTTCTACTGGAAAAGTACGTGGGCTGAAAACAAATCTCAACATCTGTCGCTTATTTTACATTTCCTTTTTACGTGGTAAGATTGGTAAAAGGGCACCTGAGGGCACATCCCGCCACCTTTACTAAATTCCTTTGAACTGAAACTAGACGAGTGTGGGCATGTGCTGCATTCAGCACGTGGCTTTCTAAATTGAGACCTTGCTTGGTATGGATGCTGGATCGTGCAGCACCAACTTCAGCTTTGCCCTTCCACAATGGAAAAGGTGGCAATTGAGCTTGTGGATGTAAGGCAAAATAGAAGAGAGCCTTGGAATTTAGAGTGCACCGTTTAACATTAACAACCTCAGGGTGCATCTCACATACTCATCGTGCAAAATTGCTGATAAGCAGTTATAAGAATTGCTCCGTTCCCCGATGTCACGCACAAGCAGTAACCAAGCACCCCGCCAGCACGCTGCAAATCCAACCCAATGTCCCATCTCCCTTACCTTCAGGGCTAAAGACGTTTGCGCCACCACTTACTTTTGCGCCACCACTAATTCTGCGCCACCACTTATTTTGTGCCACATTTCCTTTAAGCCACCACAAACTATATGCCGCGTCACCACTTACCCTTGCGCCACCACTCACATTGCGCCACCACTTACTGTACGCCACCCTCATTCTGCCCTAAAAAGAAAAAAGTACGCATGCGGTGAAAACCACTCCCCACATCCTGCCTGTTACATATGAACCCTGAAAGTCATTATACCTACTCTTACCTGCAGGGGTTGTGCTGAAGGTGCCCCACTCTCCACCCCCATCATCTTCGCCCTCCCCTCCCTCCAGCTGCTCATCAGGCGATATCGACTCAGTCCATGCTTGGAAGTACCTCACCTTTTTGAGCAGCAAAAAAACAATCTTTAGCCGCAAAACAAGTCTTGAACAACCAGTATTGTATTCCACCCGTAAAGAGTGAGTGACGCCAATGTCAGGTCATAACTTACTTAAATTTAAAATTGCCCAGAAATGCCTCACAAACTAAAGAAAGAGGGTGTAAGTCAAATAGGCCAGCTTGTATTATTTTGTCATGTGGTGCCTGTATGATAAGTGATATAGGGTGCCTGTATGATTAGTGATATCGGGTGACGACACATTCATTAGTGCCCCACTTACATAGCTTTATGTGCGTTTTGGTGTGTAATTCAGGTACGCAGTTGTGTGTGTTTGTGTGTGTGTGCGAGTGTGTGTATGTCTTCAATTACCACAAAAACAGACCATCGGGTGTGTGTGCAAAATCAAAAGCACCAATACCGAACGGGCACAAAAGCAGTGCTCGCTTACAAAGGCAAAGCTTGCCACCTTTGAGCATATTTCAAGCGCCCCATTACAATTGAGGCATTAAGAGCGTGGCTAGACTTTTACGGTCTCCCTATTTCTAGCAGCAAGTAGTATACAACCCACGTACACCATGACATCAACCACTCTCCTATACACACCACGTTGGAGAACTGCAGGTGGCTCAGGCTGTAGAAGCAAAGCAGACTCAGGTAAAAGAACAGCAAGAAAATGTCATCATCTTGAATCCATAAATAAGTTTGCTGTCGCAACGGAGGCAATAAAAGCGTGACAGCAAGTGTTCCATTTGACAGTTTTAGCTACGTTGCCTGTAGCCTCCTTTAACCAATGGCATCAAATTCACAACTTACATAAAACATCTAGTTCGGATGCTGCAATCGGCTCAGGGTGTGGACCTCACGCAGGATCGCAGAATACGTGGAAAGCTAATCATAGGCGCTTTCCTATCTCCTATACACACTTATATTCTCACAACGTTTGCATGCTGCAATCGGCTCAGGATGTGGACCTCCCGCAGGACACGTGAAAAGCTAATCCTACACAAACTCATCCACACACCACATTAGGATGCTGCAATCGGCTCAGGGTATGGACCTCACGCAGGATACGTGAGGAGCCGATCATAGGCGCGTTCGTGAGCCTGATCTTTTTGATGGCGTAGCGCAGACCGTCCAGCACTGTGGTCAAGGATTGTGGGTTAACAGATGTGTGTAGGGTGCATGCATGTGTGGATGGAGGTGTGTAGGAGGTGTGGTAATTGGTGTAGGAGATTGTATGTGGGGAGCGTGGCGTGTGTGTAGAAATGGGAGTGCAGACCGCCCAGCACTATGGTGAAGGTTTGTGTGTGTGTATGTGTGTGTGTGTCTGTGTGTGTGTGTGTGTGTGTGTGTGTGTGTGTGTGTGTGTGGATGCGCGCAGGAAGGAGGGTGTGGTGTGCGGATGGATGTGTGGGTAAGAACTGGTGAATGGGAGGCAACGTGCAGGAGTAGTAGGGTGTGTGAAGCGTGTAGGAATGTAAGTAGGAGTGGGTAAATGTGGGTGAGTAAAGGTGCAAGCGTGGATGTACGTGACTGGAGTTGAATGACTGGCTTGAGTGACTGGACTGGACTGGACTGGACTGGACTGACTGGCCTGGACTTGAATGATTGGACTTGAGTGACTGGCTTGAATGCCTGGACTTGAGTGACTGTACTTAAATGGACTTGAACAAGGTGCAAGCGTGGGTGTACATGACTGGACTGACTGGCCTGGAATTGAATGCCTGGACTTGAGTGACTGGACTGCAATGGACTTGAACAAGGTGCAAGCGTGGGTGTACATGACTGAACAAGGTGCAAGAAACTTGAACAGGACTTGAACAAGGTGCAGGCGTGGGTGTACATGACTGGACTTGAATGGTTGTCAAACAAAGGGTAGCATGTGAGAACAAGGGTAGTGCAACCGCTTCTATCTTTGGCTGTAGCAATGAAACAATGTGCGCTGTGGTCAACCCAACAGAGGTCGAGCGTTACATATCTGCATACAGGCTTCACGCAAAATTACGATGAATAGAAGGACCCAGTACTCTCTGACCCCTGGCCTAAAACACACTTCTGGTGTCTGCCATCACACACAGGTGGATACTTTATTTTAGGCTACTCAATTATAAACGCAGCAGTAGGCTTTAATCACTAACCGCTTGCTCGTTCATCCCTCAGTCCTCTGAAAAATACTGAAAGCATTGAAGCAGTGCCAAACATATAAGGCTAAATGTGTGAGCATTTCAAAAAACACATGCTCACCATTGGTGGCTGCAACCACAAGGCCAAATCCGCCTTTACCCAACAGCTGTTCATCTTTGAAATCCGACCTGTGTGGTGCGCCAAGAATGGGCAACTCTTCAACACAGACATCTGGCAGCTCTTGATCTTGATCTTTGAACGATGTCCTTTGCGACGCCTTCAGGGATGCAAAGCACTCTTGACACACTGGCAGCGAATAAAGAAAGCTACTGACAGCTGGTGGTGCGATGTGTGATGTTTGCACGCACCAGCCAATGCCAGGCGTACGCCATCTTACTCAGGGCAGAAATAAGCGTGAAACCAATTGTCAAAAACTTGGGGGATAATTATCCCGTTCAGGATTGGACCGCAGGCAGCAGGGCGCATGCATCGAAGGCAGCAATATCAAAGGTAAGGTACCTTTGTCCACTTGTGAGCCTCTAACATGCCTCAGCAGCAAGAAATAAGCGTGAAACCAATTGTCAAAAACTTTGGGGATAATTATCCCGTTCAGGATTGGACCGCAGGCAGCAGGGTGCATGAGTGGAATGCAGCAATATCAAAGGTAAGGTACCTTTGTCCACTTGTGAGCCTCTAACATGCCTCAGCAGCAGCCCCACGTCCTACGATCATCTTACATTTAAAACGTCATTTCCTGCAGAAAGTTACAAAACATACCTGTATCTGGACACAAAGCTTGCTTGCTGCTGTGCAGTGCCATCGTCCTGCCCTCTGTGCTTGCCCTTCTTAGCAGCTGCAGTAGCACGCAGGGAAATAAGTAGGGTTGGCCAGAACCGTCTATATACACCGTATATGACCGTATATTTGGTGCTTTCCCTGCCAAAAATACCGTGTATAAACCGTATATATATATATGGTTCTTGCCAACCCTAGAAATGAGTAGCATTGATTGTTTCTTGCAATTTCTCTTGCCGCCCCCTCCCCCCCCCAATCACACTTATATGCACCTATATAGAGATGAAATGTGCAAAGGCACCCACACACAATATCATTGACAGGGCAAACAAGAACTCACACAGAGAAACACACACATACACACACGAACACATTCTCACGCAAAGATACGCCCAGCCCCCTCTTCCTACCTGCAGCCTCTGATCGCCCTCGCACACCGTGATCATAATTTTGCCCCCTGCTCGAGGATGTGGAAGAGGTGCATTGTGAAGCACGGTTGGTCCAGAACCGCTGGTGGAACGAGGAGTGGCTGGCGCTTCTGATCTCCTGTGCAAGTAAACAGAAAAAGCCACTGACGAGTGTCTGTTAAGGAGCCACAATGACATCGCCAATGTTGTTGATGATGATCTCTTGAGTTGTTACACTAAACTTTATAGGATGTTTTGGGACTGTCAAAGTTAAGCAGTGCTACCACGGGCAGCTGAGCCAGGAATGTTGCGTAAGCGGGATTAAAAAAGAGAAAGAAGCCAATAGTGTGGCTCTTGACAAAGATGCAGTTGCAGCACACTCAATGACTTCAGAGAATGTGCATCTATGCGGAGAGTGTCTGGAGCCAGGATGGTCAATTTACACTTAAATATGCCGTCCAACACCAGAACAAAGCCAAAAAAGTTGAGTTGCTGTGAAATTTCCCCCGCAAACCAGAATGAAGCCAGGAAGGTCAAATCGCTGATGAAATACTGCCTTGATTTAGGATAGTTTCACAAAGTGAACAGGGTTACCACTAGCCAATGTGGCACTCCACTTGCACCAACGCCCATCATACACCTGCCCTCAAACTCACACACTATCCCACCTCTGCAAAGATATTATGGCGTCACCTTTGGCACCCACCACGCACCCACACACCAACACACACCCACACTTTGACGCACACACAAACCTACCTCTGCAAGCTGCTTCTTGATAGCCACTTTAAACCTGACAGTTGTGAGTTGAGCAATGTTGCCAGCCACTGTGGCATCCACACTCGCAACAAAAACACCCATAACGTGCTGACATCCACCACGCACCTTCATCAACAAAGGCAAATCCATCACTGCTCGAAAAATACCCATCATTGCTGACATCTACCACGCAATCACATCCATAACCACACACCTACACTCATACTTTCAGGCAAACCCACCTCTGCAAACTGCTTCTGGAATGCCGCCTCAAACCAGGACGGCTGTGTAGTGAGCAGCGTTGCAAGCCATTGTGGAAGTAGGCGCCTGCAGTAAGGAAAACGCAAATAGAAAGTTGTCGAGCACGGTAATGCTGCAAGGCAAGAAATTTCCAGCAAGGAGAGCAAGGAAGTTGTTGAGCGCAATATTGCTCCATGGCATGCAAACCCCAAGGATTATTTTGCATGGAGCTGGCAGAGGCAGGTTTTCTGTTAGTACGAGAATAGGAACTTTTGCATGGTGAGATACAAGGCACCTGCGCACAAAAACAATGCTTTGATGGGTTTTGTCTCAGTTGCTGATCGCTGATTAGACAGACGCACACAAGCAAGGCGAGAAATTTGTTTTGGGGTACATCTATGCCGTATGGCAACAACATCTGAGAATACAATATATAATGAGTGCAATAGTAACATTACAACATTTTTGGTAATTTAAATACAATATTGACAATAATAATAATGTCCTTTGCCGCATACAGTGAGAGCAGGCACATGCCGCACAACACAGGCATGACAGAAATGCTTTATTTATAATTAGCGCTCAGCTCAGCCGTGGCAAAATAAGGACTATGCAATAGCTTTAAGCAGCAATTCCAAGTTCGAACTTGGGTCTGCTCCCAAATATTATCTCACCGTGATCACATGCAAGGAATGAGAAACTGCTGAGTACTCTGCGGCATGCAGAAGTACTCTAGTTCTTGGAGTCGAGTGCAACCAAATGTCAGTTGGTACTCTCTTGGCACAGCTTGCGTTATGCAAACCAACCTTTTTATGCTTGTTGTCGGCACGAGTGTACACTCTCCCTCCAGCAGTTTGGTGGATTCGAGCCGGAATAGAAATGAGGAGGCAAGAAGCACAATAATAAACACACATATAATCATATGAGCGTACGAGTATATGCTCATACAGACCTGCTGCACAAGTCATCTACAATGGCAGGCAGATGAGCAGTCGTATCCTCTAGCGTGCTAACAGGGCTGCTCCTGCTACGGTGGTGCGGCTCTGCTGCACCAGAGCACAGGCCTCCTGTCAGTGTGAATGTGTGCACAGAGCAACTGTCAAGCATGGGTGCGATGCAGTCATCATAATGAGCACAACCAAAATTGAGCACGAGTAACGAGTATGATGCAGTCAGCATTGTGAGTGTGCTCACAGAGCAACTGACGTGCATGGGTGTGATGCAGTCAACATATAGTCAACACATATAGTCAACACACTGCGTGGGTGTGATGCAGTCATCATAAGACAACCGAAACTGAGCACGAGCATGATGCAGTCAGCATCGTGAGTGTGTGCACATTGTGCAGCACTGCTTATGGTGGCTTTGTCAGCATTGTGAGTGTGTACACACAGGAATTAATGGATGGTTGTGTGCAGACACAAAAGGTTTGGTAGAGGGGAAAGGCAAGATGCAGTGACGCTCTGCTGCACCCAAAAAGTGTACGCCCGTTGGTAAGGCAAGAGCGACAGATCTTTTTTGCTAGTGAAGCAACCGGTTTTCCAACACACACACATAAATACACACACACAAACACACACACACATAAATACACACACATAAATACACACACACACAAACACACACACACACGCACACACACACACACTCTCACACTCACACACACACACACACACACACACACACACACACACACACACACACACACACACACACACACACACACACAACTCAGTCACTGGCAAGGAGTAGAGCACAGTTTGTCACTTGCAAAGAGTCACTGGTAAGGAGTCAGTTGCAAGAAGCCATTTGCGAGGGAGTTTGTCACTTGTAAGGAGCCATTAGCAAAGAGTTTGTCACATGCAGCACAGCCATTTGCAAAGAGTTTGTCACTTGCAGCACAGTCACTTGCAGCACAGTCACTTGCAGCACATTCACTTGCAGCACAGTCACTTGCAAGGAGTTCGTCACATGCAAGGAGCAAAACACAGTCATGGCATAAGGTTAAAATGTAGGGTTGGCCAGAACCATATATATACGGTGCATATACGGTATTTTTGGCAGGGAAATCACCAAATATACGGTCATATACGGTGTATATATACGGTTCTGGCCAACCCTATTAAAATGTGATGTGGCTGCATCAGTAGGGCCGTCCAGCTTTTGAAGCATTGCAGGCTCTCCTTCTATGCGGGATGATACAACACAACACTGAAGTCACAACTTTAAAAAAGTTACCACTACCGTTCTTTGTCAGCAGCTTCCACCTGAGGTGGCGATAACCAGCAGGTGCCCCAAAAGCAGGTGCAGCATGCACTCCTACAGGACGATATACAAGTACCAAATTAAACTGATTTCTGGTGCACAGCTCTCACCTGAGGTAGCGAGGACCAGCAGGTGCCCCAAAAACAGGTGCAGCATGCACTCCTACAGGACGATATACAAGTACCAAACTGAACTGATTTCTAGTGCACAGCTCTAACCTGAGGTAGCGAGGACCAGCAGGTGCCCGAAAAGCAGGTGCAGCTTCAAATCCCCAGAGCTCCCCCCTCTGTCCTCCCCCCTCCTCTTTCCCCCCTTTTTCCTCTGGCTGTCCTTTAAATCGACGTGAGCTCGACCGACACCCCCGACTCCACTACCACCCACACCAACACCCAGCCCCCTACCCTCTTCTCTCTTTTTCAGAGTATTAGACGCACGCATCTGATT
>Ga0307942_1002557_pt1 | contig 14778 bp, 18 predicted proteins | sample OrgLakmetagen175_FD_201846 | JGI IMG/M metagenome (GOLD analysis project Ga0307942, IMG submission 201846) | Saline water microbial communities from Organic Lake, Antarctica - #175 | ecosystem: Environmental > Aquatic > Non-marine Saline and Alkaline > Saline | place: Antarctica: Organic Lake...
TGTGCCTGTGTGTGTGCAAGCACCGCCGCTGGATGTGTTTCAGGGGTGGCCTGCCCATCTGTCCCATGGTGCTGCCAGGCACGTGTGGGTGTGGGTGTGGGTGCAATAAGTGTCAGGTGCATAGGTACATTTATTTGTGATGTGCCTGTGTGTGTGCAAGCAACGCCGTTGGATGTGTATCAAGGGTGGCCTTCCCATCTGTCCCATGGTGCTGCCAGGCATGTGTGGGTGTGGGGTTGGCAGTCATTGGTGTCAGTTGCACAAATGAATTCGCTTGTAGTGTACCTGTGCATGCAAGCAACACCGATGTGTGGGTGTGCGTGCGTGTGTGCGTGCGTGTGTGCGTGCGTGCGTGTGTGCATGTGTGTGTGTGTGTGTGTGTGTGTGTGTGTGTGTGTGTGTGTGTGTGACACTGGATGCGCCAAGGGAGGGACGGGACGGCCATCTCAACAACCCCCCGATGAATCCTTTTTGCTTTAAAATGTATGTATGGTTATAATGTTATATGATTATATGTATGATTATATGATTAATGATTGTACGATTATATGATTATGCAAAGGCAATGGTCCTTGCGCTGGCCACGTACGAACAGCTTTCTTCTTTTGAGGTTGTCATAGGGCTGGCTATTGTGAATGTCTGCTGTGCCGCGCAGTGTTGCGTGGTTTGTCTGTCTGTCTGTGTGTGTGTGTGTTTTGTGTGTGTGTGTGTTGACTTCTCGCAAAAAGCCAACACATATTGATCGATCACTAAAGGTGGCTACATACACATAAGCACACACACACACACACACACACGCACACACACACACACACACAGACACACACACAGACACACAACACACGCACACATACATACACATACACACAGGTACAGGCAGCTCCTCCCCCCCTACCATGTTTGTGCCCCTATCCCCCTCTAAGCAACGCCACAGCCACCACCACAACCACCCCCAACACCCCTCGGCTGCGCAAGTGTCACCCCTCCATGAACCGGCCCCTTCATCTATGACCCCACCACATGCTGCACAAACAACACTGGGACCCACACACGTATTTGTGCCGGCCCATGGGGGAGAGCAGCCGCAGCTCCTAGCAGTACCAGGGTGAGAAGAAGGGGCTGACTGTGGTGGCTTTGTTGGTGGGAAGTATGTAGTTGCATCGCTACAATGGGAAAGTAGCCACAGCTCCTAGCAGTGCCAGGATGAGAAAAAGAGGCTATTTTTGATGTGTGTGTGTGTGTGTGTGTGTGTGTGTGTGCGTGCGTGCGTGTGTGTGTGTGTGCTTTTCAGTGGGCGATGAATTCTTGCCTTTGTATGTAGGAAGGGTAACTGCGAATGTTGGCGGCGCAAGGTTCTGAAACACGCAGGGGAAGGGAGAGCTAGCTTGAAAGTATTTGCCGTAGAATGTTTCTGGGTAAAGCCACAGCCACTAACAATGCCAGAGAATGATAGGCTTGGGCCATGGGTTTCGTTACCGCTAACAATGTTTTAGGGAATAAGAGGCTTGGGTCACGGGTAGGGTTGGCCAGAACCGTATATCTGCACCGTATATGACCGTATATGTTGGAATTCCCTGCTAAAAATACCATATGTACACAGTATACCTATAAATGTATGGTTCTGGCCAACCCTAGTCATGGGTTTTACTATAACGTTAAAAGTGGGTGCGGAGAGAGGAAATGGATAAAGAGTCAGGATCGAAAAGGTGTGGCATCTTGCAAAGTTTAGTGTTGGCCATGCATGAGCTCAGTGAAAGTTGGGTTTAGAAAGGCTAGGGAAAGATGGGCATTTATGAGCTCAGTGAAAGTTGGGTTTAGAAAGGCTAGGGGAAGATGGGCATTCATGTGACTCTGAGTGTGTTGCCAGCAAGAACGAGGTCTTGAGGAGGGCTAGGAGGTTGAAAGTTGAGCATGTACAATCCAGTGCGGGACATGCATGAGCTCAATGAAAACTCCGTTGAAGAAAAGACTAGGCAAAGACGAGCATGCAAGGTCCAGTTTCGGCCGGGCTCAGCAAAAAATGCGTTAGAGAAGAAGCTAGGAAGTGAAAATGATGGGGAAGTAAATACTTGCCCCAATAACATACAATTCCGCCAAGCCGAGTTTGAGGTTAGTGGCAGTACCTGAGGTTAGTGGCATTAGTTGCAGTAGTGGCAGTAGTTGAGATTAGTGGCATTGAGGTTAGTGGCAGTACCTGAGGTTAGTGGCAGTAGTGGCAGTAGTTGAGGGCAGTGCAATTGAGGTTAGTGGCAGTACCTGAGGTTAGTGGCATTAGTTGAGATTAGTGGAAGTAGTTGAGATTAGTGGCATTGAGGTTAGTGGCAGTACCTGAGGTTAGTGGCAGTAGTTGCAGTAGTTGAGATTAGTGGCATTGAGGTCAGTGGCAGTAGTTGAGGTCAGTGGCAGTAGTGGCAGTAGTTGAGGGCAGTGGCATTGAGTTTAGTGGTATTGAGGTCAGTGGCAGTAGTTGAGGTTAGTGGCATTGAGGATAGTGGCAGTAGTTGCAGTAATTGAGGATAGTGGCAGTAGTTGCAGTAATTGAGGTTAGTGGCAGTAGTGGCAGTAATTGAGGGCAGTGGCATTGAGGTTAGTGGCAGTAGTTGAGGTTAGTGGCAGTAGTGGCAGTAGTTGAGATTAGTGGCATTGAGGTGAGTAGCAGTAGTCGAGGTTAGTGGCAGTAGTTGCAGTAGTGGCAGTAGTTGAGATTAGTGGCATTGAGGTCAGAGGCAGTACCTGAGGTTAGTGGCATTAGTTGCAGTAGTGGCAGTAGTTGAGGTTAGTGGCATTAAGGTTAGTGGCAGTAGTTGAGGTTAGTGGCAGTAGTTGCAGTAGTGGCAGTAGTTGAGATTAGTGGCATTGAGGTGAGTGGCAGTACCTGAGGTTAGTGGCAGTAGTTGCAGTAGTGGCAGTAGTTGAGATTAGTGGCATTGATGTGAGTGGCAGTAGTCGAGGTTAGTGGCAATAGTGGCAGTAGTTGAGGGCAGTGGCATTGAGGTCTGTTTCCTGAGCTGGAAGGTGATGAGAGGGTAGAGGAGCAGGAGGAGGGGTGCGCAGATGCAAGGTGGCAAACACTCAGATGCAATGAGGCCAAGATAACACTCACAAGATCTGGCAATGGTGGCACCAGATCTGCCAGATTTGGTGGCCATCACCACACAAGATATGGTGACCATCACCACACACAAGATATGGTGACCATCACCACACACAAGATATGGTGACCATCACCACACACAAGATATGGTGACCATCACCACACACAAGATTTGGTGGCCATCACCACACAAGATATGGTGACCATCACCACACACAAGATATGGTGACCATCACCACACACAAGATATGGTGACCATCACCACACACAAGATATGGTGACCATCACCACACACGATATGGTGACCATCACCACACACGATATGGTGACCATCACCACACACAAGATGTGGTGACCATCACCACACACAAGATGTGGTGACCATCACCACACAAGATATGGCAGGTTTGGTGTTGTAAACAAGAGGTGGACTGCAAGCGTGAATCCGAACAATGATGGATTAATTACTGTCAGGAGTGGTTTTCACTGCCTGTGGAAATTCTTCAGTTACAATGACGAATGGATGCAGCATGCACACCTGAGTTTTTAAGTTATGCTTACTCACACGTGCAGCACACACACACACAAACAAACAAACAAACAAACAAACAAACAAACAAACAAACAAACAAACAAACAAACAAACAAACAAACAAACAAACAATCAAATAAACAAACAAATAAACAAACACAAACACAAACACACACGCACACATACATATACATACACACCCTCACACACACACACACACACACACACACGCACACACACACTCACTCATACTCACAAACTCACACACTCACCCACACACACTCACTCATACTCACAAACACACACACTCACCCACACAGGTATCCCCAGCACGCACTACCCCACTTCCCTCCTCCCTCCCTTCCCTCCTCCCAAGACCCTTCTCTGCCTGACCCACATTATCACTCCCGTCCACACAGCCAACCCCAGCACAGCAATACAGGGGCAAGCAAGCACTGCCACGAACAACGCCACAGTTTTGATGGCGCTGGAGCCCCTCCTGCATCGCACACACACAGCAGCAACGACACCGCTGCTCTGCACCTTTCTCTCACACACAGCAGTGACGAGGCCTCTGCTCGCCACACCCATCACACACACAGCACCGTCACCCCTAGCGCACCACAAAACCACGACCTGCACCAGCAGCAGCAGCAGCGGCAGCGGCAGCGGCAGACTACAGGGATGACGGCAGCAGTGCAAACAACACAAACTGCGGCACATGCAGCACATGCTAATGATGGCTCACGTGCACCCCAACAATCGCAACAATCGCAACAGCAGAAGCGCAGTGCGCGTGCAGGCAAAGGCCACGCTCGCAGCAGCAGCAGCAGCAGCAGCATTAAGGAGAACAGTATTAAAAGGAACGGCGGCGGCAGCAGCAGCAGCAGCAGCAGCAGCGATGACAGCTTTGACTTCCGTGCCGCTCCTGCTCATAGCATCACCACAGTCAATGCCGTACAACCTCAGTCGCCCACCCCCGCCCCTTCAGAGCAGCAGCCACCACACACTCAGCACCACCAGCATGAACTAACATCCACAACCGCTCCATCACTACAACCCAAGCCACACACAGAGCGCCACCAGCACCAGCCTACACCCACAACCGCTCCACCACGACTAGAACCACACACACAGCACCGACAGCCCCAACTTTCACACACAACCGCTCCACCACCGCAGCCAACAGCTCATGCAGAGCACCATCGCCAACACATCTCAAATCCCACTGACATGCTTACACCATCGTTACCCTCTCGTGTCACACCGCGCAAGGTTTGTGAGGAGGAAGTCTGCTGGAGCAGCAACCCACGCAACACTGACACGCCTGCACCACCGTTACCCTCTCATGTCGCACCGCGCAAGGTTGGTGAGGAGGAAGTCTGCTGGAGCAGCAACCCACGCAAGCTGGCGGCGTTCCAAGCGAAAGAGCGGAGGAGAGGTATGGGCTTATGACTTATGTGTTGCCATAAACAAACCTTTGTATGATTGGCCAGATCCGTTTATATACACCGTATGTGTAGAGTTGGCCAGAACCGTATATATACACCGTATATGACCGTATATTTGGTGATTTCCCTGCCAAAAATACCGTATGTAAACCGTACATATATTTATATATGGTTCTGGCCAACCCTACGTATGTGACCGTATATTTGATATTTGGTTGTTGATCTGCCAAAAATGCTGTGTATTCACCGTATTACATGATTCTGGCCAACCTTGAAACATCTGAAAAGGTAGGTATGCATGCAGAACTGAGGGTGTTAAGGAGGCCTGCAGAACAATTACATGCAAGCTGGCAGCAATCCAAGCAAAAGAGCGGAGGAGAGGTATGGGCTTATGACTAGGGTTGGCCAGAACCGCGGATATACACTGTACATGACCGTGCATTGATGATTTCCCTGCCAAAAATGCCGTATGTTCACCAAGTTTATATGGCTCTGGCCAACCTTACTTATGACATGTGTTGCCATAAACAATTTTTGAAGGATTGGCCAGAACCGTTTATATACACCGTATGTGACCGTATAATTGGTGATTTCCCTGCCCAAAATGCCGTATATACACCGTGTATTTTAATTTATCCTCTATGTATTAAGCAGCCATTCCCTCTATGCATCCCCCATGCGAGATAGTGTGTGTTTTTGCTTCCATTTGGTGGTGCGGGACATGAGAATTAATGTCCTTTTGTAATCCATGCTTATAATGGTGAATGGTGAAAGTAATCACACTATCCGTTTGTGTCCCTTCCTTTCTTGACATGTATTTCTGAGCTTGTGTGTGTGTGTATGATGTGTGAGTGTGTGTGGGTGTGGGTGTGGGTGTGGGTGTGGGTGTGGGTGTGGGTGTGGGTGTGGGTGTGTGAATGTGAATGTGTGTGTGTATATGTTCTGGTCAGGAGAATGTACAGAGGGTGTGTGCTTCACCAGGGGCTACAAAATTGGTGTGTATGAAGAGTTGAAATATGCACGCACAGACATACACACACGCACACGCACACAAACACGCACACACTCACACTCACACTCACACACAACAACAAACACACACACACACACACACACACACACACACACAAACACACACACACATAATACACACACACATATACACAGGTGAGCGTATGGGTGGCTACGACTTTCACGAGCAAGAGGCTGCAGCAACAGCAAGGGACAGAGCAGATGCTGCTGCGAGAGTTGCAGGGCCAGCCCTTAAAGCTGCACAATCTGGAGGGATGGCTGGCAGTGGTTGTACTTCTGGTGCTGCTAAGGTTGGTACTCCTGTGGTATTCTTTGTGTGTGTGTGTGTGTGTGTGTGTGTGTGTGTGTGTGAGAGTGTGTGTGAGTGTGTGTAAGAATTTGAGTGTGTGCGTGTTTGTCAGCATGCGTGCCTGCACAGATCACAGTCTTTTTCCACCTACAAGAGCCTTTCTGCATTCATTTCTTGCCTGGAAGCTGCACACTTGTGGCTTTTGCTGCAGCCTCACAACTTGATGCACGTTCACGTATCATTCTGTGCTCATGGTAAAGTGTCATTCAAGTGTGGCCATCATTTTTGCCCACACTTGAGTCAACTGTTTACGCCCTGTCCATAGGAAGGGCCCTGAAAGTGTGGCCATCATTTTTGCCCACACTTGAGTCAACTGTTTACGCCCTGTCCATAGGAAGGAACCTGTAAGTGTGGCCATCATTCTTGCCCACACTTGAGTCATCTTATTACGCCCTGTCCATAGGAAGGACCCTGTAAGTGTGCCTCCCCCCACACGCATTTAAACTCATGGCGCTTCCAATTAACTCAAAGCTCAAACACAGGAGAGGCCTGTTTGGTTTCTGCTCCCGCATTGAGGACCAACATGGATTTAATGCAATGCTTGTATTGCATTCAACGCATTTAATGAGCCTCCACACACATTTAAACCCATGGCGCTTCCGGCTAACTCGAAGCTTAAACACGGGAGAGGTCCGTGTGGTTTCTGGTGTTGGTGTTCATTGAACTTATATCCCCCACATGTATGCATACCACAGGGCCTGTGTGGCTTCTGCTCCCGCATCAAACACCAAAATGGATGGCGTTCAATGCACTCGTATCCCCCCACATGTATGCATACCACAGGGCGCTTCAAGTGAACTTGATGCCCAAGGGCTGGAGAGGGCCGTGTGGTTTCCGGTGTTGGTGTTCATTGAACTTATATCCCCCACATGTATGCATGACACAGGGCCTGTGTGGCTTCTGCTCCCGCATCGAACACCAACATGGATGGCGTTCAGTGCACTCGTATCCCCCCACATGTATGCATACCACAGGGCGCTTCAAGTGAATTTCATGCTCAAACGCTGGAGAGGGCCGTGTGGTTTCCGGTGTTGGTGTTCATTGAACTTATATCCCCCACATGTATGCATACCACAGGGCGCTTCAAGTGAATTTCATGCTCAAACGCTGGAGAGGGCCGTGTGGTTTCTGGTGTTGGTGTTCATTGAACTTATATCCCCCCACATGTACGCATACCACAGGGCCTGTGTGGCTTCTGCTCCCGCATCGAACACCAACATGGATGGCGTTCAATGCACTCGTATCCCCCCACGTGTACGCATACCACAGGGCGCTTCAAGTGAACTTGATGCTCAAACGCTGGAGAGGGCCGTGTGGTTTCTGGTGTTGGTGTTCATTGAACTTAAATCCCCCACATGTATGCATACCACAGGGCGCTTCAAGTGAGCTTGATGCCCAGGGGCTGGAGAGGGCTGTGCGTGCAGCAGCTGAAGGCAGAGTGCTGGAGGGCTGCAGCAGTGGCAGGGGTCTAAGTGGCAAGGTGCGTGTGTGTATGCATGTGTGTGTATGTGTGTGTGATCTGATTGCAGGTGCTGGGGGGCTGCAGCAGTGGCAAAGGTGTGATTGGCAGGGAAAGTGTTTGAGCATGTAGAAGGGGGGATGGGCTACAGTAATAAATACCTGAAGTTGACTTTGGGCTCAATGACGGAGAGCAGCAACAGTGTCTGGGAGGCACAAGTGTATAAAAATGTGAGTGTTAAGGATATGATGTATGTGTAGGGTTGGCCAGAACCAAATATATACAGCGTATATGACCGTATATTCGGTGATTTCCCTGCCAAAAATACCGTATATACAACGTATATATGTGGTTCTGGCCGACCCTATGTATGTGAGAAAGATACTTTTTATCAAACTGAGATCCAAGCAACAAGCTGGATATCAAAGGGAGATACTTTTGTTAAACTGAGATCCAAAGCAACAAGCTGGATATTAAAGGGAACGTTACCCATACTGGATATTAAGGGAACGTTACTGCATATCATGTACCATGATGTGTTGGTGGGAGCTTGGGCAAAGGCAGTAGCCACTGCACAAGAAATCTCAAAGTAGTAGCAGAAAGACCCTTGTATGTATCTCACTCCCCCTCCCTTGCCCTTGCCCTTGCCCTCACCCTCTCTTTCTCTGCCCCTTTACCTGTCAAACACACACACATGCGCACACACATGCGCACACACAACACACGTACTCACTGTCTGCAGGCACTTTTAACGCAGCTGCCCAGCAGCCGTATCACACGTTTGGTTAATGAAGTGGAGCATATGCGCAGGGCAAAAAGAGAAGAGCGCATCCAGAACCAGGAGAAGTTCAAGATTGAGAACATGGGGTGAGTGGGGATAGATGATCTCAGATTTGAAAAACAAGGTTGTTCAGTTCAGGATTTCAAGAGCCAACAAGAGCTCTGTTGAATGCGTCCAAAGTCCGCGAACGCCAGACTTTTGACCGAACCCCGAACTGTACAACCTTGGTGGAAAAGTTGGTGTACAGGATGGTAAAAGAACAAATTCCATAAAAAGATATAAATTATACACAAGGGGTGATACCACCACAAGCATGGATTAAAAATATGGAGACCGAGCTGTCGGACAGCGAAGTACTCACGCTACCAGGCGGATTCGAACCCGCGACCCCGAAGAGTCTGGCCTGACCACGGGCCACTAGGCTTTCAGGGCAGCGACCCATAAATAAAGAGGAAGACCGCATGAGCAATGCTCCTGGCTGACCTTACAGCAAATAAAAATAGAAAATGCAAACATTAAGCAAGCTGTGAAAATCAACCCCCTTGTTACCCAAGGCGCTTTTTTTCTGGACCCAGGGAGCTACGAGGCTTGGATCGGCTGAAAAGATGTGCAGTAGTGCAATGACTGAATGTGCAAAAGATGTGCAGCAGAAGTGCAAAGACTGAAAAGATGTATAGAAGTGCAAAAGATGTACAGACGTGCAATGACTGGATGTGCAATATATGGAAATATGAGTAAGTGCAAAAGATGTACAGAAGTGCAAAAGAGATACAGAAGTGCAATGATTGAATGTGCATATCCACAACCAGAAACTACTCGTGAGTTGAGAGCATGTGGGAGCTTGCACGAAGAGGATTAATATACCGTGAACTTTGTTGCCTCGGTCCATTTTGTGAGGCTGGAAGGTGTGTTAAAATTTATATAGCAGATTAACGTAGCTGCATTTCATCCAAATGAGCATAAAAACCGAACAGGTAGGGCGTGCAAAGTGTAATTCGTTCACAGTATATATAAGTAAGCACATCCAGCCGATTTCTTCCTTAGCTATCCCCTATCCCCTAAATAGCCTACTTCCTCAACATATTTAGAGTCGGTCAGAACCTTTTATCGATACGCATATATGGTGTATAAATACACAGAATTTACAGCACGTGGCTTTCACCATACGTACAGTCATAAACAGTGTGAAGATACAGTTCTGGCCAACCTGCGCGTGTTATACAACCCACCTTGTACTTAAGCTTCACCTCTGCTTCTTTTTCCAAATGCCAGTTGCCTCATCGTGCAACACAGCCAACACTTCCGTTCAGCAGTTTGGTGGAAATGACAGCACAGCAAATGAAGCATAACACACGTGCACACACACACACACACACATACACACACATACACACACACACACACACACACACACACACACACATACATACATACATGCACACACAGGTGGGAGGAGCTGGAAAGTTACTTGGGGGACGAAGCAGCACCTGTCCGAGAATTCAGGCGCCTCAAGTGGGAAATGATTGTGCTGAAAAAGGCTGTGGGTGAGTGCATTTGGTTGGCGATGTCTCTATCTAGGTCGTTTGTGCCTTTAGGAGTTGCAGGTAGGTTGAGCGCCTGCACTGGGAATTGACAGAGCTAAAAAAGGCAGCAGGTAAATGCACTTGTTTAATCGTGTCTGAAGTGCACTCTTGCATTATATTGCATTTTGAAGCATGAAGTAGGCGCATACACACACAGGTAGAGTATCACACACACACACACACACACACACACACACACACACACACACACACACACACACACACACACACACACACACACACTCAAGCACACACACGCACACACATACATACACACACAACACACACATACACAATTCCATGCAAACCCTACTTTGTGCAGGGTCTGTACCCCCAGCGGAATTGCGTGAGCAATTTCTAGAAAAGGCTGAGGCCGTCCGTGGGGCGGCCCTGCAAGCTGCAGTGGCACGTGAGGTGAGCTCTGACATTTCTGTGAGTGACATTTCTTTTGGAGCAATGAGCATGCGAGTACCCCATAACAACACATCACCAGTCCGTGGGGCAGCCCTGCAAGCTGCAGTGGCACGTGAGGTGAGCTCTGACGTTCCTGCGAGTGACATTTCTTTGGAGCAATGTGCATGCGAGTACCCCGTAACAACACAGTCTTTGGGGCTGCCTTGCAAGCTGCAGTGGCACGTGAGGTGAGATCTGACATTCTTGTGAGTGACATTTTTTGTAAAGCAATGTGCATGTGCGATTGCCCTATGACGACACAGTCTTTGGTGCTGCCCTGCAAGCTGCAGCGGCATGTGAGGTGAGCTCTGACGTTTCTGCAAGTGACATTTCTTTTGGAGCGATGTGCATGCGAGTACCCCGTAATGACACGGTCTTTGACGCTGCCTTGCAAGCTGCAGTGGCACGTGAGGTGGGATCTGTTAGAGTGTATAAACTCAGATCACACAACATTTTCGTGCAATTTGTATTGCAATGCTGACCTGAAATTTGCAAGTTACAGTAGGAAAATGCACATCTTCCGATCGCACCTGCTTCACGTGCCGCACTTGCTTGTTGATGTTTTAGTAGGAAAACACACATCTTACGATCGCACCTGCTTTCACGTGCCGCACTTCCGTGTTCAAGTTCAAGTAGGAAAAAGCACATCTTACAATTGCACCTGCTTCACATGCCGCACTTCCTTGTTGAAGTTTTAGTAGAAAAACGCACAACTTACGATCGCAACTGCTTCACGTCCCGCACTTCCTTGTTGAAGTTCAAGTAGGAAATCGCACATCTTACGATTGCACCTGCTTTCACGTGCCGCACTTCCTTGTTGAGGTTTGAGTAGGAAAATGCACATCTTACAATTGCACCTGCTTTCACGTGCCGCACTTCCTTGTTCAAGTTTTAGTAGGAAAACGCACATCTTACGATCGCACCTGCTTTCACGTGCCTCACTTCCTTGTTGAAGTTTTAGTAGGGAAACGCACATCTTATGATCGCACCTGCTTCACGTGCCGCACTCCCTTGTATATTCTGTGATGCTACTGCAAGGGTACTGAGCACTGTAAATAAATTGTGCTGTCATCACAATACCACTATGGTGATCAGTTGCTGCAGGTCGAACATGCAACATAACAGCATGCTGACCTCCAAATACAGACTCCACAGTGCATTATAAACTCGCCACCCTTTTCAGCAGGCTACTTCTTAACATGTTTTTTAGGTGGAGCGTGTAATGGAGCAGCACGCTGGCCTTTAAGAACAAGCTTCACGATGCGTAATGAACCCGTCACCCTTTTCAGCAGGCTACTTGTTAACATGTTATACAGGTCGAACATGCAACATAGCAGCACGCTGGCCTCCAAATACAAGCTCCACAATGCATTATAACCCGCCACCCTATTCAGCAGGCTACTTTTTAGCATGTTTTATAGGTGGAGCGTGTAACATAGCAGCATGCTGGCCTTTAAATGCAAGCTCTACAATGCGTAATGAATCCGTCAGCCTTTTCAGCTACTTCTTAACATGTTCGTTAGGTGGAGCGTGCAACAAAGCAGCATGCTGACCTTTAAATGCAAGCTCTACAATGCGTAATGAGCCCGTCACCCTTATTAACTATTTTTTCAACATGTTTATAGGTGGAGCGTGCAACAAAGCAGCATGCTGACCTTTAAATGCAAGCTCAACAATGCGTAATGAACCCGTCACCCTTATTAACTACTTTTTTAACATGTTTTTTAGGTGGAGCGTGCAACAGAACAAGATCAACGCGCTGACCTCCAAGCACAGGCGGCACACGCAGCACTAGATGCCCAGGTGTGCTGCTATCAAAAAGCGTCCGATTGCTGTAATTACACCGTAAATTTGTCATTTTATGGGTTGTTTTCGGCAGACCCACAAGCACAGGCTGCACACGCAGCACTAGATGCCCAGGTGCGCTGCTATCAAAAAGCGTCTGCTTGCTGCAATTCACTGCAAAATTGCCATTTAATGGGTTGTTTTGCGGCAGACCCACAAGCACAGGCTGCACAAGCAGCACTAGCTGCCCAGGTGCGCTGCTATCAATAAGCGTCTGGTTGCTGTAATTACACCGCAAAATTGTCATTTTATGGGTTGTTTTTGGCAGATTCACACGCACAGGCTGCACATGCAGCACAAGGTGCCCAGGTGCGCTGCTTTTAAAAAGCGTCTTGTTGCTGCAATTCACTGCAAAATTGCCATTTTATGGGTTGTTTTCGGCAGATTCACAAGCACAGGCTGCACATGCAGCACTAGATGCCCAGGTGCGCTGCTTTTAAAGAGCGTCTTGTTGCTGCAATTCACTGCAAAATTGCCATTTTATGGGTTGTTTTCGGCATATCCACAAGCACAAGCTGCACATGCAGCACTAGATGCCCAGGTGCGCTGCTTTTAAAGAGCGTCTTGTTGCTGCAATTCACTGCAAAATTGCCATTTTATGGGTTGTTTTCGGCATATCCACAAGCACAAGCTGCACATGCAGCACTAGATGCCCAGGTGCGCTGCTATCAAAAAGCGTCTGCTTGCTGTAATTACACTGCAAAATTGCCATTTTATGGGTTGTTTTTGGCAGATTCACAAGCACAGACTGCACATGCAGCACTAGATGCCCAGGTGCGCTGCTTTTAAAGAGCGTCTTGTTGCTGCAATTCACTGCAAAATTGCCATTTTATGGGTTCTTTTTTGGCAGACCCACAAGCACAGGCTGCACACGCAGCACTAGATGCCCAGTTGCGCTGCTATCAAAAAGCGCCTGGTTGCTGTAGCCACGCAATATACCTAGGGTTGGCCAGAACCATACAAATATACGTATATACAGTGTATACACGGTAAATTAAGCAGAGGAATCACCATACATACGGTCATATACGGTGTGCATATGCGGTTCTGGCCGACCCTAAATATACCTCAAGCTTTACATTTCATGATTTGCTTGCGTCTGACCCACAATCAGAGGCTGCACTCCCTGAATGCCTTGGTGAGCTGCAAATAGCAAGCGTCTTATGGCTGAAGTATTATATTTCGAACTTGCCATGTTATATGTTGCTTGCGCTTGACCCACAATCAGTGGCTGCACTCCCTGGATGCTTTGGTGCACTGAAAATAACAAGCGTCTTATGGCTGAAGTATTATATTTCGGACTTGCCATGTTATATGTTGCTTGCGCTTGACTCACAATCAGAGGCTGCACTCCCTGGATGCTTTGGTGCGCTGCAATTAACAAGCGTCTTATGGCTGAAGTATTATATTTCGAACTTGCCATGTTATATGTTGCTTGCGCTTGACCCACAATCAGAGGCTGCACTCCCCTGGATGCTTTGGTGCGCTGCAATTAACAAGCGTCTTATGGCTGAAGTATTATATTTCGAACTTGCCATGTTATATGTTGCTTGCGCTTGACTCACAATCAGAGGCTGCGCTCCCTGGATGCTTTGGTGCGCTGAAAATAACAAGCGTCTTAAAGCTGAAGTACTATATTTCGAACTTGCCATGTTATATGTTGCTTGCGTCTGACCCACAATCAGAGGCTGCACTCCCTGCATGTTTAGGTGCGCTGCAAATAACAAGCGTCTTGTGGCTGTAATTATGTAATTATACTTCGAACTTGCCATATTATTATTATGGGTAGTTTGTGGCTGGCCCACAAGCAAAGGCTACACGCCCTAATTGCCCAGGTGTGCTGTGTGTGTGTGTGTGTGTGTGTGTGTGTGTGTGTGTGTGTGTGTGCCACAAATTTTGACCTGATTCTGCTCTTACAAACACAGATATGCCCCATTTTTATAATCTGCTATGCAACACCATTGACCGGCCGCGCAAATAGCCTTGTATTGACAGAGGCACAGCTGTGGTTTTGCTCTCTGATATCCCCCATTCATTTGCCCTGCAATGCCACACCGCTGACCAGCCGTGCACACAGCCATGCATTGGTAGAGGCACAGCTCAGACAGGTGGTCCTAAAGTTACACCATCTTTGTGATCCTTTACGCAGCACACACTGGCTAGCCACGCACACAGCCACGCGTTGGCGGGAGCAGAGCT
>Ga0307942_1002567_pt1 | contig 14732 bp, 15 predicted proteins | sample OrgLakmetagen175_FD_201846 | JGI IMG/M metagenome (GOLD analysis project Ga0307942, IMG submission 201846) | Saline water microbial communities from Organic Lake, Antarctica - #175 | ecosystem: Environmental > Aquatic > Non-marine Saline and Alkaline > Saline | place: Antarctica: Organic Lake...
CCCCGGGAGTGTGTGTGTGTGTGCGCGTGTGTGTGTGTGCGTGTGCGTGCACGTGCTTGCAAGGTTGCGTGGTCGCCTATTTACTGCAACGGTAGCAGGTCTGAATACCCTGTAAAACTGTGCATGCTACTAGGTTTCCACATCTGCGGCTATTTTTGAGCGTGCATGTCCTGGTGGGCTTCAAACTGCATCTGTGTGTCTGTCTGGTTTGCACGATTGTGCACGATGTCAGGGATCTGGCCACTGAGGATTTCACTATAGTAGACAAAAGACAAAACTGCGTGCATGGTCGTCAAGAGCAGGAGGTGTCTGGATGCTGCAGGCAGCCTCTGATACACGCCCTATATGTTGTGATATATATTTTTATACGACAGAGTGAAAGAGTGGGAGGAAACCGTAGGTGCCTGTGCCTTACAACGGCACAACGGTAAGCACTGGCAGCGGCCTCTATTCCTGTGACCTGCAAGTCATAAACTGTTTTCAGGCTCAATAACCAGGCACTGAAAGCCACTCCCCACATTAACTAGGCAAAAGGAGCCACTTTGGTATTGGGTTCCGTGAACTCCTCCACCACAAAGAATAAGGAAAAGACCAATGGGGATCAGGAGGGTTGCAGGCTCGATCTGAAACCGGCTCCTGATGAGAGTTGATTTTAGTACTTGATTATTGTAGTACTTATTATTGTAGTACTTTATTACTGTAGTAGTGATATAACAAGTAAGCGATACGGACGTCACTATGCGCCGTGTTCAGAGCAAGCTGGCAGGGCCTTTTTGTTTGCTGTGGCCTTTTTTGGTTGCTATGGCAAAGGGGGTTTACGATACCGGTACCGGACTGGCTCAGTATACTTTATTTTTGTGGAAAGCAATTTTACTGCCTGCTAGTTTTGTTTGTTTGTTTTTAGCAAGCTGGCCTCCTTTGACAGCAGTAGAAGGGGGAGAGAGATGCATATGTATATAAGGATTGAGAGAGAGAGAGACAGAGAGAGAGAGAGAGAGAGAGAGAGAGAGAGAGAGAGAGAGAGAGAGAGAGAGAGAGAGAGAGAGAGAGAAAGACAGAGAGAGCAAGGATGAACAAAAAGTGTGCACTCAATGTTCAGCACGTACCGCAGTGGCAACAAAAACTGTCGAAGTGGACAGCCTGTCCAACCCCATTCGACTGCTCTTCAGCACAAACTCAATGGCAAACAGAGCTCCCGCGACAGGAGCGTCGAAAGCAGCCGTCACACCTGTGTGCAGTGTGAGCAAGCAGTGGTGGGTGTGCCTGTGCCAAAAAGTGAACGAGTATGCCTGCAACGAGTGCGTCTGAGTCAGCCGTCACACCTGTGCGCATTGTATGAGCAAGCTGCATGTGACACTTCTGTAATAAAAGGGGTGACGTTAAGATTTGTGCTGGCACACATGTGATGTCCTTACTTCTTGGAAGCAGAACTGTGTGCGTTAGTAAACAAGGGCCGCGACAGGAGTGTCATACGTAGCTTTTGTTTTCTCGTGCCGTTCAGTGAACGAGCGTATGTAAACAAAGGCCGAAACAGGAGTGTCATACGCAGCTTTTGTTTTCTCGTGCCACTCAGTGCACGAGCGTATGTAAACAAGGACCGCAACAGGAGTGTCATACGCAGCTTTTATTTACTCGTGCCATTTAGTGAACGAACGAGTGTATGTACACAATGACCGCAACAGGAGTGTCATACGCAGCTGTCATATTTGTCTGCGATGTGCGCATGGAAATTTGATTCATATACAATATGACAGTGCACATGTGCGTGCATGTAGCATGCGTAAATTTGAACACAAGGGCCGTGACAGGAGCATTTAAGAAAGCCACACCTGTCCGTTATGCGTGCATAGCTTGGCTTACACTAATGCACTATGTGCACCCCATGTGAGTGCGTGTGAGCGCGTGTATGCATGCATGTGTGTCTGTGCACTGTCCGTTATGCGTGCATAATATAGCACACATGACTGCACAATGTGCACCCCATGTGAGCGTGTGTATGCATGCATGTGTGTCTGTGCACTGTCCGTTATGCGTGCATAAATAAGCACACACGACTGCACAATGCGCACCCCATGTGAGTGTGTGTGAGCGTGTGTATGCATGCATGTGTGTCTGTGCACTGTCCGCTATGCGTGCATAATTTAGCACACACGACTGCACAATGTGCACTCCATGTGAGTGCGTGTGAGCGCGTGTATGCATGCATGTGTGTCTGTGCACTGTCCGTTATGCGTGCATAATTTAGCACACACGACTGCACAATGTGCACCCCATGTGAGTGCGTGTGAGCGCGTGTATGCATGCATGTGTGTCTGTGCACAGAGTGCTACCGCCATGATGCATCGCAGCTGTTGACATAACCGTAACATAACATTGAAGTAACCAAGCAAACCCCCTTTCTTATGTTTTCTGTGTTTGCAGCAAGCAGAGAGACAACACGCAACCGCGTGCCTTACATAGGGTTGGTCATAATCAAATATACACAGTGTATATACGGTATGTTTGGCAGGGAAATCACCAAATATATGGTCATATATAGTGCATACATACGGTTCTTGACAACCCTAGCCACACAGCTAAGTGCTACAACAACCCGTGCTGTGCAGCTGCACTTGCAGAAGGGACACAGTTATTCTGCTTCCAAGGAGTAAGGACATCAGCTACATGTTCCCAAGCTCGTGTCTCAACCTCACCCTTATCATTTGTTTGTTCATTCCTACACCCCCCACCTGCAGCTGCACCCGCAGCGATGAGCATCCGCTGCTGTGACTTGCTCAAATTCATAGGTGCAAGGACAGCGGCTGTGTTCGCACCGAGCTCCACGCTGGGAGCCTCAGGGCCTAAGGACGCCCCACTTCCGAGGGTAACAGCACTGGCAAGGGCTTTACGAAACACCTGCAAGAGTATAAAAAGGAGTAAGAAGGCACATGTGTCAGGTGTTTTTAGGCACCCCCACTTCCAAGGGTGACAGCACTGGCAGGGGCTTTTCAGAACGCCTGCAAGAGCATAAAGAGGAGTAACAAGGTGCATGTGTCAGGTGTTTTGAGGCACCCCCACTTCCAAGGGTGATAGCACTGGCAGGGGCTTTTCAAAACGCCTGCAAGAGCATAAAGAGGAGTAACAAGGAGCATGTGTCTGGTGTTCTAAGGCACCCCCGTTTTCAAGGGTGACAGCACTGGCAAGGGCTTTTCACAACGCCTGCAAGAGTATAAAGAGGAGTAACAAGGTGCATGTGTCAGGTGTTTAAAGGCACCCCCATTTTCAAGGGCGAAGCACTGGCAAGGGCTTTTCAAAACGCCTGCAAGCGTATAAAGAGGAGTGACAAGGTGCATGTGTCGGGTGATTTAAGGCACCCCCATTTTCAAGGGTGACAGCACTGGCAAGGGCTTTTCACAACGCCTGCAAGCGTATATAAAGGAGTAACAAGGTGTATGTGTCATGTGTTATGGTTGGCACCCCCCTGCTCCCAAGGATGGCCGTACTAGCGTGGGCTTTGTCGAAATTCCTGCAAAATTGATGACAAGATACACCTTGCAGGCCTACTCCAGAACCTATGAGCGTTTTGAGGCACCCCAACTGGCTACGGGTGACGCCACTGTTTTCTCAAAGCTGTTTTCCCAAAGCTGTTTTCTCCAAGCTGCTTAGTCAACAGCACTAACTTTTCCAACCAAAGATTAACACAGAAAGGTACTAGCGCAACATTCCAAGCAGCAACCAAAATCATTAAAAAGATACTGTTGGAATTTGCTACATTCAACCTCACAAATGGGGTCAAGGGTTTCAGGAATTCATCAGTTTCAATGTAACAGGGCCTCGGTTTAAAGGCACAGGCATTGCGGAGCTGGTCAGTGTCCGAGCATCAAAAACAGCTGCAAAAAAACTCGTACCAACATATAAACGGGGCATATACTGTACGAATAATGGCACAAGTACCAATTGTAAGCAAGTTGGCACTCATTTGGTACAGTCAAGACTGGCCAATGTAAGACAAATAACCCTATGGGTTGGCCACTGGCCAAAACCACATATGTGCGGTGTATTAACAGTAATTTTTGCAGAGGCTTCATCAAATACACAGGCATATATGGTATACAACTACGCTTCTGGCCGACCCTACAAATAATGCAATTGCCAAGCTGGTTATGCTCTGACTCGAGGAGTTGCGGTTCCAGTCTTTAACACTGCCAAAATTGAAGCACGGTCTACCTTTCCCAGTGTATACAAGCGTACGCCAATCCGTTGAGACATTCCAAGCAATCGATACATAAAGCGGTGCATCTGAGAAAGGCACCTCCTTGCTGCGATCCAAAGTACCATCCTCTACAACTCGACCCCAATACCTAGGAAAAGTCCATTCACACACTCACCGGTGCATACGAGTAGGGCACCTCCTTGTTACGTTCTGACGCATCGTCTTCCACTCCCTCCACAGCCCTTGTGAGGCCCTTCAGGGGGGGGCTGAAGCCTTTGGATTGCAAGGCTGCTACGATTACACCTGCGTGGTCGGTCGGGCATGTGCGTGAATTATACAGGGTGGGGATTCAGCACAAATTCATCTCAGCCAGAGGAGCATCACTGCGGGCTCTAAGAAATAAATGGAGAGGAGGGTAGGGCTATTTCACTGAGATGATGCCACTGTCCCTTGCATACATTGACAACATGTTTGTGAGTAGGGGACTCCCAACACATGCAGCCACACTCGTAAAACACTTGTGTGACATACAGAAGACATGTTTTCTTACAATACTAGAGGGAAGCACGCATACCGCTACACTTACGGACATCATGTATGACCAGAAGTTTGGAACTTTCTGATGCTCATGACCCACGAAAAATGTGTAGAGCTGGCCAGAACTAATTGTATACGGTGTAAACACGGTGCTTTTTGCAGGGATTACATCAAATATACGGTCCTATACGGTGTATATATATGGCTCTGGCCAACCCTACAAATGTGCGCACCTGCACCAATAGGCATGATGCAGCGAAAGGGCACCGACAGATCCCCGAGCTGGAAGCCAGAAGCCCTGCCTCCTCCAATGTGGAACTCTTTGGCAAAGATGTCAGGCAGGTCGTGGAAGAATTGGATGGACACGTCAAAGGCAAATACGCTGGCGGCCACGGTTGCGCCCACGAGCACGGCAGTCGAGATGGTGGTGGCCTGCGTGTGTGTGTGTGTGTGTTGCGCGTGACGCGTGCGTTGTGTGTCAAGGCAAATACGCTGGCGGCCACGGTTGCGCCCACGAGCACGGCAGTCGAGATGGTGGTGGCCTGCGTGTGTGTGTGTGTGTGTGTGTGTGTGTTGCGCGTGCGTTGTGTGTCAAGGCAAATACGCTGGCGGCCACGGTTGCGCCCACGAGCACGGCAGTTGAGATGGTGGTGGCCTGCGTGTGATTTGTGTGCAAAGGCGGATACAGTGTGTTGTGTGTTGTGAATGACATGTGTGCCTTGCGCGTGTTGTGTGTATGGTGTTATGGTGTTACATGAAGGGGGCAGTGTACCTATAAATTTTGAGAGGGGAATGTACAATTCCATTCGTGAAAGGCTAGTATCGAGTCTTTGTGCAAGTATTGAGTGTGAGAAGGTGAGAGTGGCAAACAAGGTACTTAAATGGTACAGGTGACTGAGCTCCTTGCACTCTAAAAGGGGAGCGTGCATCACCAGGCATCACTATGCATCACTATGCATCACCATGCATCACCATGCATCACTATGCATCACCATGCATCACCATGCATCACTATGCATCACTATGCATCACCATGCATCACTATGCATCACTATGCATCACCATGCATCACCATGCATCACTATGCATCACCATGCATCACCATGCATCACCATGCATGACCATGCATGACCATGCATCACTATGCATCACCAGGCATCACCAGGCACCACCATGCATCACCATGCATGACCATGCATCACCATGCATGATCATGCATGACCATGCATCACTATGCATCACCATGCATCACCAGGCATCACTATGCATCACCATGCATCACCATGCATCACCAGGCATCACCAGGCATCACACTGCATCACCATGCATCACCATGCATCACCATGCATCACTATGCATCACCAGGCATCACCATGCATCACCATGCATCACCAGGCATCACCAGGCATCACACTGCATCACCATGCATCACCATGCATGACCATGTATCACCATGCATCACTATGCATCACCATGCATCACTATGCATCACCATGCATCACCATGCATCACCATGCATCACCATGCATCACCATGCATCACCATGCATCACCATGTATCACTATGTATCACTATGCATCACCATGCATCACCATGCATCACCAGGCATCACCAGGCACCACCATGCATCACCAGGCATCACTATGCATCACCATGCATCATCGGCACGTGTGATTACAGCAAGTGCTTGTATTGTTCTGCGCAGCACTCCTTGTCGCCTTGCTGTCCAGTACACCAACAACCAAACGTGCCTTGCTGTCCGATACATCAACAATCAAACGTGCCTGGCTGTCCAATACACCAACAATCAAACGCGCCTTGCTGTCCAGTACACCAACAATCAAACGTACCTTGCTGTCCAATACACCAACAAATAAACGTGCCTTGCTGTCCAGTAAAGCAACAATCAAACGTGCCTTGCTGTCCAGTACACCAACACTTCAACATGCCTTGCTGTCCAATACACCAACAATCAAACGCGCCTTGCTGTCCAATACACCAACAATCAAACGTGCCTTGCTGTCCAGTACACCAACACTTCAACGTGCCTTGCTGTCCAATACACCAACAATAAAACGCGCATTGCTGTCCAATACACCAACAATCAAACGTGCCTTGCTGTCCAGTACACCAACACTTCAACGTGCGCCTGGTCTGCTCCATTCCCCCCATAAGCTCCTGCGTGTCTGACGTCCTGATGTCTCGTAGCCAATACTTAAATCAATACCCTTTGATACTCAGATCGGTCTCCTTTAAAACGTGTTCAGGATCAAGATTCCTAGTTCAAGCAAGGCAAACCCAAACAAACCAGTCTGTTGGCACGACCCCTCTCAGACGCCTAACACAGGATCCCTACGATGCTGATACCATCTGATACGCAGCGTATTTTGTCTTAGGGCCTACCCTCTCATGTTAACCACCACAGACTAGTTCCAGATTGCGCTCTCTCTCTCTCTCTCACTCTCTCTCTCTCACTCTCTCTCTCTCTCTCTCTCTCTCTCTCTCTCTCTCTCTCTCTCTCTCACACACACACACACACACACACACATGTCGCAGACACCCATAACTGCTACCTCACACACATGCCCTCAAACCTACTCTGAAACTCTTAATCATCATCTGAATAAACAAGCTGAGCCCCAACGGTGCTCTATATGTAGAGTGTAAAGGCAATGTTTACGCAATGCCGCCCATGTTTAGTCAGCCAACAGCCAAAAGCCGGCAAAAGCAGCGCCAGGCACGTCATGCGCACCTCCCCATTCTTGTCGCTGAATAAAAAGTTCCAAATGTAGCTGTCCTTGCTCCCGTCCGTCCAGTTCAGCTGGTCAGGCCGCCCAGGCGCTCCTGGTATGAGGCCCACATCAGCTAACGCCTCGGGGGTGTCTTGCTCGTCTATCCTGCTGATGATCTCTCTTCTGCCCCCGCTTACACCTCCCACCACCTCATCACTACCATTGCTGCTGCTGCTGCTGCTGCTGCTGGCTACGTTTTTGTTACTCCCACGCTTGGAGGAGGGTGGTGATGGCACACTGCTGCATACATGCAAAAGAGGTAACGAGGAACAATTGACTTTGCAAGCAAATATGTTATAGAATGCTAGATTGTTTACATTATGCTATTGCCTGATCGCACAGACGTGCAGGAATTATAGACCGTGGCGTGTGTGTGCTTCTCTCACACGCAACGTCAGAGACGATGCCTACTTGACATAAGAATGCTGATAAGAATATAAGAGGCCGCCAACAATCGAGGAAATACATGAATATGAAGCACAGCCTATCTTAGCTCCTTTTCTCTCGCCTACCCATTGAACAGACATGAAATGGCTAGGGTTGGCCAGGATGGGATTTCTGTATACGTATATATACGGCATATTAACCGTTTATGCATCCGTATACCGTATAAAACCATAAAACGTAGAAAATTTCTGTGAAAAAACTAACGTTGTAGTATGCCGTGCGTATATATACGCCTACATATACTTATTTAGTTCTGGTCAACCCTAAAAATACCCCTCTGTAGGCAAGGAATGTTGTGTCTCTCTCACCTCCTTGCTGATCAGGCCCACCGCCCCTGTCTCATCCGTGCCTCTTTCTCACCAATCTGCTGATCAGACAAACGCAGAACCCTCAGTCTCTCACACACACACACACACACACACACACACACTCGTACTCTGTTTTCCTCACCTGCTGCCGTTGCCCTGCTGCTGCGAGCCTTGCGACCACATGCCCCAATCCAACTCATCGCCATCTGCACAGCAGCAGTACCACCAAGCGGCTCAGAATTTGCAATGCAGCTGGACATGGTGTTTGCTGTTGTGCTTGATGGAAGGCGTGGCGTATACCAAGTCGGGAGTCTTTCCAAGCGGAAGGTGCCTTTGCCACCCCACAACCGTTGATGTACAAAAAAAATTTCACTGGCAGGTGTCACCTCTTGGGGGAAAGATTGTGCATGAATACATGGCACACATCGCTCTTTGTAACGACGCAAACAGGCTACGTGCACGTGCGTCTCCGTCATGTGTGGTTAAAACACAAATGCACATATTTTTCCCCATTCTGTGCATACTGGCCTAGTGTAAGGGTGCGACAGCAACTTGGAGTCAGAGGACCCGGACTAAATCTTGGAGCAAATATCCGTAACCCACCTATTGAAGAAAAACTGCTGTTGCTTGATGAAAAGGAACTACCCGAGCTCCCGCTACTGCTGCTGCTGCTGCTGCTGTTTTCATTACTGCCTGCAACGTCTGCCACGACTCTGCTCAGGGCAGCATTTGTGGGGGATAGTTGTTGCTGCTGCAGTGCATCTCCTACCGTCCCTCCCTTTCTGCCTGTAATACTGCTGCCCGTAGACGACTCTGGTTCTGCAAATACTATGGCTCTACTCCTAGCATATCTGCTTCTCCTTCGCGTCGGGGCTTGTGAGAGGTGGGTTGGGCCGGGCACGTGGTAGGATGTCGTATGCTGGTTGCATGATATTCCTGATGTAAGGCACGCGTGGTATGTGTTTGATTTCACTCATCACCCATTGATATGCCGATTTAAGGGTCATCCTAAGTGGTGGCACCTACCTTGTATTGGAACTCCTGACCAGGGACAGGACCTCATTTATTCTACAATTACAATTGAAACATGAATTGAGACAAATTATATTAATCATTAAATATTGCGTAGTCTGTCCTCATGCAAGCCATGAATGCACACTCCTCTCCAATAACCCTCGCAGGGAGCACAAGAGCTCCTGTAGCTTTGCCATCCGTGAACCCTCAGAGGCTCCAGCATTTGCCTGCTTCACAAAGATCGCAGCACGCACAAACCAGGCGAAGGCAAGCCCTTCTTCTGACACGGGCTACACCGGATGAAGATGTGGAGATAGAGGTATGAGCACAGAGAGGATTTTGCTCAGGTTCATCTATAATGCTGACCAGTGGGGGCTCTCTTGACGCTTTGTGGTGTCATTAGCGTGAGGCAACACCACGCGCACACTTTCTCATAGATTCATTCAGCCAAATGTAGCTCGTTTCCCTCTCATACTCGCAGAAGATGAAGCAAGCTGCTACCACGCCAGACAAGGTTTTAGAGAATGAGGGTGTTTCTATCGGAATCAAGGTGTGTGCGTGCAAGAGCGTTCTCAAATTTGCATGCATACACTGATTGTGCACACTTCTGACGGTGCATGGAAGCCCACCTTTGCCCACAGTTGGCCTCAAGTAATTGCTATCCTCGAAGGTCAATTTGCTCAGACATCCTGCTCAGTGCAAGACTTTGCCTTTGCTCTTTCCGTTTCCACAGATTGCTGTCATCTCTGTCTTCGTTGGCGTGTCCATTGGGCTGGCCAAGGTGGCAGAGCCTATAATCCAGACAACAATAGCACGATTTCCAATTGCAGGATGAAAGTCGCTGTAGGTAGGCAATCAAGCAGCTTGACTAGCTTTGCAAATATACCCTTGGAGCAGTTCAAACTTTTGCAACAGGGTTCAGCTACTGAAACAAATAGAATTCATCATTTGTTCTAGCAAGGTCCAAGACGTAAATGGTGGTGGTTTAATGACACGTGATTCAGGGAGAGGCTAGGTAGGTTCCTGTACCAGGCAACATCACAAAATGAACGAGGGCCAGGGAGTTGTGTGCTGTGGCACCCACTCCTGAGCTTTTTTGCTTGTGTTATAACTTATAACGGAGCCTAGTTCATTCACCAGCTCGCTCATACATACAAAACGACAACGCTAGAACTTCGCTTCATAATAGCAGAGCAGGTGTTAGTGCCCTTGGTGTAAAGATGAAGTTGTGACGAGTTGTTAGAAAGGACGATGGTTAAAGCTGTGTCCGAAAAGAAGAGGAAACAAGAGAGCTTCACAGGCATTGAAAACCTCCCCCACCACAGCGGAAAAGAAGGAAGTTGGCTATATCAGGCTCTGTAAACTACTCAATGTTTATAGCAGACAAAGAAAGAGAGAATACGTTCCAGCAGAGTTTTAGAGGGACAAAGCACAAAGAGAAAGGTTCTTTCTTCCAAAGAAAGGTTCCAAACACGCAGGAGAGAATGCAGCGGGGACGGATACAATCCGGCCGAGGGTCAAGCAGCCCATGGGTGGGAGATACATATCTTGACCGCCATAAATTGCCAGGCACAAAGCTCACTGAATCAACACTATAGCATGAGTACCTGCTGCGGCGCTCTCTACCACACAGTCACTCAATGCTGCCAAATGTAACCAGTTAAGCCATCGCCATCTTCTCGTCGTCATGGACCTTCTTGGCAAGTGCCAGTACTACTGTGTGTTACCACTATCTGTGTAGACTTTGCTTTTTCATAGAGTGACTGCCTTAAGATGAAAGGGCCCTCTCTTTGTTGACAGTGCTCCTTACTCCAATCACATGTCAGCAGGAGTTTGCACGTTTGCTATCCCATGACTGCTTGTAGGCTCATTTTCTTCATGAGTGCTGTGGCATGTAGACCAGTAGACTCCGAGGCTGTGGAGTGGGTTCCTTGTGTGGCTGCTGTAAATGGTGCCTGTTGCTCCACCTAGCAGGTCGGTGTGGAGGGTTTTACATCTAAATAGGCAATAACTTTCAAAGCCTTTTTAATTCCAACCTTAACCTATATGGCATTCAGCCTGCCTCCGATTCTACCATTTTTACCTATTGCATCCACACCATTCTGCATTCACGACAACAACAAACATTAATGAAGTAAGAAGATGATAATTAAATTAAGCCCGGCTATTCAGGCACCAATAACACGAGTATAATGAAATAAGGCCACAGATACATTTGTCTGTATAGTCATGCTAAATCTATGGCTTACACTTGCAATCCACGCTTAAACTGGTACCATGATTTGTCGTGACAGTATACTGATGCTGAAGAAAGGGAGTATGCCTGATGAACCGATAAGCATAAGTTAATCCACTAGCACGGGAAGCAGCGTCAGGACGTGCGTGTCAGGTTTGGGTAAACCTGAAAATACGAGGTAAGAAGGGAGGTAAAGCTGTGAAGGCAGTGAAGACCACTCCCCACACATGAGATTTCTGTAGATACACAAAGATCAAGAGGGACACCACCATTGGTATTGAAACGTGACTATAAAGGCAGTGAAAACCACTCCCCACATTGATTAAGGAAAAGGAGCCACTTTGGTAGCGGGCAACGTTAAACTCCTCCACCATAAAGATAAGATCAATGGGGATCAGGAGTGTTGCAGGCTTTGACCTGGAACTGGCTCCTGATGAGAGTTAATAACACTACTGGAAAGGTAAGCAAGCATTTGTCAAGCCTCGACACAGGTATTGAAACGATACATATAGGAATACAATTCCTAATCTTACATCTTGAGTGTGCCTTTTACAACGCGCTGCTTCAGGGGGGATTAGCAACACTTAACAGCGGTACAGAGGACTTGTATTGACAATCTTGGCGAAACCTTGCTTGGTAGGTAATGCAGTGCTTCCTTGTGTGCAAATTGCTGCTGGGGAATCAAAAATATCACACCGTAAACGCGATTCAAGGTGCAACAAAAGAAGAGAAAAGACTCCGCTGGTAGTGGTGACACAGCCAGCATGAACTCTTAGAGAATAAAACAAATGTGCCCATGTCGATAATAAGGATCAGCTTAGATGTGTGCAAATCACAACTGGTGCTCACCGTCACACTGCGCGACGGTCACACTGCGTGACGGTCACACTGCGTGACGGTCACACTGCGTGACGGTCACACTGCGTGACGGTCAAACTGCGTGACGGTCACACTGCTGGCGGTAAAACTGCGTGGCGGTCACACTGCGTTGACAGTCACTGCACACCGTCACACTGCGTGACGGTCACACTGCGTGGCGGTAAAACTGCGTGGCGGTCACACTGCGTGACAGTCACACTGCCACTGCTGGCGGTAAAACTGCGTGGCGGTCACACTGCGTTGACAGTCACTGCACACCGTCACACTGCGTGACGGTCACACTGCGTGGCGGTAAAACTGCGTGGCGGTCACACTGCGTGACAGTCAAACTGCGTGACGGTCACACTGCGTGACGGTCAAACTGCGTGACAGTCACACTGCGTGACAGTCACTGCACACCGTCACACTGCGTGACGGTCACACTGCGTGGCGGTAAAACTGCGTGGCGGTCACACTGCGTGACAGACACACTGCGTGACAGTCACACTGCGTGACAGTCACTGCACACCGTCACACTGCGTGACGGTCACACTGCGTGACAGTCACACTGCGTGACAGTCACACTGCGTGGCGGTCACACTGCTTGACAGTCACACTGCGTGACAGTCACACAGCGTGAAAGTCAGTGCACACCGTCACACTGCGTGACGGTCACACTGCGTGCCTTCTCCTAGCGTCCTACCAATGTTTTACCTGACTCATGCTGCCTACGACGACTGCACCATATCGTTATGGGCAGCTAAAGTACTCACATTTAGGCAAACTTAAACTTGTGACCCACACCTACGGCCTGGCCTGACCACGGACCACTCGACTTTCAGGGGAAATGCCTAATATCGCCTTAAGTAACCGTGGTTATTCATCCGCTGAGCAACTATACGAGTTTCTCACCTCATACAAGTAATCATGGTAGTACAGCAGCATCGACAGCGGCTGGCCAACCACGCAAAAAGTCAGCTGTGGACAAGGTCAAAGGGGGGGAGGCTTAGATTAGACTGACTGTAGGACTTGGCGCGAGCTCGATATGCAAGCACAGCAAATGCCTGCATACGTAGAGACTAATGGACATTTTGGGTTGCGCATAAAGTAGATTGTCCAGTGTTGTAGGGGAGGAGCTCTTACAAGGGAATAGCGTGTGTGTGTGTGCGTGTGTGTGAGTGTGTGTGTGTGTGTGCGTGCATGTGTGTGTGCATGTGTGTTTGTATGTGTTTGCGTGTGTGTGCGTGTGCGTGCGTGTGCGTGTGCATGTGTGTGTATGGACATACCACACATCAACAGGTAACATGTATGTGGGTCATTGTGCACATGCCTGCACACATGTGCATGCTCATGCGCAAAAGTGTATGCTTGCGTGCAAATTGTGCTCATCTGTACTCACCCAGAACACGATGTTGCCAGCTTCATCCCTTTGAAGCCGCTTGTGGATGTTCTGTTAAGAGTGGGATCATGTACTGATAGTATGTAACTGAAAATTGATACAAGGGATGCAATTAACAGCATGGAATTTCCAAGGAGGTATGTACAAATGCTGCATGAAGGGTGCAAGCACAGGAGAAGTGCAAGTGCAAGGGACTGGGTCAAGAGGAAGGCTCCCAGATGGTCCAAAAGTGAGAAACCCAGGGTTGGGTTAATAGTAAGAAGTCCAAATGTGTACGATAAAAAGATGGTTTGCACGAGCGCTGCCAGGCACATGCACATTGTTGAATGATGCAATTGCAAAGATATCACGCGTTGTGTTTCTGACTTTACCAACAACACCTTTTCCTATTACGTGTGCATCGTGAGATGGCGGTGGATTTTAGTATCTTTCTGTCTTTACCAACAACACCCAGAACTCTATGCAATCGGCAGCTTCCTGTACAGTGTAGATAGTGTAGATACAAGCAGTGTAGGTACAGTAGGTAGAGTAGATACATTAGGTAGAGTAGATAGGAAGAGTATACAGAGGTAGGTAGATACAGTGTAGATACAGTGTAGGCACAAGCAGTATAGATACAGTGTAGGTACAAGCAGTGTAGATACAGTGTACATACAGTGTAGATACAAGCAGTGTAGACAGTGTAGGTACAAGCAGTGTAGGTACAGTGCACATACAGTGTAGATACAAGCAGTGTACATTGTACATACAGTGTACATACAGTGTACATGCAGTGTAGATACAGTGTAGGTACAAGCAGTATAGATACAGATTAGGTACAAGCAGTGTAGATACAGTTTAGGGACAAGCAGTGTAGATACAGTTAAGGAACAAGCGGTGTAGATACAGTGTACATACAGTGTACACTGTATCAACACCGCTTGTTCCTTAACTGTATCTACACTGCTTG
>Ga0307942_1002568_pt1:0-10000 | contig 14730 bp, 25 predicted proteins | sample OrgLakmetagen175_FD_201846 | JGI IMG/M metagenome (GOLD analysis project Ga0307942, IMG submission 201846) | Saline water microbial communities from Organic Lake, Antarctica - #175 | ecosystem: Environmental > Aquatic > Non-marine Saline and Alkaline > Saline | place: Antarctica: Organic...
ACACACACACACACACACACACACACACACACACACACACACACACACGTGCACACACACACACACACACACACACGTGCACACACACACGTGCACACACACACACACACACACACGCACACACACACACACACATGTATGAACTGCAGGTTAAGCCCACAATGCGGCAGGCGAGGAAACCGTGCCCTTTGGCTGCACGGATTAAGAAGCTGATGCAGGCTGATGAGGATGTGGGGAAAATTGCCCAGGCTACACCGACACTGCTGGGTGAGGACCTTATGTGCTTTTGTGTTATGTGATGCATGTGTGTAGGGTCGGCCAAAACCATATATATACGGTGTATTAGGCTTTATAAATCACCAAATATACGGTGTATATATAAGTATATATACGGTTCTGGCCAACCCTACATGTGTGTGTGTGTGTGCTCTGTGACATGCTGGCAACGTTTGAGCACCATTAAAAGAGTCAAGGACAAGCATCGTCCTCATTGCACGCATGTGTTGTGTACTTGATCACTACCATTCCCTTGTATAGAATTGTGCACGCATCTAAAGAGGTTTCAGTGATGGCTCGTCGGCAGGTCGTGATCTACGCAGTACAAGCTAGTGACATGCATATTGCAAGGGCTAGAGAAACGACTTCCTCCACACATACACCCACAAACAGTAACAAACACAACGAAAGATATTCACACTTTCAGTGTCCAGTGCTAAGGCAGACTACGCTTTACCTCCTAAACTGCTTCTAGGATATTGCACGATGGTTACAGAAGGGGGGATGACCTTGCCAGCCAGGATTTCTGGCTGCTTGACTGCTGGCTGCTCTCTGCCAGCCAACTCTTAGGCATTCTCAAGCTCGCTCATATCGTGCTTATTGCTTTTGTGCACCTAGTGCCTCTGGATATGTTGCACAAGGACGTCTGCTCAAGTGACACACCTGCTCATGTACATCTGCTCTCTGCTCTAGTACATCTGCTCTAGTGTTACACCTACTAATTAACACCTGCTTCAATTCACCTGCTAAACTGACACACCTGCTAAAGTAGCACACCTGCTCAAGTGACACCTGCTTCAATTCACCTGCTCAAGTGACACACCTGCTAAAGTAGCACACCTGCTCAAGTGACACACCTGCTAAACTACACCTGCTAAACTACAGCTGCTAAACTGACACACCTGCTCATGTGACATGCCTGCTCTAGTGTTGCACCTGCTAAACTACACCTGCTAAACTACAGCTGCTTAACTGACACACCTGCTCATGTGACATGCCTGCTCTAGTGTTGCACCTGCTAAACTACACCTGCTAAACTACAGCTGCTAAACTGACACACCTGCTCAAGAGACTCACCTGCTCAAGTGACACACCTGCTTCAATTCACCTGCTCAAGTGACACACCTGCTAAACTACACCTGCTAAACAACAGCTGCTAAACTGACACACCTGCTCAAGTGACACAACTGCTCTAGTGTTACACCTGCTAAACTACACCTGCTAAACTACAGCTGCTAAACTGACACACCTGCTCATGTGACACGCCTGCTCTAGTGTTACACCTGCTAAACTACACCTGCTTAACTACAGCTGCTAAACTGACACACCTGCTCATGTGACACGCCTGCTCTAGTGTTACACCTGCTAGACTACAACCGCTAAACTGACACACCTGCTCTATTGTGTTACACCTGCTAAACTACACCTGCTCAGTGACACTGTCTGCCTAGGCGATATAACCACTGCCTGCCGTTGTGCGTGCAGTTTCTGTACGCAACGCACAATCGTACTCCTCCACACTTGCATGCACATGCTAGTGTTCACACACACACACACACACACACACACACACACACACACACACAAACACACACACACAATGTCACAACGCATGCATCCACACATACAAACGCATGAACACATGTGTGTGTTGTGTATGTTTATGTGCGTGTGTGTGTGTGTGAGCACGCGTGTGAGTATGTGTGTTGTGTTTGTACACACTTCCACGCACCACCATGCCCCTTTGCACATGTCTAGGGTTGGCCTGAAGCATATATAGACGGTGTCACACCGTCGGTGTGTATACGGTATTTTTGGCAGGGAATTCACCATGTATACGGTCATATATGGTGTATATATACGGTTCTGGCCAACCCTACACATGTCCTACGCAGCACGCGCCATGGAGCTGTTTCTGAAGAAGCTGGTGGAGGGCACGTGTGATGTGGCGCAGTCACGCAATGCCAAAACAGTCAGCACGAGCCACCTGTGAGTACTGTACTGCTAGGGCTGGCCATAACCATGTATATACGTTGCATTACATAATATAAAAATGCATTTACGGTATACGGTAAATTTTGGCAAAGAAATCACCAAATATATGGTCATGTACGCAGCATATACATACAGTATTAAGTGTTTTGCTTCTACGCCGTTGTGCTTCTACGCCGTTGTGCTTCTACGCCGTATTTCCATTTTTAGACCGTATTTACGATACGGTTACGGTACAATAGATTCCAAGACCGTATTATACGGTCGAAGGAAAAATACGGTCCAAACCGTGCTATTACGGTTGACCGTATTTTTGACTTTTTGCAGGGAAAGAAGAAATCCAGAGTTCAATTCCGGGTCAGAACTGCGTATTTTGCTTTCTCACCCTAATTGTTTTTGTGTGCTTTTCCTCTGTAACAAAGCATTTCAGCTCAACATTGGATAATGTGAATCACAACATTTGTATTGTGTAAATATGAGCCGAAATGACCCTTTGCTGCAAAAAATGCCAATTAATTTCCAGCCTTTTGCACTATACCGTACACCGTGCCGTACTTTACCGTATGTATGGTCCGGAATTGTATAAATACTATTTTACACCGTATAACCATACCGTACCGTATAACACCGTACTGGCACAACACTGTATACATACGGTTCTGGCAAATCCCATGTATTTCACATTTCACCTATGAGGCGGTCTCTATTGCACGATCAGTAGACTGCTTTCTAGCGTAAATGCATTTTACCTATGAGGCGGTCTCATCTGCATGGCAAGGCAGTAACTTAAGCGTTTTTGCATTCTACCTTTGAGGCGGTCTCATCTGCATGGTAAGTCAATTATTCTAGCGCTTGAGCTGTGTGACGGCACATCGTGCATGCCAAGACGACCAACTCTGATAGGGCAATCGTGCATGCCAAGACGGCCAACTCTGATATGGCAATCGTGCATGCCAAGACGGCCAACTCTGATAGGGCAATCGTGCATGCCAAGACGGCCAACTCTGATAGGGCAATCGTGTATGCCAAGACGGTTAACTCTGATATGGCAATCGTGCATGCAAAGACGGCCAACTCTGATAGGGCAATCGTGCGTGCCAAGACGGCCAACTCTGATAGGGCAATCGTGCATGCAAAGACGGCCAACTCTGATAGGGCAATCGTGCATGCAAAGACGGTCAACTCTGATAGAGCAATCGTGCATGCCAAGACGGCCAACTCTGATAGGGCAATCGTGCATGCAAAGACGGCCAACTCTGATAGGGCAATCGTGCATGTCAAGAAGGCCACCACGATCCACCTGTAAGATTTGATGAATTAGGAATGCTCTTCTGTTTTACATGAAGCTTTTTAAATGCACAGTCAAGCAATAGCAAGACAGACGGCCAGCGCGAGCCACCTGTGGGTTTTGAGTGCCAATGGACATGGGAATGTTTTGCTGTTTTACGTGAAGACGAGCTCTTTGAATGCACAGTCAAGCAATAGCAAGACAGCGCGTGCCACCTGTGGGCTATAAGTGCCAGTGGACTTTCAAACGCTCTGCCGGTTTAATTACAGACAAGCGCATCAAATGCACATCCAAGCAATGCCTTGGTCAGAGTTACATGCTACAGAGTTACAGAGTTACAGATAAAGCCATCAGTCAAAACGTGCGACTGCTAGGGCCAAGCAATGCCTCAGTCAGAACAAGCCACATCACACCGCTCATGATTTGCCGGAAGTCAGCCAGTATGGGTGACAGGCTGGGTGGCACGTATAAAAAATATAGTCATAGAATCACATAAATGCACTTTTGAAATGCTAAGGAAGCACTTCATGGGTGTGGAAAAAAATGGATGCCCTAAGAGAACACAGCCTAATTTAGAACCACATACACACACAAGCACGCATGAACACATGCCTGCATACACACATGTGTGTGCGTGCGTGCACACACAGGAAGCACTTTGTGGGCTTGGATCAGAACACGGATTTCCTCAAGGACAAGGTTGCGTCAGCTCCGGATCTGGGGGAGGCCACAGAGGCAAAGCCAAAGCGAAAAAGGTGAGGGCACAAAAAGAGATCTCAAAGTATGTCGCCTGTCTTAAAGATCCAAAGTGAAAGTGAAGGAGGCTAGGACATGAGGGAGGATTTGAAATTTTCATTTTACAGAGGATTTTGGTGCTTTTGCTGTTCTGAAGTGAAAGAAAGGCAAGAAATGGCACAGTAGAAGCTCACACAAGCACACACATGCCCACTCACAAACACACACACACACATGTCCACACACACACACACACACACACACACACACACACACACACACACACACACACACACACAAACACACTCACACACTCACACATACACACACACGCACACGCACACACCCATGTCCACACTCAAACTCAAACACACACACACACATGTCCACACTCACATTCACACACACACACACACAAAACACACACACACATGTACACACACACACACACATGTCCACACTCAAACTCAAACACACACATGTCCACACTCACACTCAAACACACACACACAAACACACACACATGTACACACACATGTACACACTCACACTCAAACACGCACACACACACATACACACGCATGTATACACTGCAGGGCTGACAAAGGTGGTGGCGGAGACGGAGAGGAGGGTGAGGAAGAAGAGGGCGGCAAGCCAAAGAAGCCTAGGGCACCTCGAAAGAGTGCTGCACAGGTTTGTGTGTGTGCGTGTGAGTGGGTGTGAGTGTAAGTGTGGGTGTGGGTGTGCGTGTGAGTGTGAGTGTTGGGTGTGAGTGTGAGCGGGTGTGTATGTTTGTGTTACAGCGTGTCTGTGTAGTCCTTTGTATCTCTGCGAGCGCTTTTTGTGTGTGTCATACAATGTGCCTGTGTAATCCTTTGTGTCTGCGCGAGCGCAAGTTGCTTTTTTAGAGCTCTCGAGTGGTTACTGTGTGTGTCATACATTATGCCTGTGTAACCCTTTGTGTCTGCGTGAGCGCAGGTACTTTTAAAAACTTGTCATGGTTACTGTGTAACAACCTGCCTGTGTAATCCTTTGTGTCTGCGCGAGCGCAAGTTGCTGTTTCAGAGCTCTCGATGCTTACCGTGTGTGTATTACACGATGCGGCTGTTAACCCTTTGTGCCTGCGCGGGTGCAAGGTACTTTGGTGGGTGTGGGTGTGGTTGTGAGTATGGGTGTGGTTGTGAGTATGGGTGTGTATGTGTGTGTCATACAACGTGCCTGTGTAATCCTTTGTGTCTGCGCGAGCGTAAGTTGCTTTTCTAGAGCTCTCTATGCTTACTGTGTGTGTATTACACGATGCGGCTGTTAACCCTTTGTGCCTGCGCGGGTGCAAGGTACTTTGGTGGGTGTGGGTGTGGGTGTGAGTATGGGTGTGGTTGTGAGTATGGGTGTGTATGTGTGTGTTACAATGTGCCTGTGTAATCCTTTGTGTCTGCGTGAGCGCATGTTACTTTTTTAACGCTCCCGATGTGGTGACTGTGTATGTTATACAATGTGGCTGTGTAATCCTTTGTGTCTGCGTGAGCACAATGTACTTTATTAACGCTCCCGATGTGGTTACTCTGGCCACTGGTTTACTAAGTGGCTTCTTTTCACTGATTATTGCGTGCGTGGTTTTTCTTCTTCCCTATTCCCTATATGTGCAGCAGCATACATGTTACAAACACACACACACACAAACACACGCACATACAGAAACGCACATGCACATGCACACACACATTTACAGAGACACATAAAAACAAACACGCACCCCCACATACATGTACACACACGCTCGTGCACCCTCCCCCCCCCTCCCCTCCACACACAAACACAAACACACACACACATATACACACACACATGCATGCATGCATGCATGCATACCCACATTGCAGAAAGCGGCAGAAGCAGAGGCAGAGGCGGCAGAGGCAGAGGCGGGGGTGATGGCTCCACCAGGTAAATATAAATATATAGTGATGGCTCAATTGGGGGATGGCTCAACTGGAGGATGGCTCAACTGGAGGCTCCACCAGGTAAATATAAATATATAGTGATGGCTCAACTGGAGGATGGCTCAACTGCAGGATGGCTCAACTGGAGGCTCCACCAGGTTGATAAAAAAGGAATTTGATGGCTCAATCAGGTCAATGAAAAGGAACATGGCTCAATCAGGTCAATGAAAAGGAACATGGCTCAATCAGGTTGATAAAAAAGGAATTTGATGGCTCAATCAGGTCGATGAAAAGGAACATGGCTCAATCAGGTTGATAAGAAAGGAATTTGATGGCTCAATCAGGTTGATAAAAAAGGAATTTGATGGCTCAATCAGGTCGATGAAAAGGAACATGATGGCTCCGCCGGGTAAGAAAAAAAGAAAAAGAAAAGGCACGGTGAATGACAAAAAAAATGTCAATGTCATCGATGGTTTTTATCCAGCGAATTACTTTTATCTCGCACGCTGAATTATAGGATGGCACGGCTGTCTGATCAACGCTGATGCCATCCATGGGTACCGTCCCGCAAATCACTTTCATCTCGCACACTGAATTATAGGATGGCACGGCTGTCTGATAAAAGCTATCTAATGCCATCCATGGGTACCGTCCAGCAAATCACTTTCAACTCGCACACTGAATTGTAGGATGGCACGGCTGTCTGATAAAAGCTATCTGATGCCATCCATGGATGCCATCCAGCGAATGCCCTTCCACTCACACACTGAATAATAGGACGGCACGGCTGCATCTCATCGACGATGCCGATGCCATGCATGGTTACCGTCCAGTAGAACTAGACCGTAGTACTTCAAACTGATAACTGATTCATTTCTAAGACGTTGTCCCCACAATCTTGTGCACACAACACACAGGTTTTATAGCTGATGTGCAAACTCTGTTGTGTAAACACATGATCTAGCAGGCTCTCCTGCATGCCAGATATGCCAGATGTGTAAACGTGCATTTGTGCACCAATGCGGCACACACGCATGTACGCGTACATACACACAACCACAAGCACACACATACACAAATACCTTCACGCAAACACATACACATACATACACACACTTACACACGTACACACATGCACACACACACGTACACACACAAACATGCACACACACATACACACAAACAAACACGCATACACACACACAAACACACGTACACACACAAACAAACACGCACACACACACAAACACACACACACAAACACACACACACACAAACATGCACACACACATACACACAAACAAACACGCATACACACACACAAACACACACACACAAACACACACACATACACACATGCACACACACGTACACACAAACAAACACGCATACACACACACAAACACACACACACACACAAACACACACACACAAACATGCACACACACATACACACAAACAAACACGCATACACACACAAACACACACACACACACAAACACACACACACACACACAAACATGCACACACACATACACACAAACAAACAAACACACACACACATACACACACGTACACACACACAAAATACACTGCGGCAGGCGGGAAGCCGGCCTGCAAGAAAGCAGGCGAAGCGCCTGGGAGTGGTCCTCAGCAAAAAAGGAAGGGGAGGGCGAGTGCTGAGGAGGGAGGGGGAGAGGGGGAGATGCAAATGCATGGAGGTGCTCCAGTGCAGAGCTACGAGCAGATTTTGGCCCAGGTGTGTGTATGTGTGTGTATGTGCGTGTGTGTGTGTGTGTGCGCGTGTATGTGCATGCGTGTGTGTGTGTGTTTGCGGAGGGCTTCTGGTATTTCAGAAGCGGCAGGTGCAAACTCTGCCTGTCGTGACTCTGCTATCTTTGCACTGTGTAAACGCTGCCTGTGCATGCCCACTAAATTGTATCAGTGTATGCTCTCTACAAAAATTTGCACTGTGTAAACGCTGCCTGTGCATGCCCACTAAATTGTACCAGTGTACGCACTCTACAAAACTGTGCACTGTGTAACCACTGTGCCTGTGCATGCCCTCTGTAACCTCTGCACTGTGCATGCAATGCCCGTCAGGGATTTCTAAACTCTACGACGAGCAATCGCTGCCTGCGCATGCCTTCTATGCTTTGCACGCACTCTACAAACTCTGCAACATGCAATCACTGCTTGCGCATGCCCTCTTTGTAAATCTTACCAGTGCACGCACTCTATAAAACTCTGCAACATGCAATCACTGCTTGCGCATGCCCTCTCTGTAAATCGTACCAGTGCACGCACTCTACAAAATTCTGCAACATGCAATCACTGCTTGCGCATGCTCTCTGTAAATCTTACCAGTGCACGCGCTCTACAAAACTCTGCACTGTGCAACCACTGCTTGCGCATACCCTCTCTGTGATTTGTACTAGTACACGTGCTCTGCAAAACTCTGCCCTGTGAAATCACTGCTTCGTACGCGCGCTGTAAGTTTGTACCTGTGCACGCACTGCAAAATTCTGAACTGTGCAACCACTGCTTGCGCATACCCTCTCTGTGGTATGTACTAGTACACGTGCTCTGCAAAACTCTGCCCTGTGAAATCACTGCTTTGTACGCACGCTGTAAGTTTGTACCTGTGCACGCACTCTGCAAACTTCTGCAACGTGCAACCACTGCTTGCGGATGCCCTCTCTTCGATTTGTAGCTGCGCACGCACCCTGCAGACTCTTCAGACTCTACTTGTGCACAAACTCTGCAGACTCTGCTTGTGCACGCACTCTGCAAATTCAAGCACAGAGCACGCGCTCTGCAAGTACTGCCAGTGCACGTGCTCTGCACACTCTGCTTGTGCACGCGCACTCTACAGACTCTGCTTGTGCACGCACTCTGCAAACTTAAGCAATGCACGCACTCTGCAGACTTCAGCAGTGCACGCGCCCTGCAAACTTCGGCAATGCACGCGCCCTGCAAACTTCAGCAGTGCACACACTCTGCAGACTTCAGCAGTGCACGCGCCCTGCAAACTTCAGCAATGCACGCACTCTGCAGACTTCAGCAATGCACGCACTTTCCAGACTTAAGCACAGTGCACGCGCTCTGCAGACTCTGCTTGTGCACGCGCTCTGCAAACTGAAGCAATGCACGCACTCTGCAAACTCAGCAATGCACGCATAAACTCTGCAGACTTCAGCAGTGCACGCACTCTCCCAACTTAAGCGCAGTGCACGCGCAGACCTGCCTGTGCAAGGGTGCCTTCCGTTTTTGTTTGTGTTTGTGTTTGTTTTGGAACTGTGTGTGTGTGCAGGTGAGGGAGATGGCGGGGCCTTTAGGGATGCAGGAGCAGCAGGTGCACATCTGCTGTGCGTGGATAACCTTTGAGTACTCACAATGAACACGTGTGTGTTGTGTGTGTGTGTGTGCATGTGTGTGTGCAGATGAGGGAGATGGCGGGGCCTTGGGGGATGCGGGAGCAGCAGGTACACATCTGCTGTGTGTGGATAACCTTTGAGTACTCACAATGAACACGTGTGTGTTGTGTGTGTGCATGTGTGTGTGCAGGTGAGGGAGATGGCGGGGCCTTTAGGAATGCAGGAGCAGCAGGTGCATGACATGGCGGCTCAGGTAAGGAAGATAGCTGTTGTGCAGGGTTGGCCAGAACCGTGTATATACTCCATATGTGACCGTATTTGTGGTGATTTCCCTGCCAAAATAGCTGCGGGTATATACACTGTCAAAACCACTGGGGGTATATACACTGTATGTA
>Ga0307942_1002571_pt1 | contig 14725 bp, 15 predicted proteins | sample OrgLakmetagen175_FD_201846 | JGI IMG/M metagenome (GOLD analysis project Ga0307942, IMG submission 201846) | Saline water microbial communities from Organic Lake, Antarctica - #175 | ecosystem: Environmental > Aquatic > Non-marine Saline and Alkaline > Saline | place: Antarctica: Organic Lake...
TGCACCCACAACGCACAAAACACACACGCACACGCACGCACACGTACGCACACACAGTTAAGCAAATCAGCGCAAACACCCACGCACACACACATGTACACACACATGTACACATTTGCAGTGGCAGGAAACGCGGAGAATGCTGCATCAGATGCGCATGACGAGGCAGTGGAAGGGGCCAGTGATGCTGCCCAGAAAGTGGCTAGTAGAGCTGAAGAGAAGGTAGGAGCTGTGGGTCGTTTGGGTCTTAGTTGGCTGGCTTTTATAATGTGCTCGCTGCTTGGACGCATGCAAGAAGGGGCAAACAAGAATAAGGTTGTGTTCGGATGGCTGTATGCATGCGTAATAAGCACGTGTGTATGTGTATATGTATGAGTATGTGTGTGTGAATGTGTGCGTGAATGCGTGCATGTTGCGTGTGTTTGTCAACGCTGCTGCAAGGCGGATTTTCAAGGAGAAGAAGAGAAGTAAATGCCGGGCAAAAAAGAAAATGCAGCAAGCACGGCTTTGCATTCTTGGAAATGCTTTATTTTGCCTCCCCTTCTGCCATCCTCTGTTTGTGGCAGTAGCACACAAAACTTGAAATCAAACGCACACACACACACGCACACACACGAAGTGCACTAAGTGCGACATACACACAAACACACACACACACAAAGTGCGACCCATTTGCATTGTGCACTGTGCTCTCTGGTGCTGATCTGCAAAGTCACATGCACGGTCTCTGTTGGTAGAGCCTGCCTGTTTGTCAGTGTGTAAGTCTGTGTGTGTCCATCTCTGTTCTGACTGACTTGCGCTACACACATACACACACACATACACACACGCACACACACACGCACACACACACATAGAAGCCACACACACACGCTCACACACACACATGTTTGCTGCACTGTTCTACTGGTTCAGGAGGCAGGTGGTGTAGGTGCAGCCTCAGTGGGTATGACCGCACTATCGTCAAAGGCGGCATCTACCGTAGGTGCGTGGCATGTCTTGCTGATGACACTTAACACACAAACACACACACACACAAATACACACACATACACATGACCGCCAGCACAATCGCTGGTATGCACGCACGCACGCACACACACACACACACACACACGCACACACACACACGCACACACACACGCACACGCACACACGCACACACACACACACACTTGTGCACTCTTGTGCACACTCTTGTGTACTCATACTCACAGACACACAGGCGCACACAAGCACACACAGGCGCACACACACACACGGACACATACACACACAGGAGCTTCTTCATTGGCTGAGGAGGAGGAGGAGGGAGGGGGGGGTGGGGAGATTGACAGCGGCACAGAGGGGGAGGCAGAGGCCAAACGTCACAAGGCCCAGGCTGCTAATTACGAAAGCAAGTTTCACATGCTTGCAGATGGCACGATGGTGAGTAGAGGCAAATGGCTGTGGTGTGTGGTTGGCAGTGCTGACTAGGACCATAGCCCTCTGTTACTGAATAGGATGTTGAGTAGACGCAGATGGTTGTGGTGTGGGGTTGGCAGTGCTGATCAGGACCATAGCCCTCTGTTGCTGAATAGGATGTTGAGTAGACGCAAATGGCTGTGGTGTGTGGTTGGCATTGCTGACCAGAACCATTGGTAGTGCTGACCAGAACCCTCTGCTGCTTACTAGGGCCTAAGCTGGGCCTTCTGAGGGCAACAAAATGTGTGTGTGTGCATTACAAACACATCTACAGGCATGCATTCACTTGTACACATGCATAACCCTGAAAGTTAATCCAGTGTGGGCCTCAGGACACCTGCTGTCGTGTATTTTGTCTCACAAGGTAAAAAAACATGCAGCATGTAGGGCACTGGCCGAGGAGCGCAGGGTGTATGTGAACACAGGCATGTCAGTGATGGAAGTACACTCCTCACACACCACACGCAAACTTGCATCAATGCCATGCAAATCCACACACACACACACACACACACACACACACACACACACACACACACACACACACACACACACACACACACACACACACACACACACCGAATAAAAAGACGCCTCACAGCCTTCTGTCATGACAAAGCACGCTGTACGTTTGCAACAACATCATGTTGCAAGCACACACATAAAGCACTGCATGCTTCAGGGCTTTCATTATACATGGATTGAAACATTTGCATCAACACCATGCTGCAAGCACACACTTCAAGCACTGCACGCTTCTAAGCTTTTTTCATGCACGATTGAAACAATTGCATCAACACCATGCTGCAAAAACACACTTCAAGCACTGCACGCTTTTGAGCTTTCGTCATCCATACAATTCTAACATTCGTACCCAACACCATGTTGACAACACACACACACACACACACACACACACACACACACACACACACACACACACACACACACTAATGTGCGCAGACGCCCCGGACCACTGTGCTCACCAGCTTCCTTCCTAAGGGACAAGAGGTTAGTACACTTCTGTGTGTATGTTTGTGTGTGCTATCAAGGGGGCATAATGAGGTGGTTTGATGTATGTTTATGTGTGTGAGAGTGTGTGTGCAAGTGCTATCAAGGGGGCGAGATGGGGGTGGTTTGTCGAATCTGTGCGTGCGTGTATGTGCATGTGTGTGTATGTGCATGTGGTATGTGCACGTGTGTGTGTGCATGTGTATGTGCACGTTTGTGTGTGCATTTGTATGTGCACTTTCCTGCATTGCATAGCAACACTGCAACAGCTCTATCAGCAAAGCTGCTGTAATAACAACAGCTTCAAGGTTAACACAGCAAATGCTGAAATAAAATTGCTCAACATCACGTGACTCTTTCGCCAGCTAATAGCAAGGCTCTTTTGGTCGGGTGGTAAGAAAAGGGAAGCATACCTCCACTCAAGGTCTAGCTTAAAGCTCCTCCTTCTTGTCTGATGTCCGTTGCGCCAGTGCTTCTCTTCCCATCCAGTCTGTTTTAATTCTGGTCACTTGGTTTTTCAGGCTCGTTCTTCTATTGCCTGTGCATTTTAGCACTATGCCATTACAAGTCCTAGGTTCTAAACCCTAAAGCCTAAGGCAAGAGAGTATGCAGGCAATTTCAAAATTCGGTACACACACGCACACACACAGACACACACAGACACACACATACCTGTATTTATTCCTAGCACGCATAATTCTTTACACTGCTGTACGCCAAGAGCGCGGCAGTAATATCTTGAATTGCTTCAGGTTCTGCGCACTCAAAGAAAGGATTGAGAGCGCGTGGCTTGCTCTGATTGATCAGTGGCTTGCTCTGATTGATCAGCGCGTGGTCAGTGGCTTGCTCTGATTGATCAGCCAAACTACGAATTACAAAGAGCGAAAGAGGTGCCTCTTGCAACTCCTCACATGTCCTTGCTTTTGCTGCGCTCGTGCTCGTGCAGCCCAATGCAGGAGAGAAGAAGACACCTTCCAAGCATAAACCCAAGCCCAAGTATAAGTGAGTCTTGCTCCCTGTTCAGTGGAGCAATGCATGTAAAGAAATGCAGGAGCAATGTGCGTATGCTGGACATTGTGTGGTCAGTGCTGCAGGGGAGCAAAGCATGAGTGTAAAGCAATGCAGGAGCAATATGCGTATGCTGGATATTGTGTGGGCGGGGAGCAGGCAACCCTCGGGAGTGTGTAGCATCCATGGTATTCAGTACCAATATACGTTGCATGATTCTGGCCAACCCTGATGTTGGCACCTACTCGTACTTTATCGCATCAATAGGGTTGCAAGCGCGTGACATGACCCACTGCGACTCAGGGTTTTATAGTCCGCAAATATTAACAAAAACCTTTGACGAGTGCACGCAAGTGCTGCAGGTTTAATACACATGCTGAAAAAGCCACTCCACAGCGTGCTATTACCTCCTTGTGACCTGGCAAAAGAACAGGTTGTGCCTGCTTTTACAGTATCTTTCAGCTGTTATTTATGTGCAAAAGGCGTGCCCGGGATTTAATCTCTAGCGTCACCTAGATATATTCACATGATTGTTCCTAAACGCTCCTTTATGCGCGCAGGAAGACGCCCAGTGGCAAAAGGCGGGTGAACTGATACGGCCTGACTTGAGAAAAGGAGGCCCGTGCTATATCTGCTGTACATGCTATCACGCCAGCGGCGACCACACTATCTCGCGTTGTGTTTCTTTTCCTGTGCTTCTTGGCGTACGAGATCAGGTCTCGTGAAAGATCAGGTGCTGTGAGAGATTCAAGGTGGTGCAAGATGAAGCCAAGGATTTCTTGGCACGTCTTCAATGTTATCTGTGGTCACTAAGGGAGAGAGGAGGAGCTCTGGTCCACGAGCTTGTTTGACTTGGTGGAACATCGTATGGTTCATCCCATAACAGAATACCTAGTGTCCTTACCTGATCCTTGCTGGAAGTGTTTACACCATGGCGATTTTTACTGAGGAAAAGAGGAGGAGCACTGGACCGCGAGCGTTTATTTATTGGACAAGGCTCCGTGATCGTTTCCTGCTTTAATTTTGATGTGTTTTGTTCTTGTGGTTTACATGTGATCGGACCTGACTCGTAGTTGTAGCAGTATTTGTCTGTCGATGGCTGCAGCCGCAATTGTTTTTAGCCATGCTAGGTTGCGATCAGAGTGCCCCGTGCGCGGCTTGTCTGTACATTTCTGTTCAATTGACCGTACATTTTCTATAGCCAGAGTTTTGTAAAGACACCTGTAAAGAAATCTTGACGTACTAGTGTTGTTCTCTGTTGCCCAAATGTTTGAACATGCCGGGAAATAAGGCCCGGGTCACACGGGATTTGGTTAACTTTCGCGGTAACTAAGTTGAAAACTCATTCAACGACATACCTTTCATCACGTCTGCACACCAACGCTGTAAAAGGTCTCTGGCGACAAAATAGGCGAAGTGAATGTTAACCAAGTTTCTGAACGGCCCCCCCCCCCCCTTAGTTACGATTTTGACCCGGCACAGCTTTTCGATCAATATTCAAATCGAAAGCAGAGTTTGGACTCTGGGGCGTAAGGCATTTAAGCAAATAAATATTTGGTATGGAAAACTACCTTAACCAAGGACTTAACCATGTGACCGGAGCTAAGACGGCCCTGATCAGACTTTACAAAGGCAAATTGTCGTGGCCCAACCGAGCGTTCGTGGATACTCTAGTTTCATGCATGCTGCTAAGACATTGCAATCGACGCAGCAGTTGCCAACGAAGAGAAGGTGGCATTTTAAATAAAATTAATATATAAGCTAGTCATGTGATCAACGGTATAACACTGATATGTAGTTGATTTCCTCTGCCATGAGCTTTGTCTCTTTGGGTGGAGCAGAGACAAAACCCACCTACTTTGAAGGTATACACAGGATTGCATGATAATGCTCGATGCTGTTCAGGTAGGCACAAACAGGCAGGAAAACGCTCACCTGTCTCTTTCCTTATTCTGCAGTGATTGCAGCTGACCGCATCGTCCCCTCCTTAAAATCTGCGGTGGTCTACACCTTATCGGTAGGGACGCAGAGATACAGTTGATGAGCTGAAAGCCATACACAAACATGCACGGAGAACGATCTACCTTCTACGCACAAGCCAAAGTACACTGAGTACCGAGACTGCTCACTCACATACACATGCACATGCGCATGCAGTTAGTAGACACATGTCGGCAAAATAGGAAACACTTGAGTACACATGTTTGTGTTCGCACACACACACACACACACACACACACACACACACACACACACACACACACACACACATACACCACACACATTCACACACACACACAAACACACACACACGCATGCACACACACACACGCACGCACGCACGCACACACACACAGACACACACAGACATACACAGACATACACACACACGTCATACGCACACATGTATGCACACACACACGCACACACACGTGCTCACATGCACACACACACACACACATACATGAACGCACACAGGTTCTCTCACAGCGGCACCCGTGGGTGCATCGGCTGCTAGAATACGAAGATGAGGTGCTGGCTGTCGTGTCCCTGGGCCTGGATTGGCACAGCCTCCACACAGCAGACGCCACTTTTGCAGGTTGGTATTGATTGCAACACTGAGGGTGATCAAATTCAGGGTGACCAAGATCAACAACACGCGTAAAACCTTGCAGGTGTGTGACGGGCGAATTGCTGAAGTGCGCACACACACACACACACACACACACACACACACACAAACACACACACAGCAGACCCAAAATTTAACGTGTTGGAGCTTGTGGTGTGAGTGTTTGTCAGGGAAAAAGAGGGTGCCGCTCTCATCATTGAGCCAGCCCCTCTGAAAAGGGTTCAGGCCCTCTGCCGGAGTTTGATTAGCAGAGTCTCGTCTGAATCTGGATCTCACCGCTTTAGCAAACGCATTTATAAACGGATGGATCTTGTGATGTGTGAGGTACTTTGGGGGGAGAGGGGGGATAAGCTCACGCTGCTCAGCTATTTGTGTGAGTGTGTGTGCGAATAAGTGCAAGATTCTCTGTAGAGCTTTAGCAGTATTACAGGGTTTCGAGTCAGGAATGAGGCAAGCGGTGTACTTTGCAGGTGCAAGTGTAAAAATGAGCACTTGTTGTGGTGACCTGTTCCTAGCTAATTTCGGCTAATTGTTGGGGGACTATTCCAATATTATGCTAGCCGTGTAGCCCAAACACACACACACGCACCTGTATCACAACCACACAAACTCCAAGCACACACACACACATACACATACACACACACACACACACACATTTCTTGGAGTGCTCAGCTGGGCACGTTATGTGTTGCTGTGTGGTTGAGCCGGTCGTACTGTAGCTGAACCGTTACATGCATTCACGCGCACACGCACACGCGCACACACATACCAATGTGCACACACAGAGACTCACCAACATGCACACACACGCACACGCACACACTCATACACACACATACACACATACACGCAAATCGCAGAGAGCCTGTACGGCCTGTGCCGCTGCCGTATCGCTCCAGCCCCTTCTCCATCACCAGGATCTGCACCAAATGCCCATAACACATCCAACGAACCTCATGGAATAAGTGAGCGTCAACGTCGGCAGGGGCTCGCTTTAGAGGTCGGTGTCAGTGCTCACATCTGCAGTCCATGCACTTACTTGCAGAATTTGTAGTAACTCCTTTCATGACTAAGGGGAGCGGAGGTTGCAGTGGCCCTCGTTATTTATCTGTGCGCATCCTAGGGATACACACACGTGCATGCACGAGCTTTCTCGCATACACACACACACACACACACATAAACATACACAAAACACACATGCGCACAAACACACACACACACACCCCTGAACTCACCACAGGTCCTGCTGCCCTACCTCCGCTCCAAGGCCGCTCGGCTGTACAAGCTGCATGCAAACCAAGGCATTTTGGGACTCGCGCTACGCAACAGTTCACCATCACAACAAGGGGCAGCAGACCCAACTCAGGCAAGCCCGCATATAAACTACAAACTACAACAGCGGTTAAAACCAAGTGCCTCTTTCTGTTGCACTCGCACATACAAAGCACACACGCGTACACAAGCACACGCAGACAATCACAAACACACAAAGCACATACACAAAGCACACACACACACACACACACAAAGCACACATACACAAGCACAAGCGCACGCGTCCATGGCAAAAAAAAAAGAAACACAAGCACAAGCACGCGTGCACACTCAACACATAATTACACACACATACACACACGCACGCATTCCCCTAACACATACTCACATACACGCACGCACAAGCTAACAATTATATATTATGGTATTATGGTATTATGGTATTATGGTATTATGGTATGCAGAAATTTAAATGCATCATTTGAAGCCTGTCTCATGGCAGATAAACACACAAAAACAAAAACTTACAAGCACACACGCACACATGACACATACATAAGCGTGCACACATATACGCACACATACACACATACTCACGCAGCGCACGCACACCTCCTCTCTCACACACACACACACACACAAACGCACACAAACATACACACACACACATGCACACACACATACACATCACGTCATCTGCAGCCCGTCTCCTTGCGCTCCCGAGCACGCCGCTTGCTCATCCAAGCTTTTGTGCGGGCCTATCCCTGGTGCCATGCCGCTACAGAAGCGTCCACCCTGGCCTACCACCTAGCTTTCCTGCTCCACGCCGCCCCTGCACACCGCCCCACCCTGCACGCCTTGAACATGCAAGTGGCGCGAGTGTCTGCGCAAGACATGGTGTGTGTGTCTGTGTGTCAGTGTGCTCGTTTTTGTAGGGTTGGCCAGAACCGTATATACACACTGTATATGACCGTATGTATGGTGAATTCCCTGCTAAAAATACCGTATGTACACCGTATATACCTATAAATATATGGTTCTGGCCCACCCTACGTATTTGTCTTAGATGTTCTACGTGTTTAGTTGTTACGTGTCCGCCCTGCATGCCTTGAACATGCAAGTGGCACGCGTGTCTGCGCAAGACATGGTGCGTGTGTCAGTGTGCTCGTATTTGTCATACATGTTCTACGTGTTTAGTTGTTACATGTCCGCCCTGCACGCCCAGAACATGCAAGTGGCGCGCTTGTATGCGCAAGATATGGTGCGTGAGTCAGTATGCTTGTATTTGTCAATACATGTTCTACGTGTTTAGTCTTTACATGTCCGCCCTGCACGCCTTGAACATGCCAGTGGCACGCTTGTATGCGCAAGACATGTGGTGCTTGGTGGGGGGGGTGGGGGGGGGGGTGTATGCATACAGGTATGTTTGGGTGATTGCCAGTGTGTTTACATGTGGGTGAGTATGGATACTGGGGTGTTTGGGTGATTGCCAGTGTGTTTACATGTGGGTGAGTATGTATGCGAGTGTTTGAGTGATTGCCAGTGTGTTTCCATGTGGGTGTGGGTGTGTATGAGGAGTTGATTAATCGGTAAGTGTTTGTCGTTCATTTATGACGTACGCCTGCGTTAATTGCGTTGCTAGTCCTGTATGTGTATGTGTGTCTTTGTGTGTGTGTGTGTATGATTCATGTGCACGCCTGAGACATGCAAGTCATGTGAGCATCTTCACAACAAAAGCATACAAGTGCACGCGTGTACGTGCCCGTGTGATTGACACTGTCCTACTGCTGACGCTCACGAAAGTGCCTCTCTCTTGACAAGATAAGACAAAGGTAAGACTATGCTGGTAGTGTTGACACAGCCAGCGTGAGATGAGTAAGGGAAGGCTACCCTTGCGTCTGCACCTAAAAGCTCATTACCGCTAGGTTGAGGTATAGGCCACTTATTTTGAATCAGGGGGGTGAGACATGACATCATCAAGGCGTGCAATTGAGCCCTGGATAATAAACAATCGCTGCAACTGCGCCAAACCCTCTCTCGTGCAACAATCAATGCACACACGTACATGCCGCACCCACCCACCATGCACCCACCCACCACACCCACCCACCATAAACCCACCTTTTCCACACAACACACACACACACACACACAAACACACACACACAGACAAACAAACAAACAAACAAACTCACACACTGGTACTCAATACAGGGACGCCTCGAAAAAGCAAAAGATGCGGCGCGACGTGCGCGTTTTTTTGCTGTGGAATCTTCGGGCCATCCGGCCCCCGTGAACACACTGAGACGTGGCCTTTTGCATGCCGCCCACTTTGTATCAGACAACACTCGTAACTCCCTGATCGTGGCGGTGTTTGCTTTCAAGGTGCGTGCTTGCTGCTGCTGCTGCTTTCCTCCTGGTTGTGGCGGTATGTGCGTTCATGGTGCATGCTGCTCCTGTTTTTCCCCCTGGTTGTGGCGGTATGTGCGTACAAGGGGAGTGCAGCTGCTACTGCTGCTGCTGTTTTCCCCTTGGTTGTGGCAGTATGTGCTTGCAAGGTGCGTGCTGTTGTTGCTGCTGCTGATCCATCTCTCAACATGGGGCACTGCTGCTAAAGCCCAAGGTGCGCGCTGCTGCTACTGCTGCTGCTGCTGTTTTCCCCTTGGTTATGGCATGGGTTTTGTGGGGGGTCAATTTGTGCTTGACATCAACAGAGGGCTCACTGCTTTCTTCCGTCACTTCTTAGTTTGCGAATAATGTCAGAGCCAGCCAGCTGCATGCATACGTGCACACACACACGTACACACACACGTACACACATACACACACACTCATATGCACGCTGGTAGCAAGGGCTGTGTGTTAGAAGAGGCAAGCTAATAGCATCTTGCATCCTATTTATCAACCAATCCACGTGACTGACATAAAGTCCACAATTGTAACTGTCGTATTCATTGAGGGATTCGTGTACGGTGTAAGGTGCACGTGCTATTTACAAGGAGGGAAAGGTAGGGGCTACGTTTTTACTTTCGATAACTATGTTTGATGAGTGCTGCACGAATGGTGAAAGATTGCCTTAGTGCTCACTGCTCGTAAACAAGGGCAGAGCTAAAGGCAGCAATGAAATAGCACGCACATGCGCACACGGAGCCTCTTTGTGCTCGTGTGTGTGTGTCCGTATGTGTGTGTGTGTGTTTGTACGTGTGTGTGTGAGTGCTTGCGTGTGTGTATATGTGTGTGTATGCGCATGCATGTGTGTGAGTCTTTGGAGTGCTGCTCCCTTAATTTGCAGGGGAGCAAGTAGCACCAGCACCAGGTGCATACTCACATAGCATAACTTAATTGCTATCACTCTCTTCTTAGGGGCTATTCCTTTGTGTCAATGTTTTAGAGAGGTGGTTTACATCAGCAGCGGGGCAACTGGTAGAAGGCACGGTTGCCTAACATAAACTGCTGCATATGAGCCACCCTTGCTGAAGGCTATATGCAGCTAAGAGTGACGGTGCACTTGAGCAGAGAAGCTATATGCAGCTATATGCAGCTAATAATGACGGTGCAGCTATATGCAGCTATATGCAGCTAAGAGTGACGGTGCACTTGAGCAGAGGAGCAACTGGCATTGGGGACTCTTGCAAGTGCACATGCGCCCTCCTGTGACTTACACACACACAGCACACACACACACACACAGGCACAATTGGTCATACGCAGGCGTTGGAGTGGTGGTACACGTCAGCAGAAGAGCAGCTGGAGCACCTCTTGGCTCTCGTTCACACAATCACGCGCACACACACATGCGCACATGCGCACATGCACACACGCGCACACACACACACACACACACACAGACACACACACACAATCGGTCATGCGCAGGCGTTGGAGTGGTGGTACACGTCAGCAGAAGAGCAGCTGGCAGCTGGCAAGGTTTTGCCTGTCCCCCCTCCTCCACCTCCTCCCAAGCCTTCTCCTACCGGAGTGGGCCTTCCTGCTGACACCTCACGCTGCCCTGTGTGCCGCAAACCCTGCGTGAATCCTGCTCAGGTATGTTTTTTTTTCTGTATGTGTGTGTCTTGTGTGTGAATACACATGACTCATACTGACATATCACGCTGCCCTGTGTGCCGCAAGCCCTGCGTGTATCCTGCTCAGGTATGTTTGTTTCTGTATATGTGTGTTTTGTGTGTGAATACACATGACTCATACTGACATATCACGCTGCCCTGTGTGCCGCAAGCCCTGCGTGAATCCTGCTCAGGTATGTTTGTTTCTGTATGTGCATGCCGTGTGTGATCCAAATGCGCACTTTCCAGTACTATTATCAACTCTCATCAGGAGCCAGTTCCAGGTCAAGCCTGCAACCCTCCTGATCCCTGTTGATATTTTTTTCGGTACCCGGTACTATAGTGGCTCCTTTTGCTTAATTATTGTGGGAAGTGGTTTTCGCTGCCTACGTGATGTTCCATTTTAATTTTTCCCAATTGATATTGATATTTTTCTTTGTTTCTTTCTGTCGTATTTGTGCATGTGTGTGCCTCGTATTTGTGCATATGTGTGTCGTATTTGTGCATATGTGTGCCTCCTGTCAAAACCACACGCTGCCCTGTGCGCTGCAACGCCTGCTCTACGCATACACACACACCACACGCACACGCGTACGTGCAGGCTTCCACGTCAGGCTACCTCTTCTGCTATCAGTGTCTGTTTAGCTATATCCAAGACCACGGCTTGTGCCCTGTCACGCAAGTGCCTACTACGTTAGACCACGTGCGCAAGCTGTACGATACAATGTGAGGGGAGTCGAGCGAACTGGAGCATCTTTCCTGTGTGAGCCTTGTAGGCCGTGTATGCAGGTGTACGAGACGGTGTGATGCGTGTCGCAAGATATAGCACGTCATCTTGGTTTGTTAACCTTTTTTGCGGCCATGTGCGTAGGCTGTACGGCACAATGTTGGGTGTGGTGCGGTAGCACTGCTTCTTTGTAAGCCATTGAAGACCGTGAGCGTAGGCTGTACGGCATGATGTAGGGGAAGCCAAGCAAGCTGAGGCGTTTTTTCTTTTGAGGCAGAGTGCCTAGACTGTAGATCAGTTCTTATAGGACTGTGTGCGTAGGCTGTGGTGGGCTGTATGCAGTATGACACAGTTCTTTTGAGACTGTGGGCCTCGCTTGTTTGACAAAATGACAAAGAACAAACGCAAGCGGTAGCTTTACATCATTCCTCACTAAGCCTTCCTCACTAAGCCTTCCTCAATTACATCATTCCTCACTAAAAACAAACGCAAGCGGTAGCTTTACATCATTCCTCACTAAGCCTTCCTCGAATGTGTGTGCTAGATGTGCCATAAAACGTGAGATACAATGATATGATGCTAGTAATTTTTTTTGTGTAGCGTGTTTGTGGAGCAGACTTCAGAATTTGTCAGTCTTTGCTGTGTTTGACTTTGTGCATTTCATTCTACGGCTAGTCATGATGATGTTTGTGTACATTCATGCAAGCTCCAGGACCTGGATATTGGGCAAGTGCAAGCAATTGAGTGAATGTGAACACCTGTTCCCACTAAATTATACAACTACCGTCTGCAAATTTTTTTGCTTTGTGGTGTGCTCATTTCAATGTTCATAGGAGGTCAAACAAACCTCTTGTTTCTGCAGTGGCGTTTTTGTGGACAATCCTTCCTCTTTACTTTCCAGGTAGGATGTTGTGTGGCTCTGCATCCATTGAGTGGTGCAGAACACAGAACAACCTTCCCTTAACCAAGCTGGTGATGTTTACACTATCTGCGTTCTTTTTCACGTCCTTTCTGCAGTGAGGAGTTGTACGGGACCCAAGTGGCTCTTAAGTTGCCTTATTATAATGATCAAATGTCTTCTTTTATAGCTTGTGGCTCTCAAATTGCCTTATTCTAATGGTCAAATGTCTTCTTTTATAGCTTCAGTTGAAAACCCTGCTCCCCTGTGTTCTCACTCTTCTTTAAAAGTAAAAGTAAACGTCTACACTGGAATTCACCACCGTGCATTAAGGAAAGGCTCTCAACTAGTGCTCACACTAGCCAGAGCCCCACTGAGACGAAACAGAGAAACAACAGAGACTAATGAGGATCCAGCGGGTTGTCAGTCATGCGATCCGGCCTGTGCATAGCCCTCCTGAAGCCAGCCGCTCTACCAGTAACCCCCCCATCAGATCCCCCATTATCACTGTTGTTGTTAAGGTGTATTCTATGTCTTGTTTTTGTGATCTTGTTTAAGCTTTTTGTTGCATGGCAGTGTAGTTAGTAGCTAGTTGGTGCACTTAGTGCGTGGGGATGCCCAAATTTAGTAGAGGAGTTATGGTGTACTGATTGTAGATTGTGCCCCCGACTCTTAGAAGTATAACATGAAGTGTGACTTCCTTGTTTCGAGAGATGCCTTGGAGGCTCCTTGTTCGTAGACGCTGGATAAGAGATTGATGTTGGTTGTGCGTTTTTCTAATGTCTGTTGCGGGTTTGTGTCTGAGCAAAATTTGAATTCTACAAGATGTATGGCTCTGTCCCTAGTGGAAATCTGTTTGGGATCCAAATGCCTGCCTCTTCCCTCAATAGGCATAACTAACACGCCATCTGGACGGCTTTGATGTCTAGTTGGAAGGTTTTGTTGTGTTGGGAAAACCCAGTCAGGAATGTTTCTTTCAATGTCATCGGGGGGCTAAATGTTAAGGTCAGATAACTTTTCACTGTTACAAGCATCCATTGTAACAATTGCTGAGCCCAGCTTGCCTTTACTGATCCCTTCACCACAAAGGCTAACTGCATGATGGTGTCGGTTTATGTGCATTCTTTTCAGAGTACGGTTGTTGCACCTAAGAAGTATGTGTGGAGCACAGTTTGATCCTCCGCACAAAGGGCATTTGGAAGGCCCTGTTGTATGGCTAAATCTATTGGTGTCTTTGTCTGTGTGTATTGTATCCGTCCTGTACTTACAAACTTGTTCCTGTTCCTTAAAGGACACATTTGGCATGGATCAGAATTCGTTACTGGGTTGGGCATGAGCAAGGGGTTTTGCATTAGGCTGCTGTGTGTGAGAGTCGGGCTGTGCTGCACGCTCGGGCGTGTCATACAATTTTTGCCAGAGCTTGTAAAGCATTGTATCTGTGTTAGCTTCACCAAGGTAATGGTGGGCGTGCATGTGATGTTTTAGCTTGTCTTGCAGGTTAGTCAAAACTTGCAGCTCTTCTGCATGGGAGCCAACTTTGTTTGGAACGCTTAGCCAGAACAGGTCGTAGAAGGGGTCAGTAGCTGGCGGGAGAGAAATGTCAGAAATTTGATTGACTGCTGCTTTGTGTGCTAGGTGGT
>Ga0307942_1002573_pt1 | contig 14722 bp, 20 predicted proteins | sample OrgLakmetagen175_FD_201846 | JGI IMG/M metagenome (GOLD analysis project Ga0307942, IMG submission 201846) | Saline water microbial communities from Organic Lake, Antarctica - #175 | ecosystem: Environmental > Aquatic > Non-marine Saline and Alkaline > Saline | place: Antarctica: Organic Lake...
ACAGAAACCCTTACAGAAACAGCATACAGCATACAGCATACAGCATACAACGGGACCCCAGGACGTTTGAGTTTGCAGCGGGAATGGGGATGGATGGAAACCATGGAAACAGCACTTGCACACATCAGCACCTAGCCTCACAGAGGAACAGCATCTATAGCACTATATCAACACTACATTTCCAGCTGCTGCCCTGCACTTGAACACTAGACGCCACCAACATGTTCGAAGTTTTGACACAGACTCAGTTGAAAGCAATTTTTTGCTCTTTTTCATTACCTACAGGTGCCCCATCTACCAGACCTCGGTCGACACAGTATGTGAGGAGATGGTGGCACCACGATTCAGCAGTAGCAGCAGTTAATCCATGCTCAGTTTCAGTAGGTTATACAGTACCAGTGCAGTAGGTTATACAGACCAGCAGACCAGTCGGTTGTACAGACCAGTTTCAGTAGTCTCACACTTGTGTTCAAACTCCAGTTGTCCCTGCGTTTCCAACTTGTCCAACTTATTTGTGTGCAATGTGTGTGGGTTTTGACCTTTTGAAAGGTAACTATTTTTCAGTATGCGTCTACTTTGGTGAACCAACGTCTACACTTTGATGTGTTTTTGCCTACTTCTTCTCGTGTCTTTAAGGTTAGCATTTTCCAGTTGCGTTTCAGCACTTTTTTTACTTGGTTTGTTTTGAGGTTTACCTCGTTCTCATAGGTTGAGCAGCCATTCCAGGTTGAATGCCTTTGTAATCCAAACTAAACTAAACTTGTAGATGGTGCCGCCCACACCCAAAAGGATGATGTGGGGAGTAACAGAGGCTCCTCGGAGAATGTTGCAAAGGTGTTTTTGCTGTCCCTTTGCGGCGTTCAGCTGGTTCTGAGGTCTGGTGTCCTCATACTACTTGATCTCGACAAGGTGGATGTCACACCGAGGTTTGCAGAGGTCTTTAGGTCGGTGCTGTCTGGGGTTGGTGGCTCTACTGGTGGCTGGCGGTGCTGCTAAGGTGCTCCCAGTCTCCCTCAATTGCTCCCTGCCACTTTGAAGAACCCACCCCGCCCCCTACATTAGTTTGTTGTTTTTGTGTTTTTGCAGCGATGGGAGTAACCAACACAAAATCCGGGCGGCTGGAGGTAAATCTGTCTGTATCTGGGAAGCGGGGTTGGAAAAACCATTTGGGAACAATTATACTTTCAGCTGTTTCATGAATCTGGAGATTTTGCATGGTCATCCGTTCGTTGCTGCCTATATCTTTGGAGACAATGCATGATCCTAATGAGCCTGTTTTGCTGATAGCCTTAAAGATCATGCGGCATGCTAAGTTGTGTCTTTCGGTGATCATGGTCCTTATTTGCGTGTGTTGGCACCCATAAAGGATGTGCAGGGCACTGGCTACTTGTGGGCAAAGGGGGCAAGTTTGACTTGTTGAGAGTTTGAACAATACTGCATGCTTTTGATTATATAGTGTGCCTGTTCTGTATTTCATAATGATACATTTGGTCTCCGAGGGGACATCAAAATCGGATGAAGTTAGGTAAGCATTGCTAGCGGCTCCATTGGCAGTGCCGTCCTTTATGAGGGTCTGGTAGTACGCATGGTAGCTCGCTTAAGTTTTGGCATTTCCCGGTTTATGGAGAAAATGCATGTGTGCTTGAAGGGCGTCACGGTGGTTTGGTTGCACAGGTAACAAAGCTTTGGGGGAGAAGAATGGGCCATGTTTGTTGTATGGGTATGACTATGGGTTTGTCTTTGGTTTCCTTTGTCTTCTTTTGCAAGCCAGTGGATGTTGTAGAAGGGATTTCCCTCAGGGCAGGGTACTCAATACCAAAGTGGCTTTATTTTCCTGAGTCAATGTGGGGAGTGGTTTTCACTGCCTGCATAGTTTTTCTTTTCGGGTGTAATGTTTTTTGTCCATACCTGTCTCCATACCCAACCTGTTTACGATCCCCAATCCTGATAAAAATGAAGCTAAGTGAAAACTTGGTCCCCTTGCCTCTTTGTCTAACAAAGTACTTATCGCAAGCAATTGCCAATGTATGGGTATGTATGCCCCTGCACACATTGTGAGTGGCCTATGATTTAAGATTGGTGGTGTTAATACTAGCACGTAACACATAACATAATCCTTCCCTTGATTACGCTAGATGTATTAAAACCACACAAGGATAGCCTCATTTTTCCTTTAAGCAATACTGCTCTTGTAATTGAAGGTTGCCTCCTTTTTAGTGGGGGGGCTGAGGCCTGTAGGATAATGCTGGAGATTACATATTATATTGATTGTACCTCAAAAAGAGAAATCGCAAGGCCTACTGCGCCTTGTAGTTGTGTAGCTGAAACCCCTAAGTAAGGACCCTAGTTTTGATCAAACTAGTCACATAACGTATGTCTCTCATTTGCTCAGAAAACACGTCATGCCTGTACCTTCTTTTTCCACAAACAATTCTCCACTTAACACACGCGCCATCAACCGCATCACGAAGATAGCGCAGTCAACCGCTGCCACTCTGCTAGTGCTGCCTCTGCCATCCACTTGTGGCTCACTTTTGCCCCGGCAGCAGCACCTTGAGCATGCACATCCAACACTGCAGGCTGAGCAGTATTGCCCTCGCCACCACCACCTTCTAGACCACCATGTACTCCAGCCCCACCGCCCAAGGGACCGACCCCGGCTCCTAACACCCCCCGCACACCTGTTGGCAGTGCACACACGCCTTGCTGGAAACCAGCATGCAGCGCAGCCACGCGAGGATGCAAGGGTGGTTTCAAGCCACCTCCCTGGCCCTGAAATCACAAAAGTAATTCAACGTGCATACGCGTATGTATATGTGTGCAAGTGTACACGTATTTGTGTGTGTTTGTGTGTACGTGTGTGTGAGTGTGTGTATGTGTATGTGTGTGAAAGTGTGCGTGTTTGTGAAGGTGCATATGTGCACATATGCTCAAGCAAGCAAGCATATATCAGGAATACCAAGAGCGTGTCGTTGGCAATGTTGCAAAAATCATGTCAGAAACACACCTGCTGTAATGTTATGAGCACCTTGTTTCAAGTGTCCACTTTTGTACACAGTTGCAAGTGTCCACTTGACTATAGTGCGAGCACCAATTCAGTCCTTGTTCTTCATGCTCGGTGATGTGTCACAGCATTGACCTTATGACTTATGCGCTTCCATGCACACCTGTACGCGTGGGGCAGCGGCCTTCACGGCCCCACCCGAGCCCATGAGCTGCAAGCATCCAGGTGCAAGGTCTGCTACAAAGGCAGCAGCCATGTTGCGCTCGATGGCTGAGGCAATGGAAGGAGATCCGGTGCGGAGGGAAATGTGGAAGAGGGCACGGCCTGAGGCACAAGATTCCTCTCCTGCTGTGCCACCTAGGATGCGCTGGACCTGTGTGGGAGGAGTAGGTAGGGGCTGTGTTGTACGAGTTGTGTGTATGCTTTCTGGACAGGAGTTTTCACGCAAGACCTTGCTGGACTAGATGTGGCACCTGGGCGTTGAGTTCTAATGTTGCGCTTCCATGCCAAGGTACATGCTAATTGAAAGTGGATCATTTGGTGTGTATAGGGCGGGACAATCTGTCTGTGTATTATTCAAAATCACAATTGCATCAATCTAGCTGCGAGTAAAACAGTAGGATATTGGCATGCTTGTGCACGTGTGAACCTTGCCAATTCAAACATGAATGTACGTACACTTGTGCTGCACAGTCCGATAGTATATGTTTGCAACCCTTGTATGGTTTGCACTAGCTATATTGTGGAAGCACACCAATAATTGCTGCTAGCAGCAGAGCACCAAGCTACTTGTTACAAGTCGAATAGATGACACATGCTCACGCTTAAGCACATTACCCATCCACCCCATCCTCTACACCAACACCTCTACCTACATCAACACCTCCACCCACACCCACACCCACTGTCGCGTGCCTTTTGTAAGTGATCAGTTGCTCTCGTAGTAAACGCTGCACTTTCCTTACATACGCCACATTTTGCGTGTAGGCGTGCTAAACATCATAAAAAGCATACGCAAGGAGAAACTGTTCACCCATTTTAAAAGTAATGTACAATGCAAAACATCAAAGCTGTCCCCGTGGGTTAGAGGCAACGTGCAATGTCAACAGTGTTGTGCTCCTGACCCTTGACGGCGTCAATGGTAAATGACGCTGACGGCGTAATTTATGTCAAATTGACGGTGAAAATAGTAAATTACGCCGCCAATCGTCAGAGTTTAGTGACGGTAACGCCGTTATTTACGATCGTTATTTACGGTGCCATTTTTGAATGACGCCGTATGTGCACAACACTGAATGTCAGAGATACCTGCAAGGCAAGTGTTGCATACGGAAATCATCAACAGCCTAACGCAACACAACACAAACACCCACACACCTTTTGCTTGCTGCCCTCTTCATCGTCGTTCTTGCGTGTGGTCACACCCAGGTCCAGCAGGAAGTTGTAGCGCTCCTTGGCTGTGTTCCTAGCAGCATCTTTAGAAGGAGGGGGTGGGGGAGATAAGGGAGGCATGAGCTGGCCCACCACTACAATCTGTACCTCCTCACCCAAAGCAGTCTCGCCTGCAAATGTGGTGGCGTGAGTGCACGTGTGTGCGTGTATGTGCATGTAAACGTGATTGCGTGTGCGGAGGATTAAAATGCTTGGAGTGGCATGAGTTTTCTTCTGTTGCAAAAATGCATGGTCTTGGTGTGCACAGGATTGTGTCCAACATCCAGCCATCAACATGTTTGTGGATGATTGTGACTGGATTCGCAAGTTCATGAAAACAGATAGCTGCAGGCAGAGTGTTCGCGATGGGACTGGAGCAGTCAATCGAAGCAAACGTTCCTCACTAGTACGTACGTTCCTACCACAGAAGATGGAGCAAGGGGAGCATTTCGTCAGGGTATGCATTGAACAGTCACGTATGAACAGTCACATATGTACAGTCACGTATGAACAGTCACGTATGAACAGTCACGTATGTACACAGTGCATTGAACAGTCACGTATGAACAGTCACGTATGTACACAGTGCATTGAACAGTCACGTATGAACAGTCACGTATGTACACAGTGCATTGAACAGTCACGTATGTACACAGTGCATTGAACAGTCACGTATGAACAGTCACGTATGAACAGTCACGTATGAACAGTCACGGATGTACACAGTGCATTGAACAGTCACGTATGTACACAGTTTACACAGACTGACTTATATGCTGCTAACTCTTAGTACTTTGATTTTGATGGAGATCAGTGTTTGGTGAAGGGAGTGATTAATCTTCAGACTATGGCAAAACAATGAAGCTGGCTGGCCACGCCAAAGTACAATTTCATACAAACATATGGATACAATTTGTTGTAATTTAATCCAATGCATCGTCATATAAGCTGCGTGTGTTGATACGTATGACGAGGGCCAAACCTGCAAGCAAAGCAGCGGCCAAAAGGCAGACAACAGGATCCAAGGAGACCTCAGAGGTTAGGGTTTAGGGTTAGGGGGGTTAGAAACTCAGGAAAGGCAAAGTCTGACTGAATGTGCGCACTCACCCACAAAGGCTGCGTGGTAGGAGGCGGAGGCTGGGACAAAGCTCAGAGACACGTTTGCTAGGGGCTGACGCAGCATAGCAGACAGGGCCAGTGCGGCACCCTCTCTGCCAGGCCACACACACACGCCTGAAAAGGGGAGCGCAAAGAAGGGGGAGTGGAAAAAGCTGAGAGATTTGGCCAACACAGAGGAGCAACCTCGTGCGTGCGTGTGCGTGTGTGTGTGTGTGTGTGTTTGTGTGTGTGCGTGTGCATGTGCATGTGCGTGTGCTTGTGCATTTGTGTATGGGCAGGGTAAGCCGGAGTTGCAAATGCACCTTGTGACTTTGTACTATAAGAGCTGTCTGCTGAAAGTTTTGTAATTCACAAAACAAGTACGTTTGTTCATAACTCTGTGGATGCATGAACACTTCTTAAGCGCTACTTATGAAAATCATGTGTACGTATGTGCGATGCGGCGTTCACTTGAGCCAGTCACATGTTACGTGGATATATGTATCGCACAAAGCACAGAAATGGCATCTGTTGGATTACCCTTTTTAGCAACGTTTCATCACACATCATTTATTTGCAAGGACATGCGGCAGCGATAAGCAAATGCCTTCAGATTGAGGCTTTAACGAAAAGCTTGGACCCATTCTAATAAAGCCTATTCAATGCTGCCTCTAGTGCGCAAGGAATTAATTGCAACAGCAGTTATCGCAGCACATCTCAATGAATCTATCCTAGGTACAAAGATTTAACACTTACCAGAAAGATCAATGCGAGAGGGCTGCGTGGACCATGTTCGAAAGAAGCCTGGGGCGGTGGTAGCCAGCGAAGTGGGGGCAGGCGGTTTCAGCATGTGCGACACCAACGACACACGCAAGGGCTCACATACAAGGTGCAACGGCACAGTGCCTGTGAGGATGTAGGAAAGGGTTGAGTTCACGTGTCTCATGAAATTAGAAAGAGATAGAATCCTTCATGTGTGACTTAAGCTGCATAAAGCTGGCGCCACAGGCAGGGGCTCTCACATACACACACACCTACCCACCCACCCACCCACCCCCACCCCCACCCCCACACTTACACCCACACCCACACCCACACCCACCCACACACACACACACACAACACACACACACACATTTGCACCACACACACACACACACACACACATACACACACACACGCACACACATAGACGTACACACATTCAAACACACACCTAAGCATACACACACAAGAACACACACACACATACACGCAAACACACACATATACACGCACACACACATAGACATACACACAATCAAACACACACCTAAGCATACACACACACACAAACACACACACACACACACACCAGGTGCAGCGGAAAGATGCTTGGAGCATGTAGTAAGGAGGCTAGGGTTCGGTTAAGAAAAAGCACAACCAGGTGCTCATCAATCACACGCAAGCACATTTTTTGCGTTATCTATTTTGTAAGGTGGTATAACAGATGGGAAGCAAGCTCAGGATGTTGTGAAACTTGTCAGACAGTTCATTTACTTACATGAGATCGTAGCTGAGTGTAAGTGAGTAAAACAGAAGGAAAGCATGCTCGTTGTCTCATTATGCAAAGTTACAAGTATCTGTGCAATGAGGCTGAATGCACAAAAGAGTGATACACAGTCCCTGATACAGTTTCACTCTTATTCAGGATTCTGATCTGGAGCTGGTGTTTGTTATGCAGATTGATGCGTTTTGATTCAAAGGTCCCTTTGAGCAGAGCCTGAATTACAACATCATGCAATGAAAAGCCGTGTGCAAAAATAGGAAAGAAGAATAGAAAAAGTAGAGCTGCGACTTGAAATAGAGTTGCGATTACATCAGAAAGTTATTGTCAGTGAAAGGTACTTCAGTATTTGGCCTGACTGATTTGGCAATGTATTTGTGTTTGTGGCACCCACAACAACATCGCCCACACCCAACCTACACATGTTTGTGTACATGTGTGTGACATTTTGCATACTCGTGTACATGTGTGTGTGTGACATTATGCATACTCGATCGCACAACGCACATAACACATAACACACAGGCAAGGCACTGACCTGCATTGGCAATATCCTGTGAGGTGGCTGTGGTAGCGCCACTAAGTTCTAGTGCAGCAGCAGCAAACACAGCTGTAGGCAGTAGCTGCAGACGGACTTGCAGCTCCACATGCCCAAACCTGTGTGCGCATTTACAAACAATATGGGTGCGTCATAAACTGGGCGACAATGCAAACGATTGTGGGTAGTCATTGAAGACGGATCAGCAGCTTCTTACATATCCACATACGCAAACCTGATGCACACAAAACCTTATAATTATTTAGAAAGCAGGGTAAACAACTACAAGTAGGGAATAGGCGCCACACACGGAAGCACAGCCTCGTACATCCATGTTTGAACAATTTAGACGCGCGCAAGAACAAGCACCGGTACTGGCTCTGCGCCTTTTCACTGTGCTTGGGAAAGCAAAACCAAACACCTCACAGGACGCTGCGCCTCTGCTAGCCTCACCTTACCCCCCCATGCAGTAGATACCTACACTACAACTTGGAATGGCCGGCTGCTCCTCTGCTGCACACACGTTTAACATGCACGCACACGCACCCAAGCAGCCTCAGAGGCACTGTGTGTGTGACTTTGTCTTGGGGTGATAAGCGGGGCACAGTCCACAGCAGCGCACGTTTGGGCACCAGTGCAGGGCCATGCACCAACACATGCACCAATGCGCCGCGGATGTCACACTCAGTCCTGTGTGCCAGATTGTGTGAGTTTGTACCAGAGCAAGTATGCATCATTACTAGGGTAGGCCAGAACTGTATAAGTATATGTACGCCGTATACATATGTACTGTGTATACACGGATATGTACTACTGTATACATACTGTACGGATATGTACTACTGTATACATATGTACTGTGTATACACGGATGTACACAAAATTTCTCTGTATCCGTATTTGTATGTCCGTATGTGAATATAAGCCGGCGTATACATATATATGCGCCGTATAATACGTATTTATACGGTCTGAATGAGTTGTCAAGAGCAACCTTCCACTGGCCTTTGAGACCACCAACTTCAAAGCCCCTATATCCAGGCAAATCTTGATTGTTTTTTGTGTTAAAGCGTCCATCAGGAAGGGAGTCCCTCACATGGTTCAACAGCAGCCAGCCAGGTTCGACAGCAAGGGGCTCAGCAGCAGGTACAGAAGCACCAGGAGTGGAGTATGAGCAGGGCTGCCTTTAGGGCATGCAAGCCAACCCCACTGAAGGTTTCCAGGGCGGAGATGATGCAGGAACAATAACGGCACACACACACACACACACATATTTGGCACGTATACCCCGCACGCACTCACATACGCACACATACGTGCACGCATACCTGTGTGCAAAGATACGCAATCACACAAAGGTACACGCACGCGCACACATATGTGCACACACGTACGTGTATGTTGACGCACACGTACACGCATGCATGTACGAACTTCAGCACACACAAATGTGTAAGCACATGCACGCACCCACGCATGCATACAACCATAGGCAAGCACGCGCACACGCATGTTCGCACACACCGACACCCACACCCACACCCACACCCACACCCACACCCACACCCACACCCACACCCACACCCACACCCACACCCACACCCACACCCACACCCACACCCACACCCACCCACACACGCGCATGCACACACACGTGCATACACAAACAAGATAATTTGATGAAGTGGGGGAAGAAGAGGGGTCTCGTGACTGTGACCATGTGTGCCTGTGTACGTTGTATGGGTTCTGGCCTCCTTAAAAAGCATAGCTCCCGTTTATTTTTTGTTATAATATAAATGGGGATCACGATCAGAGCTCTTCAAGAGCTACAAAATGACCCCCCTTAAATCTAATTCTGACAAGTGGGGGGTAGCGTCGCAAGCGACGCTGAAAAGTTGGCGAAGCCAACGCGCGCGCTCTTCACCACTAACTACTCTCTGGCAGTACCCACACACGTACTCCCCTCTTGCTGAGCGCTCTGCTGCTGCTGCTGCTGTTAATGCTGCTGCTTCATGCTGCGCGTGCGTGCGCGCGTTGCGGCCAGGCTCAAAACAGATGCTACACCCCTGCTGTCGCCCCTGTGGTTGTTGCTGCTGAACTGGCTGTATAGCTGTGCCCCTCTGTGGGCAGGTGCGTGCGTTGTAACCTTCCCTCCCACACACTTTGCATGCTGCGTTTGCTGCGGGTGTTGTGAGGAGGAGCATACCCTGCACCACCAACATGCCAGGAAAGTGCACATGGCACACACATGGAGCAGTCTACCAACCAACGCACCAACACACCAGGAAGAGCAGACACGGCTTCCGCAACACAGCCATGGCAATTCATACACTTGTAATTTATAATATGAAATTTAAATTAATGAGTCGTGTGCTTGCATGGAGCAGCGAACTTTCTGTCCGCGCCTCTCCTTGGCCCCGGACCCAGCCGGCACACTCAAAAACGTCTCCTGTCCACGCCTGTGTTTTCAAATGATGTTCTGGGGGCATGGGCTGGGCTGAGCGCCGGGCAGCTTCCTCCAGCTACCAAACATTGAGTCAGTTCTTTCCACAGCACTGCTTTCTGCACCCCTGGTCACCAAAACTTGTATGCCTCGACAAAAAGTTTTGCTTGGCCTGCCTGCCAAGTTTCAGACCTGGACGTTGGCTGCGTGGCTCTGGCCAGGCCCTGAGTCTCAACTTTCACAAAACTCGTTCCGGGGTGCGCCCAGCAGCACCACCCCCTGCCCCTCCCCTCCCCCTGACACCGCAGGGCTGCCTGATTTGAAAGTCTGGGTCAGTGTGCAAGTTTTGGGGGCGGGGGGTGCGCTGGGCGGGCCTGCGCGCCCTGGTGTAAACTTTGGTGGGAATACACCAAACCTAGGGGTTGACGCACCTGTTTGTGATGCTGAGCTGTGCATGCAGCAGCAAATGGCTAGAGTCCTGTGCATTACAGCTCAAGCTGCCCACCACCAGCAGAGGGTCCCCTGGGCCTGTGAGCTCACACTGGCCACCCGTACCGGAGCCTGAACATGTGGTGGAGTGGCTTAAAAATGTTAAAACGTGCCATAAGTGATGCATACAACAGCACACAGCACAGTGCGTTAATGCCATGCTTGGTCAAAACTGTTTGTGCCACCCCTAGCCTGACACACAAATGCTCCCGTTCATGAACACAGGCAATCATGCTCGTGCACGTCACAGCATACTATGGCACCAGGCCGGAGTAAAATCACGATCGGCTTGAAGCACCTGTATTTCCCTTAGCATGATGAGCAGGTGCTACCCAACACCAATGGAGCATCATAACAAAAAAACAATTTCCGAACATTTTGGCCGTAAGATCACGCACTGTAGCACACAAACCAGGCAGTACTGAATCACTCTCCACTTTCCCGTGAGCCAGGCTGCCAGTGTCCGTCTCCCACTTTTTGTCCTTGGAGCTCTGCCTACACACATTGACCCTGTTTAGGACAAAATCCCGCCAGGCAAGTTCAGCAGTCTCACTGCCTTAACCCGCCTAGTACATTTGGTATTGAAGCCTTTGGTGCCCCCTTTTCATTCAAATTTCCACTTTCTCTTTTTTCGTACCTGGGCTCCCTATTGAGGGGGATGGCAGGGTGGGCGAGTCAGCAGGGTCCAAAGACAGCGCAGCCCAAAACGCAGGAGTATCCAAGCGTGTAGCACCCCATGACACAGCTAACGCAGGGCTCTCTTCAATGCGTGAGCCTTGGGATATGGTCTGCTGGGTGCCTAACGAGCCTGGAAGGAGGCCTATGGAGAGTGTTGATTAAGAACGAAAAGGGTTGGAGAAGGTGAGAGGTGACAGTGTTTGGGAATGCCTATACTGTTGAGTGTGGTTATGTCTGGCAAGATAACAGGGAAACGTCGAAGAAGAAAGGAGAGGGTATAAGAGGAAGAACAGTGACAATTTGTGTGGGAATGCCTGCTATGGACTCTGTGCAATGTGTGGTAGGACAACATACGTCTGAGGATGAAAAGGCTGCGAGAATTTGAAGATGGGCATGGAATTTCAAGGCATAAAAGGAAATTTAAGCTTGAGGAGTTCGACGTGAATAGGTAACAGCGAGACCCTGTGCTTGAGTGCAAAACACTATGATAACTACAGCCTCCTGATCTGGTTCAACATTCTTCCAGACAACAGGCTTTGGTCAATAACATGTTTTGAACACCAGCATACTACTGGAACGACACTTGGCGGGCTGCACGTTTCCGAGCGAAAGAACTCCAACACTCAGGCAAGCTTTAGTCACGACAAAGCAGTGACCTTATTGGCACCTTATTGTACAAACATTTATAATAACACATGCGTAGCACTTATACCTACTGCTTTTCACCAACCTGGCAACAAGGTCGGTCCCCTCATGATGTACGACAGAGCAGCAGACACGTGAGTGGCTAGGGTGCGGGAGCGACGAGCTCTGCGGGAGGGTGCCAGGGCAGCAGCACGAGGGCCCCAGGCAAAGGGATAGCCCCATGAGGCATACACAGCACTTGACTGGAGCTGCGACGGTCATTGGGTGTGGGGAAAGGCTGTGAAGTGAGTGTAACGGCACGTATGAGAAATGTGTTAGGTTGGCCAGAACCATGAATATACGGTGTGCATACAGTATTTCTGGCAGGGAAATCACCAAATATACGGTCATACACGGTGTATATACACAGTTCTAGTCAACCCTGGAAATGTGTCTGTTCCTTGCAGAGGCATACAAAGGAACAAAGAGGCATGTCCATTCAAAACTGCAACCCTTAAAGCTATGAGGCGTGAGGCGTGCTCTCACATGGAGCTGCATTGTCATGATGTATGACGTGTTTGCTGTTCATGGTACTCTCAGTGCTTGAGGAGCCGGTATATCGAGCAATTAACCACGTTATGGCATGCAGGTCCTGCATCATAATGCAAACTGCAAATGAAGCACGCAACCAGAAAGGCACAGCAGCCTCATACCCTCCAGCTCAAAACCTCTGTCATGATCCCCTCTCCTTTGCCATGCGTAAATTTACAAAACGCGATTTGCAATGTTTTTTGCACCATGTATGCCCAAGACACTGGACTTCCAGCCGTTTATACCCATACAGGGTTGTTCAGTTCGATATTTTGGAGCAAGGAGTTCGATAAAGTTCGTGAAAGTTCTAGAACCCTCAAACTGTTCGAGCAGTTTGATGTGCAATTTCGGAAATGGAGAATGTTGCTGGTTTCCATGGTCATACTCGTCTAAAACAGTCTTATATAAATATAACATAATATTATTTATGAGTGAGAAAACATCAGAACGTTTGACGGCCATCTAAGGCTCTTTCCTGCATTTTGGGCTGCAAGTTTGGACCTAAGAATTCGAAAAATAGGCATAACGTTCGACGAAGTTTTAATAGCTAATCACAAACGGCATTTTAGGGTTCGTTAAAATGCGTGAAAGTTTCGCGAACCCAAACTTTTGAACGAACCCCGAACTGGACAACCCTGATACAGAGGATATAAAAAGGAGTATTGAGCCTGTGTAGATTAATTGAGCCCGTCTGGAATTATTGAGCCCGTGTTGCCAACAAAGTTCTACCTCACGAATTGGCTGTCTACGATCTGTACCCAGAGCTTCCACCTACAACCAAACAGATGGTCAATACACCTTACACTTCAGGCTCTTCCTCTTCTCTCACCATGTACTGTGCCACAGAACCGTTGCCATGCCCAATGGTGGCAGCACGAGTGCGGAATGCCTCCTTGTGCCTGAAGTGCACGCATGAGTGAGGGTGTGTGTGCATGCAAACATTGTGCACACTTGAGTTGTGTGCTAGTGTCTGAACCACATAAGGTCAGTACATAATTTCTAAGCATACACTTAGGCAGCTCTATCAAATAAAGGCACACATTTACTGTTACCTCTCGCACCGTCCATGAGAACGATGAGCTTAAAGCGCACATAAGCAATAATGACAGTTCCACAGCATTCCGAACTGTCTGCCCATAGCAAGCTTGATTTGAAACACGGTTTGAAGTTACAGTAAAATTGGGGTCCTCCACCCCATAAATCTTTCAGCGATGCAGCTGGGATGTGGCATGCTAACAAGGCAGCAGTGGAAACACCTCTTATGTAATCAGGGAAATGAGCTGAATGTGCATTTGGTACAATCCAATTACTGCAATGCAGAAGAAAGGGTCAGGGTTTAGGGTTAGGGTTACTGAAGAAAAAAAAGGATTAGGGTTACTGCGATACAGAAGAAAGGAACTAGGGTTACTGCAATATAGAAGAACAGGAGGAGCCATCCCCAAGCCCCGTTATAATTCTTTCCCCAATCTACCTGGCCTTTGCTGCTTTGCGTGCCTCCTCATCCTGCTCCGGATTCCCAGACACAGGCGTGGTCATGGCTCGGTTGGGGTTGGAAGACACCTTGATGCCGTGAGCAAAGGCATTGACTTGAGGGCCGTGGCCAGCCCCATCAACAAAGCTACCAGCTACGTCCTCCTGTAAGCAAATTCACGTTTGCCATCGGTGTGCCCCGTGGTGCGTGTGTGTGTGTGTGTGTGTTTGTGTGTGTGTGTGTGTGTGTGTGTGTGTGTGTGTGTGTGTGTGTGTGTGTGTGTGTGTGTGTGTGCGCCTGCATGACGGTCAGACATGAGGATAGGATATGCCGGTCATACATGAGACATGATGTTTGTGATTGTGCTACATAAATATGTTGTTTGTTTGTTATTGTGCTACATGAATATGTTGTTTGTAATTGTGCTACATAATTATGTTGTTTGTTATTGTGCTACATAGTTATGTTGTTTGTTATTGTGCTACACAATTATGTTGTTTGTTAAAGTGCTACATAAATCTGTTGTTTGTTATTGTGCTACATAAATCTGTTGTTTGTTTGTTATTGTGCTACATAAACAAGAAGACTCATTTGTAATCGTCCACAAATCAGACCTCTAATTAACCCACACCTGTCCATGCGTAGGCAGGCCTTCAGAGTCCACTGGCTGAAGCGGAGCACCAGGCGGGGGTGGGGGCGGTTTTCCTTTGGCCATGTTCTGCGTGTGTTTGTGTGTGTGTGTGTGTGTGTGTGTGCCTTTGTGCCTGTGTGTCTGTGTGTTTGTGAGCGAGTGTCTGTGTGTCAGTGTG
>Ga0307942_1002574_pt1 | contig 14718 bp, 18 predicted proteins | sample OrgLakmetagen175_FD_201846 | JGI IMG/M metagenome (GOLD analysis project Ga0307942, IMG submission 201846) | Saline water microbial communities from Organic Lake, Antarctica - #175 | ecosystem: Environmental > Aquatic > Non-marine Saline and Alkaline > Saline | place: Antarctica: Organic Lake...
TATATATGCAAATTTGACTAGGCAACAAATATTAGTATTCGGGTATGCTGAGGTGCAAAAAACTTAGGACGAATGTGACTGGCATACTGTTCAGGATGAATAACACATTTTACTGGACTGTCCGCATGAACATCTTGTTAGCCTTTGCAACATGTGGCAGCTGACATATAAGCTGGCTACAGCACCCTGTAAGTTTATCAGGCTCTCGTTACTAAACGCCCATTCAGGCAACCCCTGTCGCAAAATCCAGGCCTTAGATCTGGTCTTCCAGCAATTCTTCACATGTGGCCTCCTGTCCAACGAATTATATCCAAGAGAGACACAACTCTGCTTAGGGCAGCCAGAACAGTAGACAATGCCATTTGGGGATTCAATGAAGGGCAAGAAAGCCCTTGCTCATCGCAGACCTTTGCAAAGGTGGCTGTCACGACGAGGTTATGCATACCATATGGTACCAGCATAAATTGCAAGTATGGGCTATGGTGGATTTCAAGTAATATGGGCTATGAATCCAAGGTCTCAGACCATTCCTAGAGACCCCAAGCTACGTAAGTTGAATGGACCTAGGGTACCCAAACGCAGCGCCACTATTGATAATTTTGGTCTGTCGGACAGCATACTGGTTCAGTTTTGTTACTAGCCTTGCAGTTTGGGAAAATTTTAAGCCAAGATCCTGCAGCGGTCTATCAGTGTAGTCTATATGGATGTTGTGCCCATGACTCCACTCAGGATAGTATGAAGCTGGACTTTATTATAGCAACGTGATCTCAACTTACTAAGTAGCTGGGCATGCTGCTCTCTTGCTATATCGAGCTGGGCCTCAGGTCTGGTGTCTTCATAATATTTGAATTCGAGCAGGTGTACTTCCCAGAGCCTTGGATTAAACTCATTGCTAGCGAAGTGACTGATGGCGGTCTCTCACCCATGCATCCTCCAAAAGTCATTCACACCCTTGGCTTGAATAGTCGGGAACTCTCCAGCAGGTTAAAACAGAAACATTGAATCCGAGTTTCCCCTACCAACGCAAGATTCTTACCAGCAAAAACACGAGATATCATCCCTTGGCTGTACACAGCCTCACCATTAAGAACTGGCAGTCTTTGCAAAAAGAAAGAAAAGGAAATTACGCAGGAAGTTAAAACCACTCCCCACATTAATTAAAAATAGGAGCCACTTCTTACTGGGTATCATTTACCTCTTTCACCACAAAAAGGCAGCCGGTGCGACCTTCTCAATGTGAACCCAAACAAACATTTCCGATGAAGGTCCTGAGTCAGGAAGCAGCATCTCATTTCACAAATCTTCTGGAGTCTTCTTTACTGGCAAGCACGCCTTCCTTGACAAGCGCAGCATTCCCCTCACGTCGCGACCTAGGAATTGCACAGGTATCTCCTCTCCCTCTTGCAAGACTTTTGAAAGGTCGTTGATCTGCAAGCAAAGTTGGTAAGACGATGTTGCTTCAAAGCACAAGTTTCATGTGAGGCTAGCCGCAAATGAGATCAAGGTTTAAGCACTAGGATACAAGTATTTGATACTTGCGCAATGATAAGATGCCGAAAGTAAATACTCGTGCTGACAGCCTTTCACACGTGAACGATGCATCAGCTTGGAAAAAGACCTGAAAGCCTTCCATATGCGAATTGAGCATCAGGTTCTGCAAGAATTGCAAATGTCATGCAAGGATGCCAAGGACCTCCACGACCCCAAATGATAGCCTAATGAGCAATGAGAGATGAGTATATTTGGCCAGAACCGTGAATATGCACCGTAATATACGGTCTGTATATGACCATATATTCTGTAATTTCCCTGCAAATAATACTGTATATACACCGTATATATATGGCTCTGGCCAACCCTATACATGACATGAGCTTGCAATTGTTTTGCTGTCTCGTGGAGGAGGTGTGGAACAAATAAGATTGACGCAGTGCCAGAAAAAAAAGTGCCAGAAACTTGCCAGAAACAGTGCCAGAAATTCATGACGCCAGCGCTGCAGCACAAATTAGGACTTGCATCATAAACTCCACTGTTGATGCATGTGCACAGGGTTTGGATGCAAGGGCGACTACTGCGGCGCTCACACTGCCTCTAGGGTGTACTAACGTGCTAGCGGCATCTACCTTTTCTAGGGTTGGCCAGAACCGTATATACACACCGTATATGACCGCATGTATGGTGATTTCCCTGCTAAAATTACCGTATGTACACCATATATACGGAAATCTTTTTGATTCTGGCCCACCCTGACCTTTTCATGAGACACCTCAGAGACGTGCAGCACGTGCTTTGCTCCATTGGGAAGGCCCACAGCAGCGCCCCAGTCGTATATCTGCAGCACCTGTGTGCATGTTCATGTGTGTATATATGTTTGTGTATGTGTGTGTTATATGTGTGTGTGTCAGTGGAGGTGGGGTCCATGTTTTCACATCCCCCATATAAACACGGGCCTATGCTTAAGGGCAAGCAAAATCGAAAGCGCAGTGTATAGTAGAGACTTTGCGAAAAGCTGCTGAGAGCTGCTTCGCTGTCTATGTTGCAGGGTGGTAGTTGAGTGTGCTCCTTTTCCTTGATTAATGTGGGGAGTAATTTTCACCGACTGCGTAGTTTTTCTTTTCTTTTCATGCGTTGCAACGCCTGACTGATAGAATAGCACGTCCTGATTTCGGCTAGAAGTTACCTGAAAGAATTCGGCCACTAGTGATGTGAAAGGCTTTTGGCTTTTGGTCACTAGTGACGTAAAAGACTCCTGACCGCTAATGACGTCATAGGCTTCATGCCGCTAATGCCATGAAAGACTTTCGGCCACTATAGCAAACAACTAGAGTTGGTCGGAACACCGTATATCTGCACCGTAGTATATCTGCACCGTAGTATATCTGCACCGTAGTATATCTGCACCGTATATCTGCACCGTAGTATATCTGCACCGTATATCTGCACCGTAGTATATCTGCACCGTATATCTGCACCGTAGTATATCTGCACCGTATATCTGCACCGTACATGACCGTTTATGTGGTAATTCCTTTGCCAACACTACCGTAGATACACCGTATATACCTATGAATGCATGGTTTTGGCCAGCCCCGCAAATAGCATGCTTTAGCCTGAGGCATATACTCAGGTTTAGCATGTCACAGCTAAAAATGCACCATGCACAATGCACACAAATATACACACGCACACACTCATGTACACACCGTGGCAGTATACACTTGGCCTTCTATTAAGTCAGATCCCTCCAAAGCATGCACGGCAGCTCGGGCAGCAGCCATCTTGCCCAGACTGGGTGCATACATCTGCAGGGGCACGTGAAACAAGCTTTGCTGTGACATGTATGCTGAAATCGTTATTGTTTAAGTGATTGAAGGTACCATTGGAGTGTGTAGAGTAAGTGATTGGAGTGAATGCTTGGTGTATGCATCGCTGGTAAGATTTGGATTGAGTGTACTGATTGCTAGGAGTGTGTATCGTTGGAATGATAGGAGTGGTTCGAGCGAGTAGTTAGAGCAAGCAATTGATGTGCGTATTGTTAGAGCACTTGAAGCACCTGAAGTTTGCTTTGAGGGTACGTTGCTGCATTGCTGCACATTTTTATATCAAATCAATCAGCCTTTCACTGATCAGATTCAGACAGAGCCTGCTCGTTCCCAACCCCTGTCATCCAGACTAGATCCCTTTTTTAAACCAACACTGCCAAAAAGATCCACTTGAGATGGCCACTCCACTCCACACACGTACTGACCTGCACACGTCCTTCATTGCTGACCACCAGCTTCGCCCCCGTTGCGGCTTCAAGAAGCATTCGTCCATTCGCTCCCTCGCTCATCAGCATAGGCTGCAAGAAGGAGCGAGCCAGCATGAAGTCCATGAGCGGAAAACGACAAATCATACGATTGAATATAACTTGTGATGATTGCTCCATCAGTCATAAGCATAGGCTGCAGGAAGTAGTGAGATAGCATGAAAAGTGGGTGCCTGCTGGTTGGAGTGCAGATTGCAGCGTCCATTCGCTCCCTCGCTCATCACCATAGGCTGCAGGAAGGAGTGAGACAGCATGAAGTTCATGAGCGGGAAACGACAAATCAAATGATTGAATGTAACTTGTGCTGACTGTGCCCAAAGGATACCACGTACCAATCATTGCTTGTTTTTAAAGGGGGTGCCTGCTGGTTGGAGTGGAGAATGCAGCGTCCAATGGCTTCCTCACTCATAAGCATACAACAGAAGAGCACTTACAAGCATAAAGCATAAAACAGAAGAGCACTCACAAGCATATAGCATAAAACAGAAGAGCACTCACAAGCATAAAGCATAAAACAGAAGAGCACTTACAAGCATAAAATATTCAACAGAAGAGCACTCACAAGCATAGAACAAAAGAGCACTCACAAGCATAAAACAGAAAAGCTAAGGCAATAGATACTTGTCGAAAATCCCGTGGGGTTGCAGGTGAGGTATGCAGGGTGTGTTTGGCTTTCTCTGTCGACAGTAAAGGCTTAACAGAAATAACAGGTAGTGGAATATGAGTGTTTGGCTCCCTCTGTCGGCAGCAAAGGCTAAACAGAAATAACAGGTAGCGGTAAATGAGTGTTTGGGTCCCCCTGTTGGCAGCAAAGGCTAAACAGAAATAACAGGTGGCGTTAAATGAGTGTTTGGGTCCCCCTATCGACAGCAAAGGCTAAACAGAAATAACAGGTGGCGTTAAATGAGTGTTTGGGTCCCCCTATCGGCAGCAAAGGCTGAACGGAAATCACAGGTAGCGTTAAATGAGTGTTTGGGTCCCCTATCGGCAGCAAAGGCTATTCAGAAATCACAGGTAGCGTTAAATGAGTGTTTGGGTCCCCTATCGGCAGCAAAAGCTGAACGGAGTCACAGGTAGCTTTAAACGAGTGTTTGGGTCCCCCTGTTGGCAGCAAAGGCTGAACGGAAATCACAGGTAGCGTTAAATGAGTGCTTGGGTCCCCCTATCGGCAGCAAAGGCTGAACGGAGTCACAAGTAGCGTTAAACGAGTGTTTGGGTCCCTCTGTTGGCAGCAAAGGGTTGAACGGAAATCACAGGTAGCGGTTAAAAAAGTTTGGGTCCCTGCCAGCCGCAAAGACTGAACAGAAACCTCAGGCATTAACTAAAAAAGTGTTTGGTCCCCTTGTCGGCCGCTAAGGATTAACAGATACCACAGAGGTGGGCACCCCAGAGGCTTAATATGGGCAAGTCGTGCACCCCAGTTTGGCTAGCTCTAGACTCTACATATTATTAGGGTTGGCCAGGACCGTATATATACACCGTATATGACCGTATATTTGGTGAATTTCCTGCCAATAATACCGTATATACACCGTATATATATGGTTCTGGCCAACCCTACATATTATGAATCTGTACGTGGGTGTAGAGTTTAGATACTGCAAGTTTGGTGGGTGGCAAGTGCGCATTTTGCTGTGGCGTGAACCCCACTATTTGCTGCCACGTCTTCATAAAATATTGCTTACTGTCCCACATTCGGTGACATTTTGTGTCTTTTTAGAGTCCGTGCAAGACGTACAAACCATTGCAAAAGAGATCAAGTGAATACATCCAGTGGTTGGCAAGATATGCAAAGAAAAGTGCTTTTCTCATGGAAAGTACCAACCTAGGGTCTGGACCAGATGCATTTAGTCCTGTCAATATGCACATAGAGCAGCTCAAATCAATGTGAGCACATGCTCTGGTGGCTTATAACGTGAGACTTGGTTTGAAGCTATAATGGCTCCAGTTTCATGAAGTGGTGTGTGGATGTTTGCCCCTGGAATGTTGAAAAGAAGTACACTTAAGCCCTTACTCAGTGACCCCCCTCTGCAAAGGTCATGGGTAGGGTTAGCCAGAACTGTGTACCGGTACACGGGCCGTATATTTGGTGATGTCCTATACTACAGTATACGGTGTATAACAATTGGTGATTTCCCATTTGGCAGGGAAATCGGTCATATACGGTGAATATATACGGTTCTGACCAACCCTAGTCATAGGTAACAATGTATGAAAAACATGTAGGATGCAAGGCTGAGTGCAGCGAAAGTGTCATTCAAAGGTTCACGACACCTTTTCGCCACAACAGTCTTGTTTGTTACTGCGCATTAGCCAACAGGGCTCTACTCAAGCTCACGCGCATTTAGCAAAAAAATCCATTGCTGCTGCACGATGTCAACTACTTAGGGCTGACCAGAACCGTAAATACACGCCGTACGTGATACGTGACCATATATTTGATGAACTCCATGTGAAAAACACCGGATATATATGGTTCTGGCCAACCCTGCAACTGCTCCAACGGCCCCTCTTAGCCAAGCCTGCAACCCTCCTAATCCACATCGTTAATCTGTCTGTTCTGTTGCAAGGGAGTTAAAACGGTGTTCAATTCCAAGGGCCTTCCTTTAATTAACGTGGGGAGTGGTTCTTCACAGCCTGCGTAGGCTCGTTTCCTATTTTTGACTGACGATGGCCCTTACTCAAATCCCACCGATAAAGAGTAGCCCATTCATTACCTTGCATACATAGTAAAAAACACGTGTTTGCTGTGTGGTTGAGTGCGATTATAGCGTCGTTACTGGGATCTCAGCTGTTTTGGCAGAGGATGGGGAAGAGAAAGGCAAAAGCACATGGATACATCGTGGATTTGCATAGTTTTGCACGAAACACACATATGCACGCTTGCGCACACACGTACGCACACTCTAACACGGATACAATCCATACGCAAAGCACACATACAGAAACACACACACACACAATAACATACTCACATTAACACAAAAGAGATGTGCAGAAAAGCAATGAATATAAAATAACAGATTCTTGCAAAACATGTTCACCACCAAAGGCAACGAAGGAGTTTCAGGGGAAATGACAAAGTGAGAAAGTGTCCCATGCAGGAGCACACGACGCACACAGCGTACACAATCTCACCACACTGTCTTCGTCAATACGGAGCTCATCCACACATGGGCCCTCAGACTTGCCCTCCTGCTGCTGCTGCAATGTGTGTGAATTCGTGTATGTGTGTGTTGTGTGTGTGCGTATGTGTGTGTATGCCTGTGTATTCTTGCGTTGAGAGTGTGCAAGCCTGTGTGTGCATATGTGGGTGTGAGTGTGTGCGCACATGCCTGAACGTGTGTGTATGTTAACGAATATGTGTGTCTATTGGAGCCTATGTGCTTTACATGTGTTTATCAATATGCATGTGTGCATGTGTGCATGTAAGTTTGAGCCGGTATGCGTGCATATACATGTGTGTATGTGTGTGTATGTGTGTGTGCGCCTTACCTTTGCATAGTATGGCTGCTGCTGCTCAGCTATGCGTGCCTGAGCCATCACAGAAAGCATTAACATGTGTGTGCATATGTGTGTATTTGTGTGTGTGTGTGCCTTACCTTTGCATAGTACGGCTGCTGCTGCTCAGCTATGCGTCCCTGAGCCATCACAGAAAGCAACTTGGAGCGAGCTTCACGTGCGTGAGCCATGGCTTCCACGAGGATCTGTGTGTGCATGTGTGCATGCACAGACGATCAAAGAAGGGCCTTATAATGTACATGATCTACAAAACTCAATCTACAAAACTGAGCAAAGTGTGAAAAAAGTGGGCACGCGCGTTGATAAGCAGTTCACCTGCTAGTGTGCATGCGCGCCATACCGCCCGTGCACACATGCTCAAACGAGAGAGGAAGAGAAGGACGTTTTCAAGGTAACAAAGACTGCGCGTATAGCGTCTATGTAAGCGTGTGTTATCAAATTGTATAGTTCAGCAACTATTTTATTTGTGCCGTTTGTGATGGGTTCAATGTGCACGAAGTGTCACAATTTATGATAACAAAAATTAAACTGTGCATCCTGGAGCTGAAGTGTGTAGCCCAGGGTACTTTCCTTGGTGGAAATATAGCAGGACAACCTATCACTCGTGCGTGTGTGTGTGTGTGTGTATGTGTGTGTGTGTGTGTTTGTGTGTGTGCGTGTGTGTGTGTGTGTGTGCGACCTTTACTTGATTACTCATCTGCAGAACATGCGACCTTAATCTCGGATCGTTATGACCATTGCTACTCACGCACCACTGAGGATATTGTTCCGCTCAACACTTTTGGACATATACAACCATGACTGCTCATGCACCACTGAGGATGTTGTTCCGCTCAACACTTTTGGACATATACAACCATGACTGCCCATGCACCACTGAGGATGTTGTTCCGCGCAACGCTTTTGGACATATACAACCATGACTGCTCATGCACCACTGAGGATGTTCCGCTCAACACTTTTGGACATATACAACCATGACTGCTCATGCACCACTGAGGATGTTGTTCCGCGCAACACTTTTGGACATATACAACCATGACTGCTCATGCACCACTGAGGATGTTGTTCCGCTCAACACTTTTGGACATATACAACCATGACTGCTCATGCACCACTGAGGAGGTCGCTCCACTCAACAATTTTGTACGGGCACAGTGCTGCTGGCAACCATGGAATATGGTGCATAATCTGTTTCTAGCATCAATTTTAAATGAGATGAACAAGATAGAAGCCTGCCGTGTGGCGCCGTTGCACGGCTGAAAGAATACACCAACCACAAAATATTTAACACATCTTCTCTTCCACGTGAACCATACACATTGGATATGACACACAGAGTCCGTTTTGCCTGTCTTGCACGCTACACTTGATCTTAACCAAAAGGCCAAGAAAGGTATGAGAAAGGTATGTCTTGTATGAGCCCCATGCAGCATGAAGTCCTAGCTTGCATGATGTGAGGGCAGTAGTTCAGCAAACTCTAGATCTAAGGTAGAGTACCCCCCTCTGTGTTCCTTCCACCGTGATCTGCTCGAGCGCATAGCACGGGAGGTCACCCTAGACAAATTAGAGTACTATGAGCAATGACAGTAAACAGGAATGGAAAAGGAAAGTATTTATATTATCGCAGTCACCCTACAGTTTGAAATAGTGATTATTTGGGGTGGATAAAATTAAGTACAGTAATAAAATTAAGTGAACATTATAGCCGGCCTTTTTTTGGCCTTCAGACCCACCTCCACAGGGATGCCGGGCAATTTCATGTCCAGCTGCATAGCAGTCAGGCCCTCCTCTGTGCCCGCTATTTTGAAGTCCATGTCACCGAGAGAGTCCTCCACGCCAGCAATGTCTGTGTGTGCATGAGTAGGAGTGTGAAGAATGTGTGCAAGCGTAGGAGTGCAAAAAATGTGAGCGTAAGCAGTGTCTCGAATTTTCAAGTCAGGCCCTCCTCTGTGCCCGCTATTTTAAAGTCCATGTCGCTGAGAGAGTCTTCCACGCCAGCAATGTCTGTGTGTGCGTGCAAGCCCTTAGTGTAAACTTGGTTTACGGTTGTGCGTCTTTCGTTTCCTGGGTGCAGGCTAAGGTAATTGCAGAGGAGGTCTTGCAAGCCAGCGGTGTCTGTGAGTGCAGCATTTATAACTTGTGCCTCACACCCTATATAGTGCAGGGCACAATAACACATTTTGAGAGCTCCTCGCCAGTGATGTCAGTGAGTGCAGCATTAAAAACTTGTGCCTCACACCCTATATAGTGCAGGGCACAATTAACACATTTTGAGAGCTCCTCGCCAATGATGTCAGTGAGTGCAGCATTGAAAACTTGTGCCTCACACCCTATATAGTGCCAGGCACATTAAACATTTTGAGAGCTCCTCGCCAGTGATGTCTGTGAGTGCAGCATTAAAAAGTAAATAACAAGGGTGGTCCACTGATCCTCCTAGTGGTCTGTGGTCAAGCTAGATCTCCGGGGAGCACTGGCCTGGTAACAAGAGTCATCCTGGTAACTGGCCTGTAAATTATAAGTGGCCTGGTCCTGCTCACTGGCCTGGTAACTGGCCTGTAAAATTTAGGTGGCCTGGTCCTACTCACTGGCCTGGTAACTGGCCTGGTAAATCGTAAGTGGTCTGGTCCTGGTAACTGGCCTGGTAACTGGCCTGATAAACGGCCTGGTAAATTGTAAGTGGCCTGGTCCTGGTCACTGGCCTGGTAACTGGCCTGATAAATGGCCTGTAAATTTTAAGTGGCCTGGTCCTGGTAACTGGCCTGGTAACTGGCCTGATAAATGGCCTGTAAATTGTAAGTGGCCTGGTCCTGCTCACTGGCCTGGTAACTGGCCTGGTAAACTGTACCTGGCCTGGTCCTGGTAACTGGCCTGGTAACAAGGGTAGTCCACTGATCTGTCGCAAGGTCTTCATTTCCTTATTCCACGCTTGAGTTGCTAGCAGCACTTGTGTATGCACCCTTACGACCTCAGGTTGTGCATGGCTGGGGGCTGGAGCGTATGTAGGCTCATGCACAGTTTGCATGACACCAGTACGAAAAGGTGCATGGCACCAGTACGAAAAGGTGCATGGCACCAGTACGAAAAAGGCACGTGACACCACCAAAGCACAGAAAGGTGCATGGCACTACCTATAAGGCACATGACACCACCAAAGCACAGAAAGGTGCATGACACCAGTACGAAAAAGGCACATGACGTCACCACCACAGCACAGAAAAGTGCAAAGGAGATGCCTTTGCAAGTACTCTCCACGTTGATGAAGGATGAGAAGCGCCGCGGAAATCCTCTACCGAAGATAGGGAAGCGACAGGAATCAGGAGGATTTCAGGTCTGGTCTGCCCAGCAAAAACAAGGGCTGCTACAGGAGGGTGTAGGAACCATAACTTTTGGAGGGCACGTGTCAAATCAATACAAAATCATATAATCGGAAACCTCTTGTCGAGAGCTGTCGATTGATATATGTATGGGTCGAATCGGAGGGGGGGGGGGCTGGGGGGGGTCCGGATTTTTTGGACCCCCCCTCCAAAAATTTACTGGGCCACTCCTATAATTTTTTTGAATACATCAGCGGAATCCTCAGCTCAAGCCCGGTCGATTTGCACCCTTTATGAGCAAATTGGGTTAAGGGGAAAGGTCTGTGGACATGTTTAAAAGTCAGAGGCACACGCGCTCGGGTGCAGGCCGCAGGGTGAGTCAAGCCAATGAAGCAGCAATTAACCCCAAACTTACAGGATTATGCCAGCATGAGATAGTTAGTGGAATCCTGAAGAAATGGAAGCAATGTGGGACTGTGCAAGCCAGCTATGGGTGCCTGGTAGGTCACGTGTGCATGGGCGTCCGTATCTCAGTTTTCGCCCCATAACTCTGCAACACTTCAGTTTCAGGTCTTGATGAGCATGCAGATGGAAGCCTATTTAAAAAAGGAGCAGATTGGTACCCTTTTTGTCCTGGTGGGGGCACCGGGAGGGGGGTTTAGGGGGGAGGGGGGGTGGGGCAAGGGGGTCCACCCCAAAAAGCAAACATGCCAAAAATAAACACCCTCCAGGCTGCTGGATAGAATACGTAAGTTCATATCAGGTTAACACTTGCGGTTTTTAAGATACCTCTTTGATAACTTTGGATAGAGATAAATAGACAATAGAAAATAGACAATAGGCAATAGGCAAATAGATACCTATTTGATAACTTTGGAAACACAGACACAAAAGCGATGCACATACAAACTTACACCTGTACGCACCAGCGCATACCACACCCGCACAGACACAAACGCAACACACATACACACATGTACACACAAGCGTACACCACACCCATACAGACACGAACGCAACAAACACACGTAAACACACGTACACACAAGCGCACACCACACCCACACAGACACGAACGCAACAAACACACGTATACACACGTACACAGACGTACACACAAGCGCACACCACACCCACACAGACACGAACGCAACAAACACACGTACACACACGTACACACAAGCGCACAACACACCCACAGACACAAATGCAGCAAACACACATATACCCACATACACACAAGCGCAAACCACATCCGCACAGACACGAGCGCAACACACATACACACAAACGCACACCAAATCCACACAAACACCAGCGCAACACGCATACACAACACACACAAACACACACACACACAACACACAACACACACACACACACGCACACACGCACACACACACACTTGCACACCAGTGCATACAACACCACACAAGCACACACCTGTGAGGAGTGCGTATCTGTCGTCTGTCGTCAATTCAGCGCTGTCTTTGGTTTCACTGACAAGGCCTATGCTCACTCCAGCCACGGGGCTTTTCAGAGGCACGCCCGCGCTGAGTAGGGCCAGAGAGCCTCCACACACAGCTGCCTGAAAGCCACAAAGCATGTATGGTTGAGCAGAGTCACACTGTTCCTGTTCCATTCTTGTACTACTCGTTTTTAAAAGCACGCCCGCACTGAGCAGGGCCAGAGTGTGCCTCCACACACAGCTGTATGCACGTCACTAAGATCATACGGTTGTTGGGAGAACGCAGTTGAAAATGCAGGTTAAGGGAGTCACGTGCATATGCACATGCACACATGCACGCACAAAAAAGTTGCAGAGGCGCTTGTATCCGAAAACACGCTTAGATCAGAGAGGAGCTGACAGGGTTTTGCATCAGTGAACCCATGTTGTTAAATGGAGAAGATGATTTTGAGGAATATTAAAAAGTTCAGGGTTTAGGGTTAGGGTTCGGGTTGTGGAGAGGATCTGACAGTGGTGGAAGGTCAGCAATTGTGTCTGACACCCACCATGGATGAAGAGCCATTCGATGCCAGCGTCTCTGCATTGACACGGGTGCTGAAGGGCCAGTCATCTCCTTCCTATTTGTAGTACAATAATGAAAGGGAAAAGGCAAGTGCCTGAGTTTAAGTTTCTGTGCGTGTGTGTGTGTGTGTGTGTGTGCATGTGTGTGTGTGCGTGCGTGTGTGTGTGTGTGCGTGTGTGTGTTTGCGAGCATGCGTGCATGCATGTGTGTGTGTGTTTTTGTGTGTGTGTGTGCATGTGTGTGTGCGTGCGTGTGTGTGTGTGTGTGTGTGTGTGTGCGTGTGTGTGTTTGCGAGCACACGTGTGGCATGCCAAAGTCAAACTAGCATATACAGACAGTGAATGACAACGGCACACATTGGGAGCAGCTTCCAAACACAGAAAGTGTAATCCATAACGATCACAGAGCACTCGACAACAATCGCAGTTAGGACTTACAGCAGGCATCGCAGGGAGGTGCTCATTGGGTGGTTAATTTAAAGGCGTACTCTAAACTCTAAAACCTAAGAGGTGCTCATCACGCGGCCTGTGCTTCAATTTTGGCAGTGAGGAGATTTTAGGTACTGTGGCACATCAGTGCTCCATCCCTTACCACTCACGCTGGGTAACTTCACAATGACATCATAACTAGGTTGGCCAGAACCATATATATACGGTGTATATACGGTATTTTTGTGGTATTTTTGGCAGGGAAATCATCAAATATACGGTCATATACGGTGTATATATACGGTTCTGGCCAACCCTAATCATAACCTTTTTTCTTCTATTTTTACCTTGGCGGTGAGGGGCTTTAGGGTGCTGGCATATAAGTGTTCCTTCACTTACCCATCACGCTGTGTGTGTGCCTGCACTACCAGCGTAGCCGTATCTGTATGTGCCTGCACTAACAGCGTAGCTTTTTCTGTATGTGCCTGCACTACCAGCACAGCCTTTTCTGTATGTTTCAGCACTATCAGCACAGCCTTTTCTTCTCCATTGTTCTAAATAGGTTCAATATCAATAAGGCACGTGTGTGTGCGCGTGTGCATGTGTGTGTGCGTGTGTGTGTTTCTTACTAGGGTAGGCATCACAGGCATCAAGGCGCGTCGAGCGAGAGCGCCGTGGCCAAGTTCACGCCTCGATGGCTCTTTGAGCTGGTCAATCTGCGAGCGAGGTGCATGTGTGTGTATGCATGTATGAGCGTGTGCATGTGTGTGTATGCATGAGCATGTGTATGCATGTATGAGCATGTGTGTGTATGCATGTATGAGCATGTGCATGTGTGTGTATGCATGTATGAGCGTGGTGCATGCGTGTGTATGCATGTATGAGCATGTGCATGTATCAGTGTGTGTGAATGAGTGTGCGTGTGTGTGTATGCATGTATGAGCATGTGCATGTGTGTGAATGCATGTTTGAGCATGTGCATGTGTGTGAATGCGTGTATGAGTATGTGCATGTGTGCGTATGCATGTATGAGCATGTGCATGTATCAGTGTGTGTGAATGAGTGTGCGTGTGTGTATGCATGTATGAGCATGTGCATGTATCAGTGTGTGTGAATGAGTGTGCGTGTGTGTGTATGCATGTATGAGCATGTGCATGTGTGTGAATGCGTGTATAAGCATGTGCATGTGTGTGTATGCGTGTATGAGCATGTGCATGTGTGTGTATGCATGTATGAGCATGTGCATGTGTGTGTATGCATGTATGAGCATGTGCATGTGTGTGTATGCATGTATGAGCATGTGCATGTATCAGTGTGCGTGAATGAGTGTGCGTGTGTGTGTATGCATGTATGAGCATGTGCATGTATCAGTGTGCATGAATGAGTGTGCGTGTGTGTATGCATGTTTGAGCATATGCATGTGTGTGAATGCATGTATGAGTATGTGCATGTGTGTGTATGCATGTATGAGCATGTGCATGTATCAGTGTGCGTGTATGAGTGTGCGTGTGTGTATGCATGTATGAGCATGTGCATGTATCAGTGTGTGTGAATGAGTGTGCGTGTGTGTATGCATGTTTGAGCATGTGCATGTGTGTGAATGCGTGTATGAG
>Ga0307942_1002576_pt1 | contig 14714 bp, 18 predicted proteins | sample OrgLakmetagen175_FD_201846 | JGI IMG/M metagenome (GOLD analysis project Ga0307942, IMG submission 201846) | Saline water microbial communities from Organic Lake, Antarctica - #175 | ecosystem: Environmental > Aquatic > Non-marine Saline and Alkaline > Saline | place: Antarctica: Organic Lake...
GTATGTATGTATGTATGTATGTATGTATGTCTGTATGTCTGTATGTCTGTATGTCTGTATGTCTGTATGTCTGTATGTCTGTCTGTCTGTCTGTCTGTCTGTCTGTCTGTCTGTCTGTCTGTCTGTCTGTCTGTCTGTCTGTCTGTCTGTCTGTCTGTCTGTCTGTCTGTATGTATGTACATCATCATCATCCAGGGTACATATAGGGTTGGCCAGAACCATGTATATACGGTACTTTTGGCAGGGAATTTATCAAACATACGGTCATTTACGGCGTATATGTACGGTTCTGGCCAACCCTAAGTATATATATGATTTAGCTGACCCACGTCCCCCTACCTGTGTCAGCAGGGCCCTCATCGCTCCTTCAATTTCAGCCATTGCCACCCTGATCTGTCCAACACCCTCCTCCGTCTCCGTTTTCCCCTGAGCACACAAGAATTGTATGTGCACATATGTGTGTGTGCGTGCAAGCCGTCATGCATGCACAAGGTTTGCAAAAAAAGTGCAGTAATGTATGTGCACATATGTGTGTGTGCGTGCAAGTCGTCATGCATGCACAAGGTTTCCAAAAAAGTGCAAAGGTAAGAGCAAACCTCTTTTCTTTGCCGTTTCTGCTTCTGTGTTCTAGCTGACGAATGCAGCTGCTTGTTACACAACAGGTGTCGTGCACACACACACACACACACACGCACACACACACACTCACGCATACAAATGAGTGATATATGGCCTTTTTTTACGTACAGCAACCATAGACCGCGGTCACGTACATTCATTTTATGGAAAGTTACCACTTCACAGTTATGCATGAACAAAAACTTTCAACCTCATTTCAGGAGGGCACAAAAAAACATGAATTTGGACGGCGTCTACGTCCCGATAACAATTAGATGTTCGGAATCCTGACGTCGAGAACTATCGATTGGTATATACATGGGTCGAATCAGGGGGGGGGGGGGGGTGGATCCCTGGTGGGTTTTTTTCCTGGGCTACTTCCAGAGGTGGTCGATGGAGGACTGAAAAGGGGGTGTTTTTAAAATGTTCCCAGAGTATGCGCACCCCAGCTGGCAGTTTCTAAGCTTAGCACCCAGATGCTGATAACACCCAAGCTTGAAAGCTGCCAATAGGGGTACACGTGTCGAATTGCCCGCGGCGTGAACCCCACTTTTCACCGCCAATCTGTCATATCTCACCACCAACTGACCCAATTTGTGTCATTTTTATATGAATAGTCTACATTTAAAATCATTGCAACAAAAATGGGGCAAAACGGAGCAGTAGTTGGCCAGGTACCCCATTTTGGCACATTTACCTTGAAAAAAATCAGCAAAAGGGGTGCCAAAAAGGGTGGGAAACCAAGTTCCACCAAATCCAGTTTTTAGCATGTCAAGCGATTTTTGTTCATAATTGAAGTACTCCTGTCGTGTTTTGAGGTGAAAGAGGCCCTGGGTAGAGTGTGGTGGCTCAATATGTAAACGTTCATCGCCAAAAATTGAACTGGATTTCTGCCCAGACCACTGGGGTAGTCCATTTGGCCTCAAACTTCATGAAAAGGAAAAGGAAAAGATAAAGAAAAACTATGCAGGCAGTGAAAACCACTCCCCACATTATTTAAGAAAAAAGAGTCACCTTGGTACCGAGTACCGTAAAGCTCTTCCACCGTGAGAAGGAAAGGGAAAATTAATGGGGATCAGGAGGGTTGCAGGCTTGGCCTGAAACCGGCTCCTGATGAGAGTTGATAACAGTACTGGAAAGGGCATGTCTAGTATGGACAAGTTTGGCAGCAAAGTTCACAGAGTGCACATGGAGCTTGAAGGCAAGCTTCTGAACTCTTCGAGAATCGAGAAACATCTAGTTATGTTATTTAAACACGATTTGCATCAAAAAAGGAACAGTTTCAGGACTTTTGCTCCGTCGACCACCTCTGGGCTACTTCCACGGAATTTTAAATATATCATCGGAATCATCAGCTCAAGCCCAGCCGATTGCCACTCTTTTTGAGCAAATTGGGTAAAAGGGGGGGGTCTGTGGACATGTCCAAAAGTCGGAGGCACACGCGCTCGGGTGCAAGTCGCGGGTTATATCAAGCCAACGGAGCAGCAATTCACTCCAAACTTCCAGGATTGTGCCAGCATGAGATAGTCAGTAGAATTCTGAAGCAAGGTGGGGCTGTGCAAGCCAGTTGTGGGTGCCCGGAACGTCATGTGTGCATGGGCGTCCGAACCTCGGTTTTTGCCCCATAACTCTGCAACACTTTAGTTTCAGGTTTGGATGAGTATACAGATGGATGCAGAATTCAACAAGGAGCAAATTGGCACCCTTTTTGTCTGGGTAGGAGGTGTTGTCGTTCTTTACTATTACATTTCACTTTATCACAGGGGGCTGAGGCCTGAGGAAATAGCATTCACGAACAGAATGAGTGTTCTTTCTTTCGCAAACAATTGCACTCCCCAGCACGCCGTCCAAACATAACCGCCCTGCTCCAGCTGCTCCTCCACAAGCCTGCTTCAGTCTGCAGCCGAAAAGCACACTTCCCAGCACACCATCCAAACATAACCGCCCCGCTCCAGCTGCTCCTCCACAAGCCTGCCTCAGTCTGCACTTCCCAGCACACTGTCCAAAAACAACCCACCTGCTCCAGCAGCTCCTCCACGCCCTGCATGAGCGCCGCCATTTGCTCCTCCAAGCTCCCCCTCACAGCAGCCACCTCCTCCTGCAGACCACCCTGCACAGCTGCCAGCGCTTCCTGCAGGCCACCCTGCACAGCAGCCACCTCCTCCTTCAGACCACCCTGCACCGCTGCCAGCGCTTCTTTCGCCAACAAAGCCTCCTGGTCCAGATTACCACGCAGGGTGGTGAGCTGCTGCTCTAGGCCTCCTTGCAGGGTGGTGAGCTGCTGCTCAACACTATCGCGCACTGCGGCAAGCTGCTGGTCGAGGCTACTGTGATCGCCACGCAGGGCAGTGAGCTGCTGGTCTATATCCCCTTGCAGTGAGGTCATCTGCTGATCCAGCTTGCCACGCACAGTAGTGATCTGAGGGGTGCGGTGTGCATGTGTGTGTATGTGCATGTGTGTGTGTGTGTGTGTGTGTGCATGTGTGTGTGTGGGTGTGGGTGCATGTGTGTGTGTGTGGAGGTGCATGCGTGTGTATGAGTGTGTGTATGTGTGTGTGAGTGTGTGTGTGTGTGTGTGCAAAATTGTGTCCATGTTTGGGTGTATGTGTTTTGATTGCTCCTTCTGTTGGGTGGGAACTGGGTACACACACTATGTAATTCAATCTGGGCATTGCTCTTCCCTTGTCTCTACCAATCATACATACATCACCATGCCGTTTTATCGCTCTTCCATTTGTCCATACCAATCATACATGCATCACCATGCCGTCTCATTATCTGCAACATTCACAGGTGCACAGTGGCGCTTTTGCACGCACGCACGCACGCACACACACACACACATACACACACACACATACATACACACACACACACCAGGAGCTGCCGGTGCACAGCCCAAATACACAGTCACACTTGGCCTATTGGTACATACAGCCTACACACACACACACACATACACACACACACACACACAAAAGTGTGTACCTGGAACAGATTTGTAAGAGCATTCCTATTTGCTGCCACATACACACATGCAAAATTACACGGAATTGCTTGTTTATACGGTATATACCCTATACCCTACAAGACAATTTAGTAAAAGTTAGCACACACTTTTGCAGCTGCACAGCACAGACAATGTACACATGCACAAGCACACACACACACACACACGTGTTTGCAACTGCACAACACAGGCTTACACTGGAGCACAGACACACACATGTACACAAGCACACACACACATGTACAACTGCACAGCACAAGCTTACACTGGAGCACATGCAACACACACATGCACAATAGACACACACACACGTGTTTGCAACTGCACAGCACAGGCTTACACTGGAGCACAGGCAACACAATGTACACAAGCGCACACATGCACGCACATTTACAACTGCACAGCACAAGCTTACACTGGAGCACAGGCAACACACACGTGCACACATGACACACACGCGTTACAACTGCACAGCACAGGCTTACACTGTAGCACACACACACGTATTTACAACTGCACAGCATAAGCTTATACTGGAGCACAGACAACACAAACATGCACAATAGACACACACACACACGCACACACGTTTACAACTGCACAGCACAGGCTTGCCCTGGAGCACAGACACACATGCACAATAGACACACACGTGCACACACATTTACAACTGCACAGCACAAGCTTACACTGGAGCACAGGCAACACACACATGTACACAAGCACACACATGCACACACATTTACAACTGCACAGCAGAAGCTTGCACTGGAGCACACACACACATGCACAAACACAAGCACACACACACATGTGTTACAACTGCACAGCAGAAGCTTGCACTGGAGCACAAACACACACATACCTCCAGCATGGCTGCTTGCAAGCTGCTTCCCGACTGGAGGTGAGTGGCCTCCAGTGCTCCCAGCTGTGCTTGCAGAAGAGTTATCTCTGCTGCCATTTCCCCCTGCACGACACAAGACAAGTAGATGTGTGCCATAAAAGATTTGTACATCTGGCCAGAGCTATGCGCACACATGCACACGCACACATGCACACACTCACACCATAGATAATTGTCTCTGCTGCCAATTTCCCCTGCACGACACAAGACAAGTAGATGTGTGCCACAACAAATTTGTAGATCTGGCCAGAGCTATGCGCACACATGCACACACACACTCACTCACACCATAGGTATTTGTCTCTGCTGCCATTTCCCCCTGCACGACACAAGACAAGCAGATTTGTAGATTTGGCCAGAGCCATGCACGCACATGCACACACTCACACACTCACACCATATTTGATTATATACATGGGAGTTACCCTGAGTAATTTATTGTACGCACGCCACCCCGCACACACACATGTACATTCTTCTGGCCGGCCCTTCAAGTACATCACTAGGCAAGCATGTGGTGCAAAAATGCACCGTCTGACGTACTCGGCCACCTTAGATGTCCATCCCCCCAGACTGATGCAAAAAACATTTCGTCCACACTGACAGACTCAGAAAGATGAGCACTTTGGCTGCAAGCACTGAAACATTAGGGCCCTCTTGTAATTGCCACTTACACCCCCGCACAGTCATTTTTACAAGGTGGGTGGGTGGGTGGCACGCATTGCTGCCACCCACCCCCTGGAGTGTGTGTGCGTGCGTATGTGCACATGTGTGTATATGTGTGCGTACATGTGTGCGCGTGCGTATGTGTGTATATATGTGTGCACATGTGAGCTAGTTAATGTATCAACTTGTTTGGCACAAATGACAAAGATGAAATACCAGTTTGTTCGGCACAGATGACAAAGATATAAAGTTTAATGAACTGTTTTGTCTAGCATAGACGGCAAAATATAATTCCTTGGCTGTCCGGAAGTTGTAGGGGGGCCCTGCAGTCCTTTTTTTACACTCAAACATACACACATGTGCACATACGCACGCACACACATGTACGCACACATATACACCCATGCACACACCCACGCTCACACACAGACGCACACACACATACGCGCACTTACACAAACACATTTGCGCACTTACACACACACACGCACGCACACACACACACACCTGTAGCCCTGCATTGGAGGCAGCCACGTCCTGCTGCATGTCTTGTCGGGACACTTCTATGAGGGCATTCAGCTCAGCTGCGGTCCCCACAAGATCTTGCTGCACCTCACCAATCCGCTGTGTTACGCTCTGGTCCACCTTTTGTGTGTGTAATTACAAGTGTGTGTATGTGTGTATGTGTATACATGTGCGTGTGTATTTGTGTGTTTGTGCGTGTGTGTGTGAATACATGTGCATGCGTGTGTAAATATGTGTGTACTTGTGTGTGTGAATGTGTATGTGTGTGTGAATACGTGTGTGTTTGAATGTGCGTGTATGTGTGTGAGATTACGTGTGACACCATTTTCACACCCACATCTGGTACCACAGCAGATTACCTGGACAAAATGAGCGTCCGCCTCTGAGAAGCGCTCATCCATAGCTTGCTCCAATGCATGGACCTGCTCTCCAAGAGTGGCAGAGCTGGTGGTGAGAGCTTCATCTAACTGTGCAGGGAAAAGAAGACAGCAATAATGTGTGTGAAATGTACAGGAAAAAGAAGACAGCAATAATGTGTGTCAGCTGTGTTGTGATATCAGGATTATTTACAGAGAGAGAAATAACCGAAGCTGTACAGGGAAAAGAAGACAGCAATAATGTGTGTCAACTGTACAGGAAAAAGAAGACAGCAATAATTGTGTGTTATCTGTACAGGGAAAAGAAAACAGCAATAATGCGTGTCATCTGTACAGGAAAAAGAAGACAGCAATAATGCGTGTCAGCTGTACAGGGAAAAGAAGACAGCAATAATGTGTGTCAAATGTACAGGAAAAAGAAGACAGCAAAAATGCGTGTCAACTGAACAGGGAAAAGAAGACAGCAATAATGTGTGTCAACGTGAGTGGAGCCTCAAGGGTGGAGAGGGTAAGGGTGGCCTTGCACCTGTGAATGCACAGTGTCTGCCCTTCCTAGTACGCGTGTTGATTTTTAGCCTCAAGTTCCTCCAAACACCCTTTTCACTGCTATTACGAGCGTGCAGTTCAAGCACCTCTACCTACCATTGTTGATGCTTAGTTTCTGATCCATGCAGTTCTTGAATTGCCCTCTCATGCGCTGACAGTATGCCTCACCTTCCTCAATGAACCACTCAGTATATGCATAGGGTTGGCCAGAACCGTAAATATACACACACACACACCGTACATGACCGTATATTTGGTAATGCCCCTGTCAAAAATACCGTACATACGCCGTACGGTTGCGCAGCGTCTGATCCACACAGTGTTCAATCTGCTCTCTAACATGCATGTTGGTTTGTAACCTCAGCTCACACTTATGAGTTCAGTGTGAAACACCTGAACTCAGGTTCTTGAAGTGTAGCATAAAGTGAGATGCTCTCACTTTTTGCTTTTCTCCGGTTTCTGCTTCCCTTCTCCATTCTTTTTATTCCTTGGTAATAATGACAGAGCTCTATGCATCTCACGATGCAAGCGAAATAAAACTGCATGTTGGTTTGCATCCTCACAATGCATGTTGGTTAGCATGTTGATTGTAGCTCACACTGCATGTTGGTTTGTAGCCTCAGCTTACACCAAAAAAGGCTTCCACTGCTCCAACATGCTCTTTTGGGCCCCTCCACACAACACAGCTGTGCAGACTTTCTGTCCCACCTGCCCGGTGAGATCATCAAATTTTACATGCGTGTGTGTACACAAATTTTACATGCGTGTGACCCAAGTTGCTGGCTGTCTGCCTCACCTGCTCCGTAAATTTCTCAAGCTGCTCCAACATGCGTGCGTCCACCGCTGCCAGCTGCTCATCGACAGCTGCCAGCTGCACAACGACCGTTGCAAGCTTTGCCTGCAGGAAAGAAGTCACATAGGAGCCTGCAGTCACATAGGAGCCTGCATATTTGTAGGCAAGCGGGCATCGACAGCAGCTGCTCACTAACCGTTGCAAGCTTTGCCTGCAAGACAGTCAGTCGCATTGTTACACACACACGCACACACACACACACACACACACACGCACGCACACGCACACGGTGGTTGAAATTCCTGAAGCATGCATACACCGGCAGCTTCTAGTTGCTCACTCAGCATTGTAAGCCACACTGACATACAGACATTGACACACATTACACACTGACATACAAACACACACACCTCAGCAGAAGCAGCAGCAGCAGCTGCTCGCTCCTCGCTGCCCTCCACTCGCTGCCCTATCCGTTGCTCCACTTCCTTCACCTGCTGCACCACCTGGATGTGTTTTGTGTGTGTGTGTGTGTGTGTGTGTGTGTGCGTGTGTGTGTGTGTGTGCGTGCGTGTGCGTGTTGAGTGCATTGTGTGTGCATGTGGTCTGTGTATGTGTGTACACATATGCGTTTGCAAGATGCATGCACGTTTGCGTACGTAGGTACGTGCTTGCATATGCGTGCATGCATACACGATTGTGTGCACACACACATCTGGGTTGTTTCTCAGGCTCTTTTGCATGCGGTGCATGCCCTCCATCCTAGGTCAGGTGAGACAAGAAGGCCCACCATATATGCACTAGCACTTTACTGTGACCACATACCATTTCTATGCAAGCTTCACACACACACACACACACACACACACACACACGCTCACACACACACACACACCTGTGCAAAAAACACTCTCCATTATGTTACGTGGGTATGGTGTGCCCAGTAACACAGTGAATTGACGTCAAATTCAGAGCCCTTTTACCAAGTTTACACATCCTTCTTTAATCAATGTGGGGAGTGGTTTTTCACTGCCTGCATATTTTGTTCTTTTTTCCCCAACGCACATCACCTGTCGCGTCAGCACCACAGACAGCATCACGTCCACGAGGAAGAGCACCACAGCATGAAACTTGCACCACAGCATATGCACAAGGAACAGCACCAAAGGATGATTCTTGCACCACAGACAGCATGACGTCCACGGGGAACAGCACCACAGCATACAAATTGCAATTAACGAGTGCTTACTTGCGCACTGTTGCATTTGGCATGCCGCGCTTACCTTATGATCAACCTTGCATACAAACACAAGCACACACACACACACACACACACACCAACCCAGGCCCACACCCACTCCCACATAAGACAGGCAAACATCTACACACATATATCAGCATATCAGCATACACCTCAAGGTACTCTGATACCCCAATACACACACGCACACGGTCCACACATCTACACATCATACTTCATCTAAGTGCTAACATCTACACACACACGAGCAGGCACACTACAATATACATCTACACACACGAGCAGGCACACTACAATATAAATCTACAAACATCAAGCAGGCACACTACAATATACATCTACACACATCAAACAGGCACACTACAATATACCAGCACACACACGAGCAGGCATACTACAATATGGACACATTTGTGTGCGCGTGTATGCGCATACACACACACACACCTGTGCGTCGGAGTCCGTCAGACGAGCTGTGAGTGCAATGAGCGCAGCATCGTTTGCTGCCGATGCTGTGGCACTCTTCTCAGCAGCCTGTGCATTCTTAGTGTCCACGTCTGTGAGCACCTGCACGCATATGGAAAGCATATGGAAAGCATATGGAAAGCACAGTGGAAACTGATAACGGCAGCGTCCTGTGTATTTCCAGCATCCATAAGCTGTGCATTTTTTGTGTCCACATCTGTGAGCTCCTGCATGCATATGGAATGCACAGTGGAAACTGATAACGGCAGCGTCCTGTGTATTTCCAGCATCCATATGCTGTGCATTCTTAGTGTCCACGTCTGTGAGCACCTGCACGCACATGGAAAGCATATAGAAAGCACAGTGGAAACTGATAACGGCAGCGTCCTGTGTATTTCCAGCATCCATATGCTGTGCATTCTTAGTGTCCATGTCTGTAAGCACCTGCATGCATATGGAGATAGCGCTTAGCTCCCAAGTGTATGAATCTATGATGGTGTTCATATGAGTTGCACATGGAAAGTTAAAACACCCAACCAAAGCTTTCTTTTCTCCAGGGCGCGCGCTTTTTTGGTGTCCATTTCTGTGAGCGCCTGCGCAATGGCGACAGCGCTCAGCTCCCAAGTGTGCAAACAAATGAGTGCATTGATATGCGATACGAGTTGTACTTAGAAAGTATGAGTGTGTTCATATGCGCCGTGCATTGCATTTTGAAGCTGCCAACGCAAGCTTTCTGTTCTCCTGGGCGTGCTTCCACATCTGTGCACCAATTAACACAGACAGAATAAACGATTAGGGCTGACCAGAGCCCCATATATACACCGTATATTTGGTGATTTCCCTGCCAAAAGCACCGTATGCACACCGCATATGTATCATCCTGGCCTACCCTACAAATGATACATTACACGAAGCCCAGCTGTTAATCCATATTGCCGTCCCTCATTAGTTCAGTTTGGATTACAAAGGCATTCAACCTGGAATGGCTGCTCAACCTATGAGAGCGAGGTAAACCTCAAAACAAACCAAGTAAAAAAAGGGCTGTGACGCAACTGGAAAATGCCAACCTTTAAAGACACGAGAAAAAGGAAGCAAAAACATATCAAAGTCCCTCATTACCACAGCTGCTGATCCATATTGCCATTGACCTCATTACCACTTGTTCACAGATCCATTGGACAAGGAGACGCTCCCCTTATTTTTTCTTTCATGAGGCCACGATTGTAGATTTGGCCAGAACCATATGTATACACCGTATATAACCGTATATTTGGTGATGTCTCTGCCAATATTTCCGTATATGCACTGTATATTTAGGGTTATGGCCTGCCCTACACAATTGGCATTTGTATACACATTCACGTACACGTGCACACACATGCATACACACAGCACACACACGCACACACACAAGTACACATATGCATTCACTCCATGAAATTTAAGTGTGCTACAACCATGCTTCTATGATAGCAGATCTGCAAACTGCATATTCCCTCTACCTCATACCTATATGTTCCAGTGCACATGCCTTTGTGTGTGTATGTGTGTTTTGTGTGTGCGTGTGTGTGTTGTGTGTTTTGTGTGTGTGTTTTGTGTGTGTGTGTGTGTGTGTGTGTGTGTGTGAATTCCTAACTGTTGTGTGCAGATCATTATCAAACAAGTCCAACATACAGCATGGCCTTTGTACATACACACACGCATACAATCACAGAACAGACATATGTATATGCATAGAGTTGGCCAGAATCATGTATATATGGTGTATATACAGTACTTTTGGCCGGGAAATCACCAAATATACGGTCAAGTACGGTGTATATATACGGTCCTGGCCAACCCTATATATACGCACACACTCACAGAATAGACATACGCGTACACGTGGACACACACTCACACACAGGTGTACACACAAACAAATCAGGCACGCGCACACACATGCATCACATATAGGTGCAGTTACACCCAACATCACATTTAAGTGCAGTTACACCCAACATCGTAATAAGGTGCAGTTACACCCAACATCGCATTTAGTGCAATTAAATCCAACATCGCATTTAAGTGCAGTTACACCCAACATTGCATTTAGTGCAATTAAATCCAACATCGTATTTAGGTGCAGTTACACCCAACATTGCATTTAGTGCAACTAAATCCAACATCCCACCAACATCGCATGTGAATGCGGTCACACTCAACATCACAGTTAACTGCAAAAAAAAAAACACGACAAGTACGGGTGCAGCCACACCCAACGACCGTCCCTACCTGTTGCATCTTTGTTTCCACAAACTCGTCCATCTGATGCACCTCATCCTCAATCGTCCACTGGATCTCATCCACACGGCCTGCCAGGGCGGCATTGGCAGTCTCCGCCTCCTCAGACATCTGGCCAAAACACAGCAATGTCCAGGAAGTGAGCAAGAGTAGCCGGGGCTTAATCAGTGCACATCAGAGTCGCCCACACGGCCTGCCAGGGCGGCATTGGCAGTTACAGCCTCCTCAGACATCTGGCCAAAACACAGCAATGACCATGGAGTAAGCAAGGGTAGCCGGGGCTGAATCAGTGCACATCAGGGTCGCCCACACGGCCTGCCAGGGCGGCATTGGCAGTTACAGCCTCCTCAGACATCTGGCCAAAGCACAGCGTTATTAAGGATAAGCAAGAACAGCTGTGGCTTTTAATCAAAATCTATCAAAGTCATCCACGCGGTCTGCCAGGGCGGCATTGGCAGTTGCAGCCTCCTCAGATCCCGACAAAGCACGCAACTCCTTAAGCAGGTGTAAACAATTGTGACTGTGTAAACGAGTGTGGCTGTATAAACAGTCGTGGCTGTGTAAACAATTGTGGTGTGTTGAGAAGTCACCCACCCAGCATTTGCAGTTTCAGCCTCCTCGTACAGTGGACAAAGTACACCGTTATATAGGGTTTAGCAGGTGTGTTGAGAAGTCACCCAGAAAAAGTAAACCTGCCTTCTGAAACATTGGACAAAGTGCACCATTACATAAGGATAAGCGGATGTGTTGAGAAATCACCCAGCATTTGCAGTCCAGCCTCCTCGTACAGTGGATAACGCACAGCATAGTCTGTCGGGCTTTGCTGTGGCCCATTCAGTCATATCAGCACAATTTGTTGCGCTTTACTGTGGCCCATTCAGTCATATCAATCAAGAACTGCCTAACAGTAAAAGTCAGTCTCACTTGAGGCCTAGCCTCATGTGCTCATGTGTAGGGTTGGCCAGAATCATATATATACGGTTTACATACGGTATTTTTGGCAGGGAAATCACCAAATACACGGTCATACACGGTGTACATATACGGTTCTGGCCAACCCTGATCATGTGCAATCATCTTGGTATGCTAGACAGTTGCAACATTTGCACACACACACACACACACACACTCAAATAGTGTGAGTTCTCGGCCTGCGGTGTCGGTTCTCATGACCTCTACAACAGCTTATCGCTTATTCATAGGGTTGGCCAGAACCGTATGCATGCACCATTTATGACAATATAATTAATGATTTCCTCTGCAAAAAAAACGGTAATGCACCGTATATATATGGTCCTTGTCAACTCTACGTGTTCACCATGATTTTAGAAACTAGAGCAACAAGCAAACTTCACTGACATCTTAAGTACAAGCGCCACATGCGCACATGCTTGGGACATCATCACAGTCTCCATAGTGCTTGGTGCTGACTGTGAATAAAAACATGAGGACCACACTTCACCTTTAAAATGCAGCAATTGGGCCACCACAGTCTGCATGGCAGCTTAATGCTCAATATGAATAAAATACGAGGACGGACCTTCACTACAAGTATCTAAATGCAGCATGCGTGCGTAATTGGGCCACCAGTCTCCATGATTGCTTGGTACTTACATTACAATGGCCAATCCTCAGTGATGAGCGCAAGCACAAGCTCATGTGCATGCACAAAGCGCACGCACTTGGGCCATCACAGTCTCCATGACAGCTTATTGTTAACTCACGTTACAATACCAAGGACCAATCTTACTCATGTTACAATACCAAGACAACATCAATAACATTGCAGCAAGTAAACGCACTTGGGCCATCACAGTCTCCATGGCAGCTTGGTGCTGCTCTTGGTTCATGAGTGCTTCTTCCAAACGCTGCTCCTGCTTTGCCAAAGCCTCCTCCATGTGCACATCCTGTGTGGGTGAGAGTGTACGAGAGTGTGCGTATGTGTTTGTGTACCTGTGTGTGTGCCTGTGTGTGAGCGTGTGTGTGTGTGCCTGTGTGTGAGCATGTGTGTGTGCGTGTGTGTGCTTGCGTGCGTGAGCGCAAATGCTCATGTGTGTGTATGACATAACCACCATTTCTCGTGGCTTGTTCATTACAGCTTCTGCAGCACAAACATCACATCACATCACATCACATCACATCACATCACATCACATCACATCACATCACATCACATCACATCACATCACATCACATCACATCACATGATGTGAAAACATCACATTACAGCTTCTGCAACACACATCACATCACATCACATCACATCACATCACATCACACACCACATCATATCACATTACAGCTTCTGCAACACACACATCACAGACACACCTTTTACTACCACTCCATCTGCACCAAACCAAAGTGCCTCCGTCCTCTCACCCATGTTAATAACCCCCACCCTTTATTCCAGGAGTGTGAGGAGAGAGATCTCACTGCAAGCTAATTATTTGGTTCCTGTACAAAAAATGATATATGATCTACAGTGCCTCATCTCCCTCACCTGCCCCATTCACCAAGTGCCATATATAATCTGCAGTGCCTCATTCCTCCCACCTGCCACGTCCATTCTGTGCAACACATGACATGCAGTACCCCTCTCTCTCACCTGCTTTACTTACTCTGTGCAATACAACATATTTAGGGTTGGCCAGAACCATACATTATAGGTATATACGGTGTACACACAGTATATTTAGCAGGGAAATCACCATACATACGGTCATATACGGTGCAGATATACGGTTCTGGCCAACCCTTAACATATGCGGTGCCTCACTTCTCTCACCTGCGCTCCCAGGGCCTCGTTGAATTGCTCATCCTGTTTCTGCAGCAAGTCATGGATCCGAGCGTTGGTGGTGGTGTCTATACTGGCAAGCTGCTCTGCCAGTGAGTTCCTGTGCGTGCGTGTGCGTTTGTTTGTGCGTGTGTGCCCATTTCCCCCTGTGGTGTCCATACTGGCAAGCTGCTCTGCCAGTGAGTTCCTGTGCATGCGTGTGCGTTTGTTTGTGCGTGTGTGCCCATTTCCCCCTGTGGTGTCCATACTGGCAAGCTGCTCTGCCAGTGAGTTCCTGTGCGTGCGTGTGCGTTTGTTTGTGCGTGTGTGCCCATTTCCCCCTGTGGTGTCCATACTGGCAAGCTGCTCTGCCAGTGAGTTCCTGTGCGTGTGTGTGAGTTTGTTTGTGCGTGTGTGCCCATTTCCCCCTGTGGTGTCCATACTGGCAAGCTGCTCTGCCAGTGAGTTCCTGTGCGTGCGTGTGAGTTGGTTT
>Ga0307942_1002577_pt1 | contig 14710 bp, 10 predicted proteins | sample OrgLakmetagen175_FD_201846 | JGI IMG/M metagenome (GOLD analysis project Ga0307942, IMG submission 201846) | Saline water microbial communities from Organic Lake, Antarctica - #175 | ecosystem: Environmental > Aquatic > Non-marine Saline and Alkaline > Saline | place: Antarctica: Organic Lake...
GTGGCATGGGAGGGGGCCCCCCCCCTCCTCCTCCTCCTCCTCCATGATGGAAAGCATCTGTGGACACATGGACGGGTGTGTATATGAGTGTATGTGTGTGTGCTCGAATGCATGTGTGCACGTGATGCACATGACTTTGTGTGTATGTGTGTGCGTGTGTGTGGGGGGGGGGTGCTTGAATGCATGTGTGCACGTGAAGTATGTGATGTGGTCTTGCATGTGTTTTTTGTGCACGCACAACAAAATGTGTGTGCTTGAATGCATGTGTGCACGTGATGTACGTGATATAGTCTTGCGAGTGTGTGACGTGCACGCAAAAAAATATGTGTGCTCAAATGCATGTGTGCACGTGATGTACGTGATATAGTCTTGCGAGTGTGTGACGTGCACGCACAAAAAAGCCACGGTGCAAGCACAGCTTCAGAGCAGCAACGCGACTAAAGAAGACGTACGGTGTAAACATGTGGAGCACATGTGGTGTGACGCAAGGCCAGAGAAGTGGAGCTATTGTTAAAAGCAATCAAGCACACACACACAAGCAAGCATCCGGCTTTACAGACATGCATTACATTTTACATTGTAGTCCAGGTGTCACATAGTAAATAAGCAGGGTTGGCCAGGACCATATGTGTACACCGTATATGACCGTAAATTTTATGATTTCCCTGCCGTATATACACCGTACATTTATGGTTCTGGCCAGCCCTAGATATCATTAGTATATTCCACGTAGGTAACCTGACTCAGGTACGGATATGTTATATGTTCACTTAAAACATGCAGTTGTGTAACTGCATGCGCACGGTGCCGTGGCAAGCCCTGCTCAATCATCCTGGCAGTGTAACGCTGTCTTTCCACTGACGTTATGTGTGTGTGATACTGAAGCGAGTGATACATTGGCCGAGCCAAGTGGCTAAGCTTGGTCCGAAAGAGCTTGCCTTTAGACCAAGTGTGAGCGGGCTGCACATTTCTCACCTCTGTTTTGGAAGTTGAATTGCAGCTGCACATTTCTCACCTCTGTTTTGTAAATTGAATTGCAGCTGCACATTTCTCACCTCTGTTTCGAAATTGAATTGCAGCTGCACATTTCTCACCTCTGTTTCGGAAGTTAAATTGCAGCTGCACATTTCTCACCTCTGTTTCGGAAGTTGAATTGCAGGGAGTAGATCTTGCTGTCAGGGTCCCCTGCGCGCGAGCAAGCGTGGGAGGTCAAGCATGTTGAGTTTGTGGAGGAGCGAAGGGTTGATATCGTGACGAAGGACTGATTTAGGGCGCAGGATATCTGCATTATATATTATATGCCCTCCCTTGATGACAACGTGCTTTTTCTGCAGGACATACACACAGTCTGGGGGCGTGCGCAGGTAGGGGTATGCGAGTGTGCGTGAAGCGACGTGCGTGTGGGACAGGACATACACACAGTCTGGGGGCGTGCGCAGGTAGGGGTATGCGAGTGTGCGTGAAGCGACGTGCGTGTGGAACAGGACATACACACAGTCTGGGGGCGTGCGCAGGTAGGGGTATGCGAGTGTGCGTGAAAGCGACGTGCGTGTGGGACAGGACATACACACAGTCTGGGGGCGTGCGCAGGTAGGGGTATGTGAGTGTGTGTGAAAGTGACGTGCGTGTGGCACAGGACATACACACAGTCTGAGGGCGTGCGCAGGTAGGTGTATGCGAGTGTGCGTGAAAGCGACGTGCGTGTGGCACAGGACATACACACAGTCTGGGTGTGCGCACCTACAGTGCGAGTGAGCACAAGCGGGCCTTGAATTCAATGACCTCCGTATTTGAGGTGTCAAATTGGACAAAGGCGGGAATTTGATCATTGCACACATCATACTCACGGTGCGTGAACAGACGGTGCTCTATTTTTTTGTGAGCAGACGGTGCTCTGTTTTATTGTGAGCAGGCGGTGCTCTATTCTATTGTGAACAGATGGTGCTCTATATCATTGTGAGCAGACGGTGCTCTGTTTTATTGTGAGCAGACGGTGCTCTGTTTTATTGTGAACAGACGGTGCTCTATTTAAATGTGAGCAGGCGTGCCCTAATTCGTTGTGAGCAGGCGGTGCTCTGTTTTATTGTGAGCAGACGGTGCTCTGTTTTATTAACCTCCATGTCTGAGTGTGAAATCAATTATTGACTAGAGTTTGATCAATGCATACAAGTACGTCACACTCACAGAACCTAAACAGGCGGCCCTCCGTTTTATCAACTCCATGCTCGATGTCTTAACTCAAGCAAAAGGTACAAGCACGTCACATCCTCAGTGTGAGTGAGCAGGCAGGCCTCTGATTCATCGACCTCCATGTGTAAGTGTGAATTCTAAGAACAACTAGAGTTTGCACGCGCGTCCAAGTATGTCACACTCACAGTGCGTGAATAGGCGGCCCTCCGTTTTATCAACCTCCACGTTGGGCACTTTGAAAGCGATGACCTCATACGGGTCTGCCGCAAACAAAAGGTACCTGGACAGATGTGTGCATGTGTGTGTGTGTCCATATGCGCGTGTGTGCATGCTGTGTGTGCGTGTGTGCATATGTATGTGTTTGTGTATGTGCACATGCAGGAGAAGATCAAAAGGGAAGGGTTTGCTGTGACTCCGATTCAAACGTGGTTCTGCCGCGCGTACCATTTCGATGATCAATCTTATTTGTAGGAAGCACGTCAACAGTGCTATCTATACATGGTGGATCGCAAGCCAATGTTTTTTTTTTACGCACTGCACCGGCATGCAGTCGTGAGTTGCAGGAACACACATGTTCCACAAATTTTCACGTGAAGAGTAATATATAGGGTTGGCCAGAACCCTATATATACGGTGTATATACGGTATTATTGGCACGGAAATCACCAAAAATACGGTCATATACGGTGTATATATATACGGTTCTGGCCAACCCTACACATGTTCCACAAATTTTCACGTAAATAGTAATATACAATCGTTCTCTACACAAGCCTCCTTCACATGCGCACGAACCACACACCCACAACTCACATGTAGTTTTTATCTGTGGGCTCCACCCTCTGTTCGTACGCTGACATGAATCGATACCGTGGCTTGATGCCCTCCTCTATCTCCGGGTACTCCACCTGCAGGAGGTCAAACCATTGAAACAGTAAGGCTTCGTTGTTCTCATCACTTCATGACCGCTCGAAATATTGTGGAGTACAACATTGTGGAGTGCAACACATGTGCCCTCCTCTATTTCCAGGCACTCCACCTGCAGGAGGTCAAGCATTCAAACAGCAAGACTTCGCTGTTTTCATCACTTCATGACCACTCAAACAACTGTGGAGTACCACTCGAAACATTGTGGAGTACAACATTGTGGAGTATAATATTGTGGAGTATATCATTGTGGAGTACAACACATGTGCCCTCCTCTATCTCCTGACACTTCACTTGCAGGAGGTCAAGCATCCAAACATTAAGGCTTCGCTGTTCTCATCACTTCATGACCACGCAAACAACTGTGGAGTACCACTCGAAACATTGTGAAGTACAACATTGTGGAGTACAACACATGTGCCCTCCTCTATCTCCTGGCACTCCACTTGCAGGAGGTCAAGCATTGAAACAGTAAGGCTTCGTTGTTCTCATCACTTCATGACCACTCAAATAATTGTGGAGCACAGCACACACCCATGCCCTCCCTATTTCCGGGCACTCTACCAGCAGGGCCTCTTTTGTGCCAATTTCCTATTTGACTGATTCTACAAGCTTTAAAGAACCACCAAAGTGCGGTTGTAGAGTATGGCGCACCGGTGCCCCGCAGAAGCCTGGCTGCTCACATCATATACCCTTTTACACAAAATGGTATTAATTGTATGAATTGCATGAATTTTATGCATGTATGATGATTAAGGCCAAGGGGAGCCAGCTTGAGCAAAGAAGGGTATGATTGAAGCAGAGCGGCACGATGGCTACATGGAATACAAGAGGCCAAGGCAAAATTGGCGAGAAAAAGAGCAAACGAGGCAAATGAGTGCAATTGAGGCAACACGGTATGGAATAAGCGCAGGCAAAGGGGAGGAACAAGAAAGAAGGGTGTGAGTGAACAGGACGCAATTGAGGCAACACGATTGAGGCAACACGGTATGGAATAAGCGCAGGCAAAGGGGAGGAACAAGAAAGAAGGGTGTGAGTGAACAGGACGCAATTGAGGCAACACGATTGAGGCAACACGGTATGGAATAAGCGCAGGAAAAGGGGAGGAACAAGAAAGAAGGGAGTGAGTGAAACGACATGGCGCGATTGAGGCAACACGATTGAGGCAACACGGTATGGAATAAGCGCAGGCAAAGGGGAGGAACAAGAAAGAAGGGTGTGAGTGAAATGACAGGACGCGATTGAGGCAACACAATTGAGGCAACACGGTATGGAATAAGCGCTGGCAAAGAGGAGGAAGAAGAAAGAAGGGAGTGAGTGAAACGACAGGGCACGATTGAGGCAACACGGTATGGAATAGGCGCAGGCAAAGAGGAGGAAGAAGAAAGAAGAGTGTGAGTGAAACGACAGGGCACGATTGAGGCAACACGGTATGGAATAAGCGCTGGCAAAGAGGAGGAAGAAGAAGGGTGTGAGTGAAACGACAGGGCACGATTGAGGCAACACGATTGAGGCAACACAGTATGGAGGAAGCAATTGCAAGGGGGAGAAAAGCAAGAGAGAAGCAGAAGAAAGAGGGGCACAAGCAAAAGAAAGAAGGGGAGAAAAGCAAGAAAGAAGGGCACGAGGCATAAGGGCAACAGGCCACAAGAAAGAGGGCAAAGCTCTGTCTGCGCTAAGAACGCCTACAAACAGACACCATGCATGACAAAACAACTGCTACTACAAGAGGCCACAGGGGGAAGGACAGGGCAGGAAGTCCAAAAAGGGGACAAGGCAGGAAGGGAGGCCACAAAAAACAAGGGCAGGAGGCTTAAGGGCCACAATCAAGGAAGCACATTATGAAACAAATGCTGGAGCCACAACTTGAGCACTGCCGTCGTATTGTGTGTATATGTGTGCGTGTGCGTGTGTATGTGCGTGCGTGCGCGCGCACGGCTTCTGACAGCGATTGGTGGCCTGGCAGTGGGAAGCAGACCAGCTGTCCACAACGAATGAAGGACAGCATTCAATCCATCTGCATGTGGTCCCTGCCCTGAGTAGCAGCAGCCGTCTTGGGAAAGGACGCACACACACACACACACACAAACACACACACACACAGAGAGAGAGAGAAGGAAAAGAGGCCAGTAGTATGCGTGCCTGCCCTGAAGGCACACACACCTGCAGCGCCATTACTACTATTCCACTGGACCCTACCTGGAACGCCACACCTTTGTGACTTTAGCTCACTGCAAGTAAATTACAATACCAAATGCTGCACGAAATGCCAGGTCGGATTACCTGGAATAGGAGGGAGCGTTGGAGCGCCTGCGCGTCAAACTGCTTCGTCACGCGGTAGCCCGGTCGCCCAATTTTCACTGCACACACAGGTACACACGCACACACACACGCATGAACAAAATGCGCGCCAGCATGCTCATGGCAAAGCTTGGTCACCCAGTAGCCCGGCCGCTCGGTTTTCACGACACACACAGGTAAACACATGCACACACATGCCTTGTCAGCATGCTCAAGACAAAAACACACCAGCAGCCCTGCGCACCCTATACGTGAAACACGCTCTCGCTGCGCGGGCAGGGACGCACACACACACATACACACACACACGCCCATGCAAACTCATCAGCGTTTGACGAGGCATGCACGTCCACCACAAGCTTTCATTGCTCAAGCAGGCACACAAACCAGAAAATATTCAGCATTTGACAAGGCGTGCGCGGCTGGCTTCCACAGCACAAGCGGGCACACAAACAGGGACACACACGCCTGTGTCGACACCACCACAGTGTTTGACAAGGCGTGCGCGGCTGGCTTCCACAGCACAAGCGGGCACACACACAGGGACACACACGCCTGTGTCGACACCACCACAGTGTTTGACAAGGCGTGCGCGGCTGGCTTCCACAGCGCAAGCAGGCACATATTATTTCATATTTCAGGCGCCCACCAGATTCTTGGAGGTAAAATTGCAAGGATTTGACCCATGCGCACGCACACACCACTGCAATACTGGTCAATTTTTGCTGCTGATGGTGGCCACACTTCATTGGCAAGGTCATTGGGGGGACGAGGGAAGCTGCCTTGGTCGTCTTGAACCATATATGTCTGAACACATGCACGCTATCCGCCTTCAAAGCAAATTCTATCAGTTTAAAAGTTGAGCACGCACCTCCAGGGCTCATAGACATCATAACAGTGACAACGCACCTGTCTTCTTCACGGCTGCTCGTTTCTGGGGGGCAGGAGCCACTTGCTTCTCCGCGGCCTCTCGTGCGGCACGCTTGGCAAGATTCTGCTGGTGGCGCTTCCCCTGTGTGTGGCAGAAGTACATAGGATTGCCTAGGTCAACCCCGTGCGTTTGTGAGGTGAGGTAGTGCATATAGGCCCCAAAGGGCCTTCCTGCTGCTTCTTGCAATTGGCAAGGATCACCTGTTCGTGATGGTCGTGCGAATGAGTGCTCATGATTATGTGGCGTGCGTGTGCTATTAAGTACGTAGTATGTGTGTACGTGTGTGTACATGTGTGTGCAGGTAGCGCGCGTGTGTGTCTGTGTGCACGCGCATGGGCGTGTGTGTACAGGTGCGGGGTTTCGGGTGAATAAGAGTGTCTTGAGCACATGCGTATGTGCATGTGCATGTGTGTGTATGCATGTATGTATGTGTATGAGCACGTTTGTAAATGAATGTTTGAATGCATGTGTGTGTGTATGTGTGTGAGCATGTATGCACATGCTTGCAAGTGTGCGTGCGCTTGCATGTGTGCACGCATATATTTGAATGTGAACGTTTGTGTATGTACATGTTTTGAGTGTGTGTGCACATTTGTATATACATGTTTAGAGTGTGTATGTGTGTACGTGTGTGTGTGTGTGTGTGTGTGTGTGCGTGTGTGTGCGCGCGTGTGTGCGAGCATGCGTGCATGCATGTGTGTTTGCGTGTGTGTGTGTGTGTGTGTGTGTGTGTGTGTGTGAGTGTGTTGTGCAAGTGTGCTGTGTACATGAGAGGCAACCAACCTGGGTGTGGGCCAAGTAATTCCCCTCATTTGGATGCAAAGTCAGACATAATCTACACTCGATTTGGCCCAGGTGGTTCCGCATGTAGTACGGGTCCTTGGCCAAGTCGATCGTCTCCAGCGCCAGACGTCGCAACCTCTCCCGCCGGTCCACAGCTGTGTGTAAGTAAAAGCAAAGGAGAAGTGAATTCAGTGGGCCATGTCCGATTAGCTGTTCCGCTCGAGCACCAATGATCTACTGCTTGGCTGCACTCCTCTCCCTTTCCTCCTGTCCTATCATCCACCTCCAGCTCTTCTGCTTTACCTTCTTGCTGTGAACTGGCCTGCCCTCCACTGCCAGGCTTGGCCCCATGCTGCAAAGTTTGGAGGTGTGGAATCCGTTCGCTGGCAAGGCACGTTAAAACACGTTTTTACACGCCTTGGTACCAGATAAGCGACGCACCTCTCGTGCAGATATGAAGCTCATGCTGACTGTTGTCACTAGCTGTAAGCACAGCCAGGAGCCAGGAAGAAGGGGAGCCTGTTTCCTAAAGCCTAAATGGTCTCACACTGCCTCTGTTTGCAAGCACGCCACCCTCTAATCTAGTTCTTGCCTATTGTTCATGTGCATATAAGGATTACTTCTATTCTGAATTATAGAAGTACTTTGGAGTTGACCAGTTACAATTTTAAAAGGGGAATATGGCAGACGACCCTTCGTGTGCTCGCGCAGCCAGCGTAAGAATGCATCTTGCTTTGATCCTCAGCGCATATGCAACTAAGCACACACACACACACATACACACACACACACACGCACACACACACACACACACACACACACACACTTACACACACACACACACACACACACACACATACACACACACACAAACACACACACACGCATTCACATACACACACAGTCGGACGCGGGGGAGGGCTTGCTTAAGAGCAATGCTTTCCAGAAGCACATTGAGGCGACACAAAGGGAATTGAAGGGGCAACTTCGTGAGCATTATGAGTAGGTCATTTTGCACAAATCAGTCATCAGTCTCTTTTGCTTGCGTGCAAGCATTGCCCTGTGTTTATTATGTCTTTGCTGAAGAAATAGCCAATGCTCTCATTCTTGCACTCCCAGGGGGAGGAAAAAATCCTCTCTTGACTATTTTTCTTGCAAGCGTGCAAGCCTTGTAGAAGCTGCCAGGTTTAGGCTGATACGCGCACACGTACTAATTTCTGGTTAACGCGAGCTTCCTCACATCTCTATTTTGCTTCGGTATCTACCATTGCCAGGTACATCAAGAAGGTCGAGAACGAGCTTGCACGCTTGCAGGTACGATGCGCTGCTTGTTGAGGATATACAACAGTCTAACAAAGTGTACCTTGTCGTTGGGTGTGGTGTCATTTGCGAGCGCTCTTCTCTTGAATTACGCGTCTGATGAACGTGTGCTCTTTTTAACTTAATCAGCTGGAGCTGAAACTCAACGTTGGGCCAAGGAAAATGGCGAGCGAGTTCCTGCGGGCAAAGATAGAGGCGCAGAACGAGGTGCTTCTGGACGTGCGCCGCCGTCATGCTGAGACGAAACAGGTGGGTTTTCTTATTGGCTTCTCTCATTGGATCATAATCTGCACCTTGCCTTGTTCATTTATAACTAAAATCGTCAAGCTATGGTTTAGGAGGCATCACCGCTACTCTAATAATAATGGAAAAATGGAGCGACTTACAGTACCGAGTACCGTAAAACCCTTCACAAAATGAATGTGGAAAGCAACGGAAATCAGGAGGGCTGCAGGCTGGCCACTTTCTAGCAACAACTGTGCTGAGCGCCGGCTGTTGCTCTTATAGCATGCGCTGTCTGTCTATGTACGTACAAGCAACAGCATATTGTTAAGGTACACGGCTGTTGCTCTTTTAGCATGCGCTCTGTCTATGTACCTACAAGCAACAGCATATTGTTAAGGTACTTAGCATGCGCTGTCTGTCTATGTACGTACAAGCAACAGCATGATTTTGAGGTATACGAGGTCATGCAACTTTTAGGGGCCAGAAATGCCAACATGTACGGTACTTTCAGCAAGGACTTGTTAATTTCGGTCGTTTGTAGGGTTGGCTAGAACCATATAAATATGATGTAAACCTAAATGGTATTTCTGGCAGGAAATTCACCAAACATACGGTCATATACGGTGAATATATAGACGGATTGGGCAACCCAGGCTGGGCCTTGCAATACTAATCCTAACTTTGTACTTAAAATGCGGTGAGACATACACCACCAAACAGGCTCACAAAGGCTCTTACCACTCCTCTCTCCCATCTCATCAATGCACCAGGTCCTGTGTCACTGTGAAGAAGATCTTACACGAGAAGAAAAAGCAAAGGAAAGGTGCGCAGGCTCTGCACATCTGTCATGTGCAGGTGTGGGTACTTTGATAAATTACATCTAAATTACATCTCAGGAGCAAGAAGGTTGGCTGATTTTCTAGGGGGTTATACGTGCTCTTTTGCTGATCTGTGCAGCAGGACAGGCAAAGTGTCCAGGAAGTTTCACGACAAGTCACTCCATACCTGCATTGTACGTTGTGCATGCTGCGCACAAATTGCATGACTGAAATGTACAGTTCACCTAGTTTACAGGTTCACTCTGATTATCAGCAACTAATCACACACGCTAGCCCAGACGAATAATGACACTTAAATTTGTAAGAGTATTCTGGAGCAGGCTTTGGCTGGATTTCGGCAAAACTTAAAATTTCAAAATTGGCGGTCAGTTCACGTGCGCATACATATCAGTTGTAAAGTAAGGCTTGGGCTCATCTAATTCCTCTACATGTTGGGTGGTTGAATCTGAATAAAATGTTGTGAAAGCTAAGCAAGCTTTTCTGCACTTCACGTAAGGGTTCGGAAGAAGTGAGTTTGTTGTGGAGGATAAAGGCTGGAGAGCTGGAAAGTTGCAAAAGCCTTAATTGCGTCTAGTTCTAACTAAAAAATGACTCAGTGCTACAAGGTACGGCCAATGCTTTTAAGGTGGCAAAGTCAGGACAAAGGCCACGTTGGTGAGCTACACCTTGAATGGCAGTACCTATTCCAGTATCATTTCCAGTTTCGAGCAAGGGTTCCTTTGCTTTGCAGACTCTGCTCTGAGCTTAACCTGCTTTTTCCCCCTTCTAATTTGGGGATGAGATTTTCCACTCTGCCCTCTTGGTCTCGCTTCCTTTGCTTTGCAGACTCTGCTCTGAGCTGAACCTGCTGGTTGCTGAGAGCACCTCAGCGCAACTTGCAAAGCTAGAGGAGCTCAAAAACCATCTGGACATGTTGAACGGGTGTGTGCAGATGAGAATCCTCTTCCAAACAATAGCAGCAGCATGGCTACTTGGCTTTGTTGTTAGCAATGATCAGCTCGATCTCATCTGTTCCAGGTTTTATGAAGGCAACATTTGTAGTTTGTAACACACACCTTGTGAATTTACAACCCATATATATATATAAGTGCAGTGGTTTTGCAAGCAGCGCAGCTCTTGATTTAAAGCAGGCAGCAACTCTTATTCACAATAAGCAGCTGCAGCTTCCTGAAACGTCACAAAACACACCCTTGTGCATATCCCATAAGCACATTTGCCGATTGATCATGCTATACGAAGTAAAGAGCGTCCTTTTATTTTCATCTTACCTCATTTCTAGGGTTGGCCAGAACCGTATATGTACGTATATATACTCCGTATATTTGGTAATTTCTAAGCCAAAAATACCGTATGTGCACCGTATATATATGGTTCTGGCCAACCCTACTCATTTCCCCTCACCCCGCATCTGCAGTTGGGGCTCCCGACTCTCCAGCACCAACGTCCTTTTATTTTCATCTTACTCCCGACTCTCCAGCACCAACGTCCTTTTATTTTCATCTTACCTCATTTCCCCTCACCCTGCATCTGCAGTTGGGGCTCCCGACTCTCCAGCACCAACGTCCTTTTACTTTCATCTTACTCCCGATTCTCCAGCACCAACGTCCTTTTAATTTCATCTTACCTCATTTCCCCTCACCCCGCATCTGCAGTTGGGGCTCCCGACTCTCCAGCACCAACGCCACCTCAGCAGAAGCGGAGAGCATCTGCCAAAAAGCCCATGCCTTTGCCAGCAGTGCAGGCGTGGCTTCTATATCACCCCCCCCTCTTCCATTATCCCCCAGCAACGCAAACCACACACCCTCCCCCTCCTCCACCAATGTGGACATGGCAGCCCAAGACACAAGTGAAGGAAAAAAGAAAGCACTAAACACAAACGGGAGTAGACCTAGCAAACTGTCAGATGAGCCAGCGGCCCCCTCTACCACAAACTCAGAGAACCATCAACCCCCTCACTCGCCTTCCCTGCAATCCCAGCAAGAGCCGCCCTCTTCAAGCTGTAGCACCACAGCAGCAGCAGCAGCAGCAGCAGCAGTGTATCACGCACAAGGGGAGGGGGTGGTGAATAGAGGGGGTACGCAAGGCAATGAGGCGACATCTGCTCCCCCAGCACCGGCATCAAGAGCAAGCGGGGGCACTCGAGGTCGTGGAAGGAAACCCGTGGCCTCTCACAACCTGCTGCCAGGTGAGTAGGGCTTCAGCCTGTTTAGGTGTTGCAGGTCCTGCCTATGTCAAGCCACGTTGTTACGTCTGTGAGATTGTGGAGCCTGCCTATATAATGAATAACCCTTCAAACTGTCTGTGAGTCTGTGGGGCCTGCCTATGTCACGCCACGTTATTACGTCTGTGAGATTGTGGAGCCTGCCTACATAATTAGCAACACTTCATACTGTCTGTGAGATTGTGGAGCCTGCCTATGTCACGCCACGTTATTACGTCTGTGATATTGTGGAGCCTGCCTATATAATGAATAACCCTTCACACTGTCTGTGAGTCTGTGGGGCCTGCCTATGTCACGCCACGTTATTACGTCTGTGCGATGTGGGGCCTGCCTATATAATGAATAACCCTTCGCACTGTCTGTGAGATTGTGGAGCCTGCCTATGTCACGCCACGTTATTATGTCGGTCAGTTTGGGGGGAGGGGGGGACCTGCTAATTTTATAAAAAAGCCTCATATTTCATATCGTCTCTGAGTCTGTGAGGCCTGCCTGTGTCACGCCGCATGATTATGTCTGTGGAGCTGTCCACTTAACGCCGCGCCACTTCGTCAGTGTGTCTACGATGAGGTTGCATAAGCCATACCCCATGAGTAGGGTTGGCCAGAACCATAAGGTGGTTTTTGCAGGAATTCCATCAATTATACAGGCATATACGGCGTACATATCCGAATTTCCAGCACGTCCGCGCCTGACAGGCACGCCAACGCCTACCGTTCTGGCCAACCCTTTTCACTTGTCGGCCCATTATAGTACCTGCGCTTGACGGCGCACCCCAAAAAAGAAAGAGCGTATATATACGGTTCTGGCCAACCCTGCCCATGTGCATGCACCCGTGCCTCTGCTGCCACTGTGCCTTGCAATTTGTCATTCCTCTACGTTGCCAAGCATAGAAGTTAGGAAGCCTTTGTCCTCTTGCAAACCTGACTCTTTGGCTTCAGATGTTGGAGCAGCTGGGGCTCAGCAAAACGGAGGTGGAGCCAGCGTGGGTGGCATTACAGCACAGCAGCACCAGCAGCAGGGTAGCCATGGGTCTATAGCAACAGCTGTGGCGCTTGCCCTTGGCCGTGGTAGCAATCCTACGTCCAATGCCACGCTTCCACTTCAGCAACAAAGCAATAAAGAGTCGTCAAGCTCCTTAGGGAGTATTCAGGAGGGGGGGTCCACATGTTGCCAGGATCTGAGGCCAGGATTTGCTCTGGAGAGGGCAGAGAGGGCAGGAGCAGCGGTGCCTGTGAGAAGTAGCTTTGTTGTGGAAAGGGACCAAACAGGATCAAGTAACAAGGGTGTTGGTGGCCTTTTTTCGGGTTTCGATGTGTAGTTAAGCTTTTCATTGTAAAGTCATTACTGCCGTGAAAGACCTAATAGTAGGTTCCTTGACTAAACTCAAATATGCAAGGCAAAAGAACAAAACAATATTAACGTGACTCATCTTATAAGCCATGGTTACAGATAGATGGTAAACTTGATGTTTCACCAACAGATCCCTCTCAGGTCAAGGAGGACTGGATGCACAAAACAAGATTTATGCAGCCAGGATCGTGAACAGCAGCCTAGAAGTAAAAATAGCGCAGATAGTGTGTAACAAAAAAGGAACAATAACGTTGGATTAAGAACCACTGCCCACATTAATTTAGGAAAAGAAGCCACCACTTTGGTATCGTCGGGTAGTACCGCAAAGCTCCTTGTCAGATCAGATTACCGTCACTGCAAAGTAAAAGAATCAGCACATCTACTAATGCCACCCAAAAAAAAACGAAAAAAAAAGCAACGGGGATCAAGAGGGTTGCAGGCTTGGCCTGAACCCGGCTCCATCAGGTTGAGACTTGGTAATGGTACTGGAAAGGGCGCGTCTTGTCACGCCCAATGGTTTGCAGTGACGATTCGTGTGATTAATTAGTTCATTTTTCAGTTGAGGTTATTTTGCCTAGTCTCGTTCAATAAGCTGGAGAAGCCAGTTTATTAAAGGGTGGTTTTGAAATTGCGGTATTCAATTAGCTCAGTAAGTAGCTCGGAACAAAGTTAGCTTTGACATCCAACCCACCAACCCACAGGCTGACATTACGGCCACAGGGCATTGTGAGTACTGGATCACAACCATTGATCTCATGGAGTATCAAGAAAAGAGTACCCTATCCTCCCCAGATGACACTAAGCTTCCTGAAGTGTACACTGACACAGTAGCCTGTAATTACAATGTCGACGAAAAGTAGAAAGGTATGCTTACTCCCGAGCGCCTTCATATACTGCAAAAGGCCTTTAATAAGGCAAAGTGCAGCGGCCTACACGACCACATTAAACCCATTAGCTTTGCATCAGAAAAAGGTCTTCGAACAAAAAAATCAAAGACTCTTTCTCCCGGATACTCCCCTCCCACATCACCGCCGCCTTTCAAAAGTGGGCCCTGGTCACTAAAGAAAAAATGACTATGACCCCAAACTCCCCCCTTACTGGAGTAAGCACCCAAGGGACAAAGTGTTTGGAGCAAACACCAATGCCTTCTCCTCCCGATTTTCTGGGTTCTCTATCTGCCATCCCATTTACCATGAAAACACCATGCTCTTAGCAACAAGATACGCCATCTACTCTGTTGCTGTCAGCACAGAGGAAACAGCCACATTCATGCTCCTCCTTCCTTTCTGGAATAAAAAAACGACCACAAATCCCTATGCATCACTTTGCCGCAAATACCCACACATGTGTAAATTCCTGGGCACCATCCCATCAGACCAACTCCAAAATGCGAACGTGCCCTTCTGGAACAACATACAAATACCACTTTCCAAACACACCTGGGAATTAAATATCATTGCCTTATGGAACACCAAGGTCAGGGTCTGCCTCATTGCTCACAACAAAGATTGGCTAAAAGAACTTGCCAAAGAAATCCCTGAGGCAAAGTGGGAAATTCAAAACATACATAACCATCCCTACCAAACAGCCTTAGGTTCCGGACAACACTCAGGACTCAACAAA
>Ga0307942_1002583_pt1 | contig 14700 bp, 16 predicted proteins | sample OrgLakmetagen175_FD_201846 | JGI IMG/M metagenome (GOLD analysis project Ga0307942, IMG submission 201846) | Saline water microbial communities from Organic Lake, Antarctica - #175 | ecosystem: Environmental > Aquatic > Non-marine Saline and Alkaline > Saline | place: Antarctica: Organic Lake...
TACCACACACCTCAAACGTGTATGCATCCATCAACAATTCAACCCACACACCACACTCTCTTCCCACTCACGCTTTTACCACACACACCTCAAACGTGTGTGCATCCATCAACAACTCGAACCCACACACCACACACCCTTCCCACTCACGCTTTTACCACACACCTCAAACGTGTGTACATCCATCAACGCAGGGCAAACTGCTTACTGGCATGCCCCTGTGTCCAAGCCCCTCTTCTGAGTAGCACTCTACAGCAGCTGCAAGGCACACCCAACCCCCATGCCGCGCACCTTACACTCTTCTTACACAGCAATGTGCGAGGCACACATCCCCCAGCCGCACCCAACAGCAGTGGCTCACATAGCACACCCAACCCCCATGGCGCGCACCTTACACACTTCTTACACAGCAATGTGCAAGGCACACATCCCCCAGCCGCACCCAACAGCAGTGGCTCACATAGCACACCCGACCCCCATGGCGCGCACCTTACACACTTCTTACACAGCAATGTGCGAGGCACACAGCCCCCAGCCGCACCCAACAGCAGTGACTCACATAGCACACACACCGCAGCTGCGCCCCACAGCACGCACAGCCGCAGCACGAATGATGCACACCCTCCAGCCAGATACCACTGCAGCGACTTGAGCAGCTCACACACCGCGGCTGCACCTCACAGCACGCACAGCCGCAGCACAAATGATGCACACCTTCCAGCCAGATACCACTGCAGCAATTTGAACAGCGCACACACTGCGGCTGCACCTCACAGCACGCACAGCCGCAGCACGAATGATGCACACCTTCCAGCCAGATACCACTGCAGCAATTTGAACAGCGCACACACCGCGGCTGCACCTCACAGCACACACAGCCGCAGCACGAATGATGCACACCCTCCAGACATATACCACTGCAGCGACTTAAACAGCTCACACACCGCAACTGCGCCCCACAGCACACACAGCCGCAGCACAAATGATACACACCCTCCAGCCAGATACCACAGTTGCGACTTGAACAGCACACACTCCGCCGATACGGCCACAAACCATAGCACACACAGCAGTGGCTTGCACTGCAGCAGCTGCTGCAACAGCCAGCAATTGGAAGGAAATGAGCTCCTCTCTCATGTCGTGTCATGTCTGCTCTTTGACGTCGCTCAGCTGCCTCGTTGGCACTCGCCAGCAGACTGTGCCTCTGTCCAAGACCAGAGATGCTCCCTAGGGATAGGAAGAGAAATCGCCCAGGCATCAATTCCTGGGAGAGACACACACATCTCTCAGCAGCAGCCTCCCCTAGTCAGCAGTAGCAATGGCGGCTGTGTTGAGGACACAGGTAGCAGTTGTGTGTGTGTGTGTGTTTGAGGACACAGGTGGCAGTAGCAGTGGCGGCTGTGTTGAGGACACATGTGGCAGTTGTGTGTGTGTATGTGTGTGTGTGTTTGAGGATACAGGTAGCAGTTTTGTGTGTGTTTGTTTGAGGACACAGGTAGCAGTTGTGTGTGTGTGTGTTTGAGGACACATGTAGCAGTTGTGTGTGTGTGTGTGTTGAGGACACAGGTAGCAATTTTGTGTGTGTGTTTGAGGACACAGTAGCAGTGGCGGCTGTGTTGAGGACACAGGTAGCAGTTTTGTGTGTGTGTGTGTTTGAGGACACAGGTAGCAGTTTTGTGTGTGTGTGTTTGTTTGAGGACACAGGTAGCAGTGTGTGTGTGTGTTTGAGGACACAGGTAGCAGTTTTGTGTGTGTGTGTTGAGGACACAGGTAGCAGTTTTGTGTGTGTGTTTGAGGACACAGGTAGCAGTTGTGTGTGTGTGTGTGTGTTTGAGGTCACAAGTAGCAGTTTTGTGTGTGTGTTTGAGGATACAGGTAGCAGTTGTTGTTGTGTGTGTGTGTGTGTGTGTGTCTGTGTTTGAGGACACAGGTAGCAGTTGAGTTTATATCACAGGCACAAGTATATGGCACAGCAGCGATCACACGCTCTCGGGCACATGGGAAAACACACTTCCCACGTGGACAAGTACACACATCTGGTTGATAAAATATGCACACGCAAACACATACACACATGCACGCACATACACACACTTGCACACACATGCACAAACAGACACAGACACACGCACGCGCATACACACATGCATACACAAACACATACACACACATACACGCATAGGCAGTTACACACCGACATTGATGATTTACACACCAACACACATCCAGGATTCACGCGCAAGGTGCTCCAGCGCTGCTTGCCAGCTTGTGTGCATGCCTTGAGAGCACTCCTGCCTGAACCACCCACGCTGAGTACCCCGTCAGCAGCAGCCACAGTGACCACCTCTGCAGCACCAATACAGGGCACCCCTTATGCAGCAGCCCCCACGGCAATTCGACCCGCACAGGGTCTTTCTCCTGATTTGGATGGAGACAGGGGGCAGCCGCAGAAGGTGGGAGGCCAAACAAGTATCCAGCCGCAGCAGAAGGTGGGAGGCCAAACAAGTATTCAGCCACAGCAGAAGGTGGGAGGCCAAACAAGTATCCAGCCACAGCAGCAGCAAGAAGGGGAGGAGCTGCTGCCGTGGCTTGAGCTCTTATGTGGTGATTGGCTGCCTTTGGACCGAAGTGTGGGTGAAGAATCAGCAATTTTGAGGGCAAAAGCGCCTTCTTCCTACAATGGGAGTGAGACGCAAGCATGTGGCCTCGCCTCTGGCGGGCAGGCACAAAAGCCACAGTGCGAAGAGGAGCAGTGGCAGTTCTGGCCGGGGGTTCAAGGAGTTGTCGAGTGCTTATTGCTAGTAGGCGCGGAAGGATCTGGTGCAGAGGCGCTAGCAGCAGGGACAGATGCAAGGACAGCAGAAGCAGCGGCAGTGCTAGTGGCAGAGGCAGAAGGAGCAGCCGTAGCAGCAGCACCAGCACCACCAGCACCAGCAGCCGTAGATGCAGCACCAGCTACACCAGCACCACCAGCACCAGCAGCCGTAGATGCAGCACCAGCACCACCAGCACCACCAGCACCAGCAGCCGTAGATGCAGCACCAGCTACACCAGCACCACCAGCACCAGCAGGGCCAGCACGAGCGGTAGTGAGAGCTGCAGACAAAATAGATGTAGCAGCAGCACCAGCAGCACCAGCAGCACCAGCACCAGACCCAGCAGCAGCAAGGGCGGCAGCCTTGGCAGCAGCACACGTCGCTAGGCTGCAGCACGTGATGCACTCCATCTTGAATGAGCTGCAGCCGCTGAACATCGCTGGGTGTGAAACATCAGCGCATTTGGATGTCAACGTTACCCTAAACTCTGCTCACCAACCTCCGCAGCAGCAGTGTCGAGACGGGCAACACCGGCAGCAGCAGCAGCAACAGTATCATGACCAGCACCAGCAACAGCAACAGCATCAGCATCAGCACAAACATCATCGTGACCGGCACCAGCATCAGCACAAGCAACCTCCCTGCTTTTCTTACAAACCACAAGATCAAGCACAGGCGGCATCACAGGTGCTGCTCGGTCGGGCATCTGACAGCTGCTGCGCCCACGTGGGAGCCATCCTGCGCGCCAGGGCGTCTGTGAGCCATGCACTGGCAGCACTGCATATGAGCTAGCTAGAATACGCATGTTTACAACCAGCAGGCCTTAAGAAGCTTGCAATGCTGCCCAGCAAGTCTGGCCACTACCTAGACCTTCGTTGCTCAGCACAGGTCATAGATTGATCAAGCAGGCGCAATTGTTTACACTTAGCTGCCGAATTTACCATAGCTTTCTCTTTCTGTAGTCATTGCTCCTCCACTACCCCGCAAGTGTACGTATCACTCTGTCACAAAAAATGAGCGGCAGCAACAACTTGTGAGATGGTCAGCCAGTTAGTTGTCAAATGGTAGTTCCGGATTTCTTTTTGTCTTGTTCAACAAGGTGGTTGTAGCAGCCTTAAACGATGATCTGACTAAAAATGTCTTGGTTCAGACAGGAGGGTGTTTTATTTTATGGATGACATGTTAACTTTTTGGGGTGGACACGTGGACACCCCTGAGCCCCCCCCCCCTTTGATTGGACCCATATATATACCAATCAATAGTTCTCGACGCCAGGATTTCGAATATATAAATTTTTATTGATTTGACACGTTACGTCCAAAAGCTATGCTTCCTACACCCTCCTGCTTCAGACGATGTTTAACTGATCTGACATCCAGCGAAGGGAAGGAGCACTTTGATGCCAGTGCCTAAAAGCCCCTCAGTGCTAGCTATTGATGAATACCGGCTGGATAGAAAGTTGTGTTTGGGGACGCACATGATGCATAATATTTGTTGGCAATATTAATTAACTGATTGGCAATACTAATTAACTGATTTTCAGCCAGGTTGTTCTGCTGATTGACTGCAGAGTTTAGCAAGCAACAAACGTCGATACCAAAAAGGAATGACCTGTCAGATCAAATCACCGTCACTGCAGATTGAAAGACTCAACAGCCATAACAATCAATTCATAACCATGCAGGTTTTATAAATCACTCCCCACTAAAATTAAGGGAAAGAAGCCTTCCAAGCCTTGGATCTTTGGTCCCAAGTAGTAAGATTGTGGGGATCAGGAGAGTTGCTAGCTCAACCTGCTAACCTGCGAAACCGGCTCCTCATGAGAGTTGCTTGGTAATTGCACTGGAATACGCATGCAACTTGAAGGCGAGCTTCCTGACTCTCCAAGATTCAAGATCCAGACCCTTTGCGAATTATGGCAGAAGCTCCTGCATGGCGCTGTACAAAAACGCTTGATATAACTCAAGGCCCCTAACTGGAGAGAGTAGGCCTTCACCTGTGACGGGAGTTGTATTGTTACAAGTCTATTGGAGCTGGAGTCTATCACCACCCTTAAGCAATCCAACAAAATCACCGCAGCAAATCCTGGAGGGACAAGCATCAACAAAACCATAAACCAGAGCCGAGCTAGCAGGAATTGCTGCTGCTTTGATAAATGAACACACCCATATTGCAACAAACAGCACACACCCATATTGCAACAGACAGCACTATGGCAAATAAGAAATAGCATCCTCTGCCTTCAGCGCGACAACATGCCGAGCTCCTAGAACCATCGTACACCACATCCATCAATCTGAAAGCACCATCCATCTCTACAAGGTTAAGGCTCATGCTGGCATCCTAGGGAATGAGAACGCTGATGCCACAGCAAAGTGCTCTGCGGAAAAAGAAGTCGAGGCCATGATATCCACATCAACACCCACACCCATTCCCATTCATCCATATTCTGGCCAGCACGCAAGGGTGGAAAACCCTCCCCCAGCTTGCCTACCAGCTTACTCTTAACACCTGCCAACCAGGGTCTCCAACAGAAAGGCTCTCCATTTTATCAGATCTCGATGCTGTAAAATCACGCATGCACGACTAACACAAACTAGGTCCTAAACCTAAAAAAGTTTCAGACCATCTGTCCACGAAATGCTACACAAACTACCAAGAACTGATCAAGTAAGGCATTGTCGAGAAAGACATAAGTAACTCATTTCGGAAAAATGCAAGTGTCACCTCTGGAGACAAGTGGGGGGAAGCGTCGCAAGCGACTCTAGAAATTTGGCGAAGCCAACGCGCGCGCTCTTCACCATTAACTACCCTCTGGCAGTACCCACACACGTACTCCCCTCTTGCTCTGCCGCACATATTTGATATACAATAAAAAGTGTGCCGCTCAGTGCAACCATATAGAAGGCCCACCATTCTGCCCCATCTGCCAGAAGCTAGACGGCACCTACCACATGCTGTCAGGCTGCAGTAAATATCATAAAATCATAAAATGATTATTAACAGGCACAATGCTGCCGGAAGAACGATGATAGGTAAAGGCGATCCAACAAGGTACACAGGGTGCATGCCTGCTAGCACAAGCAGACGTATGCAGCCGTGCAACAATGATGCAAAAAGGCATTATACGCCCCCTTCAAAAGAGACACAGATAGGAATGATTTCAACCTGGCTCTTACCTTCCAATCTCAAAGTGCAACAACCGTGGCGAAAATCTAGCAAGCCAGTTGCAATCATAGTTGCTCCACCCCATTAACCAGCTCCAAACGAAACCCAACAAACACGTATCAAACTAGGTCTGCCAATCATGTAAGAAGAGTTGCCCGTGATAGTCTAGAACATGGCGCTGCCAAACCATATCCCCTGTCTATAAACCATACAACAAAACAAATGCGATATACACAATTTAAATTAGGTACTGTGTAGACACTTCCCCTACCCAACAAGCAGAAAAGGCATGAGAACAACATAAGCTGCTGATGCCTCGTTTACTCAGACACCGCAAAACCCTTCACACCATCCTGCTAGGAGCCACACAAGGAACCAACTCCACAGCCTCGGAATTACTGGTCTACATGCCAAAGCACTCATGAAAAAATGAAGCCTACATGCAATCAGATCCGCAATAGAATTTATACAGATAAGACGAGACATTGAATACAACCCCCAAAAATATATGAGCAACACTCCTGGTGGTGTGCAGGATTCTGCCTCCCAACCAATTGGGGAAAGCTCCTCTTATCTATATGCTCCAGGTGGGATGTTGTGTGTCTCTGCGCGCATCCATCAGGTGGTGCAGAACACAATCTGCATTCTTTTTCTTTTTCTTTTTCTCAAATCGAATGTCACGTTGAAGTATGCCGAGATCTCTAGGTCGGTGCATGCCGTCTGGAGATGTTAGCTCTGCCCTAAGGCTGGCGGCGCTGCTGAAGTGCTCCCAGTTTCTCTCAGCTGCCCCTGCCACTCCGAAGGTCCACTCACCTCCACTAATAGCTTTTTGTTCTTGTTTTTGCGGAGATGGGAGCAACCAGCATGGCCATGGTCTGAGAAGCGAGATTATAAGAGCCACTTTGATACAATTTGTTTCGGCTCTTTCAGAAATTTGAAAATTTTGCATAGCCAGTCGTTTGCTGCCTATGTCCATGGAGACAAAGCAGGATCCTAGGGAGCCTGTTCTGCTGACGGCTTTGAAAATCATGCTAAGTTCATCTCTCAGGTGATCATTTTTCTGATTTGCGTGTGTTGGCATCCAGAGAATGTACATCTGCTCATCTGCTTTTAGTCAATGAGCATTTGAGGTAGGTCAGTCTTATTGCTAAACGTTTATTCAACCACACTGCATGTTTTTATTTTACAAGGTTTCTGCGGTGGATATTCATAAAGATTCACTCGGTTGAGGAGCATTTGTCTTGCAGGCATGGGAGCGCAAAGCTAGCGTCGTCAGTGCGGCTTTTTCGGGAAGAAATAGTCATCATGTAATTTTTGTCCTATTCGTTAATGTCTTTCAAGTTTTTGGTCGGCTTTTCTTACACTGCTGCCCGTCTGCCCGTCGTAAGGAATTTATAATTCAATCGAAAATGCCTCAAGAGGAGCGGGTAGCATTAAAAACTCGTAAAATCAGTTATATGTCCTCAATTCAAAATATTCCTGCTATTAATGTGCGGGTCGTCACGAAATAATTTTGTCTTGGAAAGTCAGGGACGCAGCCATTGTTGTTTTTCATGTTTAGATATGTGTTACATAAATGCTCTGAAATTGTAGCCCCAATCTGGCGTTCGATCATTTCCCATAATTTCGTCTTTTTGATGTTTATATTCTCGCATTATTAATATACAAAAGAGAACTGCATCATGCTTCTACACACTGTTCCCTTGAATTCACTGGCCACGCGCAAAAGCTGCCTCCCAAGATGCAGGGGGATGAGAGTGGCTGGTAGGTGCCTTCTCTTGTGTCTATGGATCTCCTTGCACTCAGTGTTATGTTATGTTTTATCACACCATGGTTCTGAGCGCTACTCATTGCCCTTTTGAGTTCTCAGGCATTCACAGCTCAGCTCCATTCCTCACACGCAAGCGTGTGTCTGCTGTTGGGCAAAGTCCTTCCTGCTTGGCAAGGCAAGCAGTGGGCTTGTTTGGAAGCTCGAAGGGGGGGGTCTCTCATCGCGAGTCAAAACTGAGAGTATCCAGTCTGCAGGAGGCACCCACGGAGCCTGAACTCCTCAGATCTACAAAGTGAGTGCAATGTCTATGGGAACCTTGGGCTAAAGCAAGCCTTAATGTGTGCGTGTGTGTGAAGAGTAAAGCGCTTCAACGCTCAAGAGCAATAAGTCCAGAAGGGTTGCGTAGCTTATGCGCACAAGTGCATGAGGCGAGCGTTAACACGTATGCATCATCACTGCCATTAGTTGCCTTTCAACCTTTAGTGTAGGCTCTCAATAATTGTCTCCGGCCTGCATGGCGTATGCACTTCTACTATTGCAGCATTGTAATCATTTACGCTCACGCATCCTGTAATGTCATGGAGTGAAGATTGTAAGCACACATAAGTGAATTGTGTTATCGTGTTGGGAAAGGCGGGTCGAAAATTGCGTCATAGGGTGTGTGAATGTGTGTGTGCGTGTGTGTGTGTGTGTGTGTGTGTGTGTGTGTGTGTGTGTGTGTGTGTGTGTGTGTGTGTGAGAGAGAGAGAGAGAGAGAGAGAGAGAGAGAGAGAGCGCATTTATGGGTGTGTGTGCATGTGTGTGTGTGTGTGTGTGTGTGTGTGTATGCGTCTGTTCTGTTCTGTGTACATGCATGGGCTTCTATGCCCATGTGCATTTAAGTATGTATGTGTTCTGTGTGCGGGCATGTGTGTATATGCCTGTGTGCATATATGTGTGTGTGTATGTGTGTGAGTATGTGTGTGTGTGTGTTTGTGTGTGTGCACGCTTGTGTGTGTATGTGTGTGTGCATGCGTGCGTGTGTGTGCGTGCGTGTGTGTGTGTGTATGTGTGTGTGTGTGCGCGCGTGCGTGCGTGTTTGTATGTGCTGCGTATGTGCATGTGTGTGTCAGTGTTTTGTGTGTGTGAGTGTGTGCGTGTTTGTGCGTGTGAGTGCACGAGTGCGTGTGTGTATGCGTGTGTGTGTGCTTGCGTGCGTGTGAGTTCATGTGTGCGCGCGTATGTGAGTGTGTGTGTATGCGTGTGCGTGCTTGCGTGCGAGTGTGTATGTGTGTGCGCGTATGTGAGAGTGTGTGTGTGTGTGTGCGCGTGCTGCGTATGTGCATATGTGTGCGTGTAATGTGCGTATGTGTGTACGTGTGTGTGTGTGCGTGTGTGTGTGTTCGTGTGTGTGTACGTGTGTGTGTGCGTGTGTGTGCGTGTGTGTGTGTGTGGGTGGGTGTGCATGCTGCGTGTGTGTGTATGTACGTGTGTATGTGTGTGTGTGTGTGAGTGTGTTTGTGTTTGTGTGTGTATGTATGCTTGTCGAGTATAAAATGTTAAGAATGTCTTATTCTTTCTATATGTCGGCATATGCCTCGAGCATCTTATTCCAAGCATCGCGGCCACCCCCACACGGAAGTGAACCATCCATTACCTTGACCCCATTAAAAATTTCAATTCGCATCATCCTTCACGCTCAAATCCTCGAAGCAAACACCCAAAATTGAGTTTTTTTCTCATTTCCGTCACTAGGTTTATAATTATAAATTATACAATCTAAAACAATTCAGGTCTTTTCCTTCTTTCCCACTGTCGGTCACTCTGACCGCCTTTTTAATACTCATCTTTGCAAGACAGTGATATGTAATTCATTGAATGCCTGAGGCCATCAGGCCAGGAATCCTCCTGTGCAGGCGTTAAGATGTTCAATGCTTTTAATAGTGCGTAGTACCTGCGCCATTTTGATCCCATATTCCTCCTGTGCAGCCGCTAAGATTGTCAATGCTATAAATAGCGTGTAATAACTCCGCCATTTTGATCCCCCGCACTCAGCTCCCGCCCTGACACTCCATCAATGACTGTATGTATGTTCTCATCGTCATCTGCTGTGCTGTCCCCCTGCGCACAGGCACGAGTCAGGCCTGCAGGTGGTGGTCACTAAGACAGGAGAAAAGTACGAGGTACGTGGGGTTTGCATTGTATATAAAGGTGTGTAAACCTGTTTAGTAATTTGAATGTTCATGCAAGTGAGAATGCATGTTTAGAACTTATTTGTTGCATTGAAAGTGTCCCTCATTTGAGGGCAATTTCTTTGAAACGGCACTCTTAGGATTGTGCTTCTGTACTGCCCTAAAAAGTTTACAGGCAGCAAACTCCCCCCCCTCTAATGTTATACAAACAAATGAGCGTGTCTGCTTGCACAATCGAATTGTGCTTCGAAACAGGGTAGCTTGTAATACGTGCGATGCAGATCAGTCAATGTTGGTGGACTGGTGCACAGGCCAGCCACATCAGGGCCATAGTACATACAGGTCGTTGTGGTTGTTTACCATGAGGTCGTCTACAATGTAATATAAATCCAGGCCAGAGAGTCCAAAGGCAACAGTAGACAGGGCAAAGCTGGTTTTTCAGAAGCCCTGTGATCTCTGTGAGGTGCAAAACCGTCGTGGGGAGAGAGCAAAGACTTCAAAACACAGAGGACTTTTGGTGCAGGGTTTGAACCTCTATTGCAAAAGCAGCCAGAAAGGCAACGAGACGTGTTATGAAAGCGGTTGTGGATTTTATGTGTATGTTTGCGTGTGTGTATGTGTGTGTGTGTGTGTGTGTGTGTGTGTGTGTGTGTGTGTGTGTGAGATTGATACATGGGAGCTTGCTGGTCAAAGGCATCAAGGTATATGGCTTTCATGTTCAGGTCAGTCAGCCCATTTGGCATTCTAATGGTCAAGCTTGACCCAGATACGTTGCAAATTAAGCCAGGCAAGTCCGTATACAGCAGGATCTGGAGAGAGACCCAAATCTTTACATCCTTCGCGCGCTGTGTCATAGAAGCCTGTGCGCCCGGCATGCGCTATTACACACAATCAAGACGTAAACATTTAAGGTTTTTATGTTTAAATATACATCCTTGTACATCTGCACACAATCAAATGCACACACGTCACTCGTGCGCTCACACACGCAAACACACACGCACACACACACGCACACACACATCACATAAACATGCACACACATGCACACACACACGCGCACACACACACATCACACACACACACATCACACACATGCATACACACGCGCACACGCACACGCACACACATCACACACGCAGGTTGAGCTAACCCCTGAACCAAGCCGCCCTATGGTCCTGCATTGGGGTGCAAATGGCTGGTGCGTGCAGTCTCCCTATTTTATTACCGCACACGTGATTAAGTAGGGGTGCGTGCATCCTCCTTATGCTCTGCACGTGCGCATGGTTTTCGTAGAGGTGCGTGTAGCCTCCTCTTTTTATTTCTGCGCACGGGTGTTTATTATTTTTTGGGAAGGCAGGCACGTGTTTTTGGGGTGGACACCCCTGAGGGACCCCCCCCAAACCCCCCCTTCCAGTGCCCCCACCAGACAAAAAAGGGTACCATTCTGCTCCTTTTTGCATCCATCTGCATACTCATCAAGACCTGAAACTATAATGCCGCAGAGTTATGGGGCAAAAACTTGGATACGGACGCCCATGCCCACATGACTCACCAGGCACCCACAACTGGCTTGCACAGCCCCACATTGCTTCCATTTCCTCATAATTCCACTGACTATTTCATGCTGGCACAATTCTGGAAGTTTGGAGTGAATTGCTGCTCCATTGGCTTGACTCACCCAGCGGCCTGCACCTGAGCGCGTGTGCCTCTGACTTTTGGACATGTCCACAGACTCCCCCCCCTTAACCCAATTTGCTCAAAAAGGGTGGCAATCGACTGGGCTTGAGCTAAGGATTCTGATAATATATTAAAATTCTGTGGAAGTTGCCCAGAAAAAACTGGAGACCCCCCCCCCAATTAAACTCCACCGGGCCACCCCCCCCCCCCTTCCGGATTCAACTCATATATATAGTGTTGTGCACATACGGCGTCAATTACAAATGGCACCGTTAATTATAGTGCTTAAATGACGTCTACGTCACATAACCGTAATTAATGGTGAAATTCATACTGACGGTTGGAAATTGTAAGTAACGGTGCGGCGTCAGGTACTCAGTGGCTCAAAGTGCCAACTCAAGCTCCGATTTCCCCACAAACAACATTTGCGATTTGCGATTTGCGATTTGCGATATAAATATAAAATGTCCTCCGGTAATCAGGCCAAGAGGGCTCGTGTGGCCCTGAGTCAGTCGAGCCTGGCCCATCCTGGCCAGCTGATGACGGTTTCCCACCGTAAATAACTAATTCCTGACGGTTTCCCACCATAAATAACTAGTTCCTGGCGGTTTCCCACCGTAAATAACTGTAAAGCCGACCGTCAGACGTCAAAAATTAAAATCACCGTAAATTACTGGTAATTTACGCCTGAGGATTAGTTTCTGACAATCAAAACCGTAAATTACGCCTGACCGTCAAATGACGGTTGACGGCGTCAACCGTAAAGTGCACAACACTATATATATTAATCAGTAGCTCTCGACATCAGGATTCCGAATATATAATATATAATCGATTTGACACGTGCCGTCCAAAAATTATGCTTTGTGCATCCTCCTCATTTTATTTCCACGCACATGATTTAAGTAGGGGTGTGAACAGCCTCCTCATGTTATTTCCGCGCAAGTGATTTTTATAGGGGTGCGTGCGGCCTCCTTATTTTAGTTCCGTGCACATGATTTAAGTAGGGGTGCGTGCAGCCTCATTTTATTTCTGCGCACGTGATTTAAGTAGGTGCGTGCAGCCTCCTCATTTTATTTCCGCGCACGTGATACTAAGTAGGCTTCAGTTAAACAAAGTGTAAACAGTTGGTGCAGCCTCATTTCAATTCTGCGTGCGGAAATAATAGGCTTCACAAGTTAAGCTGTAAGCAGCTGTGAGTGTGCAGCTGTTCTGTATGCTCTTGATGCAAGCATGCTCAGTTGCGCAGGCTTCTTTTGGAGAAGACAGCTGGTGTGCGTTCAGTCTCCTGTTTCGGAACCACGCCTCCGTAGCCACACACTCACACACACATACACGCACACACGCACGCCCTATTGTGTGGGCTTTATTGGATTGAAACGTCAGTTTGGTAGCAACCACACTCACATTTTTGAATACACATGCACACAGTACATACATTGCTGCACAAAAGATGTGTGCACATACGTGCACAAACACACACATGCACACACACACACACACACACGCACATGCACACGCAGGACTGTGCCTGACTCTTCCATATGGCCTCAGAACACACAGCAAGCAGGTGTGCATTAAGACTGTTTGAAATGAGCCTAGGGTCACTGACGAGTTTTGAAAGACATGTGTATGTGTTGAAAGAGTATGTAAAAGGTGTGTGGTTGTGTGTTTGAGTATGTGTGTGTGTGTGTTTGAGTGTGTGTGTGTTGTTGAAAGAGTATGTAAAATATGTGTGTATGTGTTGATAGATGTTGCACACGGTGCGCACACTTATATTCTGGGCAAGTTACGGCCGATGGACCAAAAATATCCAGTACCCTACATCTCATGTACTCACCGCCCCCCCTTCCAAAAACAAATAATTACACCAAAATTCCACCATTGCCTTACCAAGTTAAAATCCCTGCAAAATCTGGAATATCACGTAAAATAACTTTTTACAAGAGATTTTTTGTTCGTCGCCCCCTCTATAAAACAGTATTTAGGGGGCGGTGATACTCTTTACGTATATGGTATATAGTCATTATCTTAACGTACCGTTTACAGTCTTGTTAGCTGTAATTGCGTTTTATTCCGGCCAAAGCTACAAATGTGTGTGCAAACTTGGATGTATGGATGGCAGTGAGTGAGTGAGTGAGTGAGTGAGTGAGTGAGTGAGTGAGTGAGTGAGTGAGTGAGTGAGTGAGTGAGTGAGTGAGTGAGTGAGTGGGTGGGTGAGTGAGTGAGTGAGTGAGTGAGTGAGTGAGTGAGTGAGTGAGTGAAAAATGTAAGCAGGTTGTTGGGTGCTACTAAAGTGTACGTACGTATTTGACATAGAGCGGGCGCCTTAAACACTGCAAATGTATTTGACTCTCGTCATTATGCGCAGGCGACAAGGCATGCCAGACACCGTTCCCAGCATCTGGCCCTCTGCGCTTTTCCTTCTTTGAGGTACACGTGTTGCGTGCGTGTGTTATTGTGTGTTATTGTGTGTTATTATTATTGTGTTTTTGTGTGAAAGCCACGCCGTGCACTATTTCTTTGAGGTACACGTGTTGCGTGCGTGTGTTATTGTGTGTTTATGTTATTGTGTGTTATTGTGTGTTATTGTGTGAAAGCCACGCCGTGCACTCCTCCCTACATCCAACTTCCTGCACTTCCTAGATTTACCTCTATGCCGTGTGTGTGCGTGTGTTTGTGTGTGTGTTTGTGTGTATGTGCGTGTGTATACGTGTGTGTGTGTGTGTGTGTGTGTGTGTGTGTATAAATGAGAGCGTCCTCAACTACAGCAGGATTTGCCTTCCTTCCCTCAATCACATTCACTAAGAAACAGAAACTGTTTCATGTCTTTGCTCGCTCTCTTCTGTGGTGTACTCGTCGGTCTGTGGTGTGCTCGTCGTTCTGTGGTGTGCTCGTCGTTCTGTGGTGTGCTCGTCGTTCTGTGGTGTGCTCGTCGGTCTGTGGTGTGCTCGTCGGTCTGTGGTGTGCTTGTCGTTCTGTGGTGTGCTCGTCGTTCTGTGGTGTGCTCGTCGTTCTGTGGTGTGCTCGTCGTTCTGTGGTGTGCTCGTCGGTCTGTGGTGTGCTCGTCGGTCTGTGGTGTGCTCGTCATTCT
>Ga0307942_1002587_pt1 | contig 14684 bp, 10 predicted proteins | sample OrgLakmetagen175_FD_201846 | JGI IMG/M metagenome (GOLD analysis project Ga0307942, IMG submission 201846) | Saline water microbial communities from Organic Lake, Antarctica - #175 | ecosystem: Environmental > Aquatic > Non-marine Saline and Alkaline > Saline | place: Antarctica: Organic Lake...
GAAATACCAGGTGCCCGCTGTGAGCTCATCCACCAGCAACTCTTCAACCGAGGCATCCCCAATGGCGAGGCTCTGGTTCAGAGTGTCAGCATTAGTACCGTAGACCACTTCAAAACCGGCGATTTCACCCATCGACAGACTGTCACCGTTTACGCGGGTTAGCGGCGCGGTCCAGCTCAGCCGGGCGGCGTTGGCCGGAATGGTTTCTTCCAGGACGGTCTCTTCCGGGACCGTTTCAGTGGCTGGCGGCTCGCTGGTTTCAGTCCCGGTTCCGGAGTCAGCTACAGTGCCATCTGTGCTGTCGGTCCCGGTATCAGCGGTTTCTTCCGTGTTGCCGGGGCTCTCGCTGGTGTTATCGGTTGTCGTATCAGTACTGGCATCGTCTGTTGTGTCGCTGGTAGTGTCATCGGTTTCGGCAACGCTGGTGTCACTGTCTCCATAGACATCCGCAATGGTCTTGAGGCGCTGAATGCCCCGGTACTCAACCAAGACCAGCCGCTGGCTGATGATGCTCGAATCTACGGTAGCCTGAAGCTCGGAGGCCTGGATCGCAGCGGCAGTAATGAGATCTGCCAACGCCACGTTAGTGCCATCACCCATCATGCTGATCTGGCCGGTTTCGCCGGCCTGGGTGGCCACGTTGTTCAATACATCGGAAATGGAGTCCCATTGTGCGCTGTCGTTCACCAGCGCCAGGAAGGCGGCGTTGGCGATAGCCACCTGCAGGGCATCTGCAGACACGCCGCCTAACTCGTCCAGCCGGGTCAGATCCGGTGGCGTCAGACGCAGGGAACCGGCAGCCAGGCCAAACCAGCCTTCGACTGTCTCGTACGCACCAGACAGGGCCGTCGGAGAAAGCCCGTTGGCACTGCGCTCGGCCAGAGTTACCGCCAGATGGGTCAGCGGGGTCAGGTTAACAGTCTCTGTGATCAGGTCGCCGGCTCCGTACAGGCTGAAGTTGCCATCCAGTGCCATGGGCTGACCAAAGGCAACGGGCACGGCTCCGCTCTGATCGCATTGAGGCACAACGTCGCAGATCATGCGGGTACCAGCGTCCGCCTGAAGTTTCACCAGAGCCCAGCCGTCTGCCTTCCCACGCAGCTGCCACTCGTAACCGCCGTCATCAGCAGTCAATACTGGCTTTGCGGCCTGTCGTTGGGGAGAGTAGTAGCCGTCCTTGTCGGAAATCAGGCGATTGGCGGTTACCAGGCCTTGTTGAATGACACCCTTCATGGCAGCGCCGGCGATCTTAACGGTTGGCTCGTTCGTGTCCCGGGATTGTGCTGTTGTACTGCTGTCGTTGGAGGAACTGTCCAGACCGCAGCCCGAAAGCAGAACCACCGCAGTTACGACCAGCAGTCCATGCTTCGATAATTTTTTGCCGCAATATGACATAGTTTCGCACCAATTTATTGACGAATTCGAGCGAATCTTACAGCGGCGGTTTTCGGTTATATGCGTTCTGGTTCCGGATTTATCAGGCGGGTTTCGTCAGAAAATTGGCGTTTACGGGGAGATACAGGATGAGACTGAGCGTTACACGGCGAGGGGACAGGAAGGACGTCTTAACTTGTTGTTCGTTCTTGTTTTTCTTTAATTGACTCGATGGTTGACTGAATGGAGTGAGACCACACCGTTGGCGAGCGGTTACAATTTAAAACGGAACGTGAGGCCCGATCCCGTCATCGCCTCTGCGGTTATTTCGTGTCTCCACCGGGCGTAACCTGCTAAAAAAAGAAGGTTAATGTAAAAAAAACAATATACTTCATGCCCTCTTCCCTTGAGTTACTGCCAAATGTGACGTTTAGCAATCAGACAGCGTTCCTGTCTGATTGATCTTCTACTGCTTTCCCATCCCGGAACCAGACGTTATTTACGACCAGCTCCAGGAGCTGACATCCTTTGACGCGCTTCCATCGTTTCGGGGCGGATTACATCGCGGTAAAGGCGCGTTCGTTGCCTGGCGCCGCCTCCATCAGCCGACGAGCCCAAAGTGCGGCAGATTCCGTATCGCCTGCAGCATTGGCTGCCCGGGCCGCGCCGTCCAGGGTGTTATAGCGCTGAGGCCAGGTTCGATTAGAATTTTCGTAAGCTGCCAATGCGTCTTCCGGGCGATCAAGGGCAAGTAGAAGGTCACCTAGCGATTCATAGGGTGGCAGCAAGGCGCCGGGGGTAACCGGGTGCTTCTCGGCAGTGGCTTCCAGTTCACCCGCAGAGCGCATCAGTTCAATGGCTCGAGGGGAAATGGCCGCTGCAACCTCTGCGGACTGCTGATTCCAGTCAATCATCTTGGGCCAGTCGCCAAGCCGGACATAGATGTGGGATGGCATATGCAGGGCATGAGGAACGTTAGGTGCAATCTGCGTATAGGAAGCCACGATCTCGGTGGCATTGCCTCCGCGCCCGTCGGCATCGGTGGCGTGAATACTGTAATGGACTGCCCCGGGATGGGTGGGTTGGGTTTTCCAGGCGGTACGCAGAACTTGTTCCGCCTCGTTATGGAGCGCCTTTCGGTCATCGGCAGACAGGGCTTTGGTCAATAGCGATAATGCATAAAACGTGGCTATTTCGAGGTCCTTAGGGAAGGCCTGGTAAGCGGAATGCATACCATCAACCCAGCCGGCCAGGCGCTCCTGAACTGAGTCGGTTTCGGTGTCGAAGAAGGCAGCGGTAGCGTCGATGAGAAGGCGTTCCCTCTTGTCCCCCACAGCATTTCGGGCTTCCTGGATCGCCTGGCGGCCCCGGGTGATATCCGCCGCACTCGGGGTCGTACCCCACAGGGGTTGAAACAGCGAAGTTGCAACGCCCCAGTGAGCCATGGCACAGCCTGGATCTTCCTGAATAATGGCCTCGAATTCCGCCTGCGCCTGTGCATACATCATGTGATGCATCATGCCCAGCGCGTGATCGACATCAGCGCGCACAGATTCTGAACAGTCAGCCCGGAAGTTTATGGTGCCTATGGTGTCGCCGGCGCCAGCAGAGGATTCATTGTTTGCGGGGGCCTGATCGGCCCAAGCCGGAAGGGAAATGCTCAGGGAGACGGCAAACATTGCAGAACGTAATGTGGTGTTCATAACATGACTCCATGTGACCATCCTGGTGTGGAGCCGGCATGTCATACACCGGGCAGAGACTGAATACATACTGCCAGTAGTTGGCCCTGCATGCGCAGCTTACTGCTCTGACGCTACTCCCATTCCGACTGCTTTGCCAGCAATACCCAAGACCCACCTTTTCCGACATCGAGCGCCATCGTGCGCAGGTTAAGGGGAAGCCCAGGGTCCCAAAAACGCGGGGACCTGAAATGTGTTAGTGTGTCTGTACTGGCATACGAGTTATCAAGTATTTCTTCCTGCTTGACCAGTTCGAGCGCTTCCCTCCGGCGTCTTCTCGAGATCTCGTGTTTCATCGGTGGCCTGCCCACCCACGGCCTTCTGTTGCACCAACAGATTCAGCTTCCATCGCATTGCACCGTCGTTAGATCCGACCTTTATGCGCATTACCGCAAAGCTTGATGGCTCGACCATTGCCGGCCCGAGCGGCCTGACCTAATCACGTGCTTTTGAAGCAGCCCGCGACGTCGTTATTGCAGCCTATTTTTTTAGCCCGGATATAAATTTGGGCTAAAGGAACGAAACAGGACTTTGCCTGTAATCAAAGAAAGTAAGTATTGAATAAATACCGATAAAAATACTATTCGGAGATGTGAATGAGATTTGTAAATAAACTCGCGACTGCTGCTGCAGTTAGCTCACTAGTACTTGGCGCTACAGTAGCCCAGGCAGACTCGAAAGAGCCTATTGTAATCCCTACCCATAACTGGACCAGCCAAATCACCATGGCCTACGTTATTGGTGGTATTTTTGAAAGCATTGGCGACAATGTTTCGTACGTACCTGCTGATAGCCAAGCGGTTTACGAATCAATTCGTACTGGTGACGTCACTATTGGTCACGAAGTATGGCAGTCTACTTTTGGTAAGTCTTTCAACAACGCTTTAGACGCTGGCGGCATCATTGATGTGGGCAAGCACGCTTCTGCTACTCAAGAAGAGTGGTGGTATCCTGCGTATGTAGGCGAACTATGCCCTGGCCTGCCTTCCTGGAAAGCACTGAACGAATGTGCTGATCTGTTTACAACAGCGGGTAGTGGTGGCAAAGGTCGTTATCTGGACGGCCCGATGGACTGGCATGGCCAGGAAACCCTGGACCGTATCGAAGCACTCGACATGGACTTTACAGCCAAGTTTGCCGGGTCTTCTGGTGCACTTTGGGCGGAACTGGAGTCAGCAGCTAAAGACAATCGTGCGGTCGTAGTCTTTAACTGGTCACCTAACTTTACCGATGCCGGTGACGGTGGCAGCTTCGTTAAATTCCCCGCGTATAGTGATGGCTGCAAGAAGTCAGATGGCGGTGATGGCAAGTGTGGTTCACCACCAGCAGGTTGGCTGAAAAAAGCAGCTTACTATCAGATGCCTGCGAAATGGCCAACCGCTTACAAAATCTACAACAACATCTCCTTTACTAAAAGCGATATCGGCAACATGGCTGCATTGGTTGACATCGATGGCATGAGCCACGAAGAAGCCGCGACTAAGTGGCTGGCTGACAACGAAGCAACCTGGAAAGCCTGGTTGTAAGTAAGACCCACTGACCTGAGTGCGCTGCATTCAGGTCAGGCCTTGTGGTTCATTATTCAACACAAGACCCCATTGCCAAAAAACATATCGTTTTAGCACCTCTTTTTTATCGGGATTTAATCATGTCAACAACGGCTCAGCCGGTTATTAAGTGCGATTCTGTCTATAAGATTTTTGGCGACAATGCAGCAAAACTTTTGAAACAGTCAGGCGGAAAAGTAGAATCAGCATCACTACTTGAAGCAGGATGTGTCATCGGTGTTAACAACGCCTCTTTTGAAGTGCACAAAGGTGAAATACTCGTCGTCATGGGCCTGTCAGGCTCTGGCAAATCAACCCTTTTGCGCTGTATTTCACGCCTGATCGACACCACTGCAGGCGATATCTTTATTGATGGCGAAGACCTGCTCGCCATGAATGCAAAAGAACTCATCAACATTCGTCGTAACAAAATGGGCATGGTATTCCAGAGCTTTGCCCTCCTGCCTCACAAAACAGTGTTAGAAAACATTGCGTTACCATTACAAGCGAAAGGCATGAGCACAACCGACAGCATGGACCGTGCGATGGACATGGTAAACCTGGTGGAGCTCACAGGTTGCGAAAATGACTTCCCGCGCCAGCTCTCTGGTGGTCAACAACAACGTGTCGGCATTGCTCGCTCATTGGCGGTGGAACCTGATATCTGGTTCCTCGATGAGCCATTCTCAGCCCTGGACCCTCTGATTCGCAGGGAAATGCAAGACGAGTTCTTGCGTTTACAAAGTGTATTAAATAAAACCATTTTATTCGTTACCCACGACTTTGACGAAGCGCTACGCCTTGCCGACCGCATCGCCATTATGAAAGACGGCGTCATCGAACAAATTGATACCCCAGCCAACATCGTACTCAACCCAGCCACGGAATACGTCGCCAAATTCACCCGTGGAGTGCCACGCGAACGCGTACTCTCTTGCCAGGACATCATGGGGAAATATGATCCCTCTGCAGAGATGAGTGACATCACGGTATCTAAAGATGCCATTATCGGAACCGTAGCAGAATCCGTGCTAACCGAGCAAAAACCAGTGGCTGTCACTGATGGCGACGACAAGATTGTTGGCGTTTTAAACAGCAGCGCCATAATACACGTCTTGTTTGGTGACACTACCAGCGTGCCGGTTAACAACTAAGCCCTGAGCCCAATCTAATGCAATATTTTACCGAACATAAATGGATTCAGTTTGTCGCCTTATTAGCGGTGTTCTTTGCCCTTGTAATGGCCATCGATCCAGCCACAGGGGGCAACTTGTGGCGCATACAAGAGACCGTGTTCTGGCTGCTGCCTGACGTTGTTAACGACGGCCTTGAGTTCCTCATTAATGATTTCTGGGTCGTAGAGATCTACGATGCTGAGTTAGACCTCACCGAAGAATCGACCATGATGAAAGAGTTTACTCGTGCCCTGTCTGGCGCGGTTCTCTTTGGCATTAATCTGATTCGTGAACTTCTATTAGGTGGCGTTAAAACGTTTGTGGCCTTTACTAGCTGGGACTTCATCAGCGAAAACAAGTGGGCTCGAATCCCTGCAATGCCGTGGCCAGCTGTTGCTGCTGGTGTATTTTTAATAGGCCACTATCTTGGTGGCCGTAAGCTGTCTGTTTTAGCCGGTACCAGCATCATTTACATTGCTGTATTTGGTCAGTGGACACCCGCCATGCAAACCTTATCCTTTGTTTTAGTGGCTGTGCCCATATCGGTTTTTCTGGGGTTAGCTTTAGGCATCACTGCCTATAAGAACAAAACCTTCGAGTCCATGCTGGCGCCACTGTTAAACGTGGCTCAATCCATGCCTCACTTCTCATACTTGATCCCGGTGGTGGTATTCTTTGGCATTGGTGACCATGCCGGCGCTATTTCAACGGTTATTTTTGCCACCCCCCCAATGATACGTTTAACCATTCTAGGCCTTAAAAAAGTCTCTCCGGAAGTGTTGGAGGCGGGCATGATGAGTGGCTGTAACCCACGCCAACTCATGTTTAAAGTGCTCATCCCTACAGCACGCCATGACATTTTGATCGGTGTTAACCAGGTCATCATGCAGTGTTTGGCCATGGCCGTCATCGCATCGTTTATTGGCGCAAAGGGTTTGGGCTACGACTTGCTGGTGTCATTGAACATGCTCAATATAGGCCAGGCCCTCGAACTTGGTGTGTCTATTGTATTGATTGCTGTGGTTCTGGATAAGTTATCCCTGGCCTGGGCGAACAAACAGGTCGATTACTTTGCTGACTCACCATTCTATTTGCGTCACAAATATTCGCTGGCCTTCTTGGGAATTTTGATCTTCACCTCTGTTATAGCCTATCTTGCGTCGATCATTTTCCCAGACAAGGCCAACTACCTCTACTTCATTGATGAAACACAAGGGTTCACTACCGAAAAGTTCTGGGACCTTATCGTTGACTGGATCATCACCAACACTTACGACAGCGTGCAAAGCTTCAACTTCTTCATGATCACATCCATTTTGATGCCCATGAAACAGGCTTATTTATCGATGCCAGTCGCTGCAACCCTGTTTCTGGTTGCAGGCACGGGTTACATTGTTGGTGGCCTTCGCTCTGCTATTGTTGTGACAGCCCTCATTGCCTTTATTGCTTTAACGCCCTGGTGGGACCGCGCCCTTATTACCGCCTATATGGCCACCTTCGCAGTCATCATTTCCGTGATTATTGGTTGCAGTGTCGGCATTTTGTGCTCTCGAAGCCCCCGGGCAACTAAATTTATATTACTGGTTTGTGATACGTTTCAGACATTCCCGTCGTTCGTCTACTTAATTCCCGTCATCATGTTGTTCGGTGTGAGTGATTTATCAGTGCTTATTGCGGTGATCGTATACGCCACAATCCCTGCCACACGTTACACAGTAGAAGGGCTGAGTAACGTGCCTAAAACCTTGCAGGAAGCAGGCTCCATGTCAGGGGTTAACCGCATGCAGAGGTTATTGAAAATTGAACTGCCTTTGGCATTTCCACACATCATGTTGGGCATTAACCAGACCGTCATCTTCTCGTTGTTTATGATTATCATCGGCGCCTTTATCGGTACCGACGACTTAGGCCAGCTCATCATGCAATCTTTGTCTGAAGCCAACGCTATGGGCCAAGGCATCGTCCTCGGCTTATGCGTTGCCTTTATCGGCCTGGCAGTAGACCACTTGATCCATACCTGGGCAGAGCAACGCAAGAAAGTGTTGGGGATCGCTTAGCAGACAAGTGATCTTAGTCCTGAGAAACAGCCGAAGACTTGAAGCCCATTCCCCAGTAGCAGAAACGCTTCACTTAGCAGAATAGAACGGATAGGTTTGATTACAGAATAAAAGCCATGGCCTCATCCTGATTGGGCAACGGATTAGGTTTTGCAGTATCTGTGCCAGCACTGGTTACAGCCATGCTAAATTGGTTAGATCTATACGGCTGAACATGAAAGCCATTGGCAAACCAGCAGCTCAACGATGAGCTGCTCTAAAACCATGCAAGGGTTGCACATGATTTTCGGAATCGCCTGGTTCGCAATGATGTGGTTTGGCCTGATGACGGTCGCACTGATGGCTGCGGTAGTGTTTATCCTGCGCCGGAAGCACGATGCCGGGGATGACAGCGAAAGCTCCACCGACCAGCCCCAAAGCGAAGCCCGCCAGCAAGTACTTGAAAAGGTAAAAGCCATGCATGCCGCGGCTGAAGGCCTCCATGGCCGGGCCCGGATAAAGGCGCTGCGGCGATTCATGGATAGCATGAGTGACGGCCGTGAACTGGTCTCGGAAATCCGCCCCTCTACAAACGGCGGACCCAAGGGGGAATGGGTGATTGCTCCCGGATCAAAACCTACCCGCCGGATTCTCTACATCCACGGCGGTTCCTGGATCGCCGGCAGTCCCAAAAGCCATCGCACCATCACTGACCGGTTGTCGAGGTTGACCCACGCCTGCGTGTTCGCCATCGATTACCGGCTGATGCCGGAAAACCGCTATCTCGAAGGCATTATCGACTGCCAGCAGGCTTACCGCTGGATGCTCGACAACGGCCCGGACGAAAAGGCACCGGCCGATTTTGTGGTGATCGCCGGGGACTCCGCCGGCGGCAGTCACACCCTGGGGCTTATTGCCTGGATACGGGACCAGGGTGAGGGTGTGCAACCACCGAATGCCGCTATTGCTCTGTCGCCCTCTACCGAGCTCATGCTCACGTCGCTGGGCAGCCGGGCCAACCTGAAAACCGATGCCATGCTAGGGCCAGCCGTTAAAAAACTGGCGCGCATACCCTTACCGCTGCTGTGGTGGGGAGCTGTTTTGGGCATGCGGGTATTGCCCACCAGTCCAATGGCATCCCCCCTGCGAGGAGGCCTTCACAATCTCCCGCCAACACTGATTCACGTCAGTGAATCAGAGCTACTGCTGAAAAATGCGCAACGGTATGTAGCAAAAGCACAGGCAGCTGGCTCACTGGTGGAATTAGCAACCTGGCACGACATGGTTCACGTGTGGCACCTGTTTACGCCGTTGTTACCGGAGGCGGAAGAGGCGTTCGAGCATATAGGGGAATTTCTGACGCGAGTCGAAGCGATTTCTAAGGTTCCCTAGCTCAGCAGTCGTTCTTTGGCTTCATTAATACGGGCCGAATCATCGTCGAATGGGAATAATTCTGTCCCGGTTTTCTATTTCCATAAAAAACCCCGGGCCAGACCCGGGGTTTTCACAATTCCTTATTAATTAATCATTAGTCTGGCAGAACAACAAAATCGTCCATCGCCGTAATGGTCGCAACACTGCCATTGCCATTATTCAGCCGCGCTACCGCCGTGTACACACCACCCGTTTCTAGAGTCAGAGTGCCAGACTTGAAAAGCTCATTGCCATCCGTATCAGTTATGAACACAACGTAGTCGCCTGCGGCCACGTTCAGGTAGCCAGACGATGTGCCGTAAGCAAAGTTCGGCAACGCAGGCTCGGCATTACCAACGCCTTCTCCTGCCTCCGCGGCAGGCACCAGATACACATCTGCCACCTGTGCCTCAACCGCGCCGTGAATAACGCGCAGCTTGGCCGCGGTAAAGACGCTGCGATTGTCATCCGGGAACACCAGCGCTTCGATCTCGACGCCCACAGAACCTGCAGCAATAATCGTCAGCAGATCGCCCGCGGCCAGATTTAGCGTTCCATCGATGGCTGCCGCCATGCCGCCGGTTCCGGCCAATCACAGTTGCGGTGGCACCGCCCGGCAATATGCCGTTCACGGTTACTTCATAGGTTCCAACTTCCGGATGGAGTACGCCTGCATCCTTATAATCAGCTCCCTCTATCGCATTGTCGCCATTGATACCTATATTGACGAGGGGAGCATCCGATACGCCGTGAAGCACACGCACCTGAGTTGTTGGTGTTGACGTTGTTGGTATTGACGAACTGCTGGAACCATCGAAACACCCGGATAGTAAGAGCTGCGCCTGGCCACTTAGCTCAGCAGCCGCTCTTTGGCTTCATTAACACGGGCGGCCAGGTAGTTACTCCCACCACGGTCCGGATGCATTTTCTGCATCACCCGACGGTGGGCCTGGACGATCTCATCTCGGCTGGCACCGGGCTCTAGTCCCAGGATATCGAGGGCTTCGCTATCGCTCAGAGCGCCGCCACTGCCTGAATTTTCAGGTTCACTTTCCTCCGCGCTGTCATCGCCAGCCGGGTCGTCAGTGCGCCAGGAGTCCCCGAACCGACGGTCCAGATAGGTTTCCAGGAGCCGCGCCGAATCCTCGTCCTGATCCCGACAATATTGCAATAATTCGATGAACTCACTCTCCCCCATATCGGCCAGCACACGCCCGGCCATGGGACCTTTCACTATCTCTCCGCTCATGGTTCCGGAGTCGTGGTCCAGGGTCATCTCGAGGATATCGCTGGAAACATGAGATTGGTTGCCCGGTTTGGCGCTTGCGTCACCCCTTCCCGAGCCCCGCATCCGACCCATCAGCAAGGATGGCAACACACGGCGAAGCAGGGGAAACAGGAAAGCCAGCAAGGCAAACACGATGTGCAAGCGGCCGGTAATAGCCAAAAGTACCACCATCAAGATACCGGCAATCGATACCAGCTTGAGAATAGCCGACTTGCGTTGGCTGGCCGGCTGGTTGCGCAGCCAGACCCATGCAACAACCGCCATTACGACAACCAGAAGCGTTAGTGGCACTCGGATACTCCGGGCCAGATAGCCCACCGGTTCATTGAAATAAGCGCTATCTGAGCTGTTGCGTCAGACGCTTAACCTCTGGGGAGCTGCGGCCGGAATAGTCCTGCAGTGCTTTAGCTCCACCGGAAGCATAGACCGCAACAGCGGCCATAAGATCCTTAAGCACCTGTGGGCTATTGCGATCAAATGGTGCATAGGCGCCACCCGACAGTTTGCTCACCTGCTGGAACACCGCCCTGGCATGTGCATCGGTACCCTCATGGAACATAAACACCGGGGTTCGCAGCATGCCCAGTTCCCCGGCAATATGGCAGAGTTCGTCCACCGGCTCCTCACAAAAATCCCCGATAAACACCACGGCCTTGACGGCCTTTGCCCGGGTCTCTTTCCTTGCGTGCGCCAATACCCGGCTGATCTGGGTACGTCCGCCCAGGCAGGAAACGCCGTTCATCAGGTTAAGCAACTGGCCGGTCTCGCTGACAAACCCCGTGGCCTTGAATTGACCAAAACCGCGGTAGTAGCAAAGCTGAATAGCCAGGCCGCCCAAATCCCTGGTCGCCATGAACAGTTCACTCTGCAGGTGGCAGGCCTGATCCCAGGTCGCCTCCCGGCTGGCAGTAGCATCCAGGGCAAAAATCAGTCTGCCCTGCCCTCCACCTTGTTTGGGCAACTTGCGGACCTGATGGATAAACTGGTCGATCGACTGCTTATCGGATTTGGTACGTAGCTCTTTGTCGGACATATGGTTTGCAAATCGCCTCGCCCTGCCAATGAATTACTTCAAGCTTAGGGGAAAGGCGGCACAATTCACAGGTCCCCGGGCCGGGGAGGGGAGGGTCGATTAAACTCAGCGCACAATCATTACCGATATCTTGGCGTGATGCACCACATGTTCTGCGTTGGGACCGAGCACATAATCGGCGAATTTACGCTTATTGTGGGACGCCATGACGATAAGATCGACCTCCAGCTTCTTGGCCACATTGATGATCGCCTCCCAGGGCGAGCCATCGACGATGACACTCTGCGCCCGTATATCAGCGGGCACGTTCGCCTCGATGAAGGCGCGCTGAGCTTCGGTTATCGCCTGATGGGCATTCTTGGCGAAGTCCTTGGGGAAATAAGACCCGACTAAGGGCATGTTATAGTCCGGCAGAACCGTGACCAGATGCAATGAGGCGTCGAAACTTCTACATAGCGTCAAGGCCGTGGGAAGCGCCTTCGACCAGGACGCCTCCTCGTTGAGATCCACTGGCAACATGATCTTGTTGTACATGGCTAACTCCCTCAGGCAGTGGCGGTAGCCGCCGTTTTATCACGGCGACGGCGCTGCAACATTACAATCAGTCCAAAGATCAGGAAGGCAGGAATCCACATCAACTCCTTGGTCCAGCGGTCTACAGGGGACAGCACCTCGATGATTTCCTGGTCGAAATCGAAGCCAAGATTCTTCGCCTGGCTGCCATAAGCCACCATGTCGACGGTCGCCGTGCCATCCTTGATCAACAACTCCATGCCCAGGTTCTCAAGCCGCTCCTGACCGGTCTCGCCATCCGGCACTGGCAGAGTCATATAGGTGGTCATGGGATCGCCGAACGCATCGACACCTGCAATCTGCAAGCGCAGGGTAGCGTCTTCATCGGCATCGCCCAGCGCCTCGACGAATTGTGCGGGTGGCACGGATTCATAGGGATCATGGATCATGTCCATCCAGAACCCGGGCCGGAACAGCGTGAACGCAATCAGCAGCAACACCATGGATTCATACCAGCGGCTGCGGGTGATCATGAAGCCCTGGGTCCCCGCGGCGAAGATCAGCAAGGCAATGGTCGACACCACGAAGATCAGGATGCCCTGCATGAAGGTTACATCGATCAGCAGTAAGTCGGTATTGAAGATGAACAGGAACGGCAGCGCCGCAGTACGCAGGCTGTAGTAGAAGGCCTGAAAACCGGTTCGGATGGGATCGCCACCCGAGACGGCTGCCGCCGCGAAGGACGCCAGCCCAACCGGCGGGGTAACGTCGGCCATGATGCCAAAGTAGAACACGAACAGGTGCACCGCAATCAACGGCACCAGCAGGCCGTTCTCTGCCCCCAGTTGGACAATAACCGGCGCCAGCAGCGCCGAAACCACGATGTAGTTGGCCGTCGTGGGCAGACCCATGCCAAGAATCAGGCTGAGCACCGCCGTGAGCAGCAGGATCAGCATCAGGTTCCCCATGGAGAGGATCTCCACTACCTCCGCCAACACCAGCCCCACCCCGGTCTGCGACACGGCCCCTACGATGATGCCAGCGGTGGCAGTGGCGATGCCGATGCCGATCATGTTGCGGGCACCGGTGATCAGGCCAATCCAAAGGTCCATCGCGCCTTCGCGCAGATCCGCGCCCATATTGCTGCGACCCCGGAAAATCGAGGTAATGGGGCGCTGGGTAAGAATGATGAAGATCATGAACACCGTGGCCCAGAAGGCCGACAGCCCCGGCGACAAGCGCTCCACCATCAGACACCAGACCAGCACGACCACCGGCAGGATGTACTGCAGACCTACTAATACCGTGGGCCTGGTTTGCGGTAGCGAATAGATCGGCTGATTGGGATCATCCAACTCGAGTTCGGGGTAACCGGCTGCCAGCTTGAGCAGAGCGATATAGATTACTGTCAGGCCAACCGCGACCACCCAGGGTGTCGCATCGCCAAGCACCGGCTTGAGCCAGCCAAGGCCGTAATAGACGACTAGAGCCGTCACCATCAGCAGCAGCAGTCCACCGAGAAAGCCGATCACCTTGTGCAACAGCGGCTTGGCCGGATTGCTGCTCTCAAGACCCTGCATGTTGGCTTTCAGGGCCTCCAGGTGAACGATATAGACCAGCGCAATATAGGAGATCAGCGCCGGCAGGAAGGCATGCTTGATGACCTCGACATACGAAATACCCACATACTCGACCATCAGGAAGGCAGCTGCCCCCATGACCGGCGGCATGATCTGACCGTTGACGGAGGACGCCACCTCGACGGCCCCGGACTTCTCGGCGGAAAAGCCGACACGCTTCATCATCGGAATGGTAAAGGTGCCGGTGGTCACGACGTTGGCGATCGACGAGCCGGAGATCAGGCCAGTCATGGCCGACGCCACCACGGCAGCCTTCGCTGGCCCGCCCTTGTAGTGGCCAAGCAGTGAGAACGCCACCTTGATGAAGTAGTTACCCGCCCCGGCCTTGTCGAGCAAGGCACCAAACAACACGAACAGGAACACGAAACTGGTCGAAACCCCCAGCGCAATACCGAAGACCCCCTGGGTCGTCAACCACTGGTGATTGATCAGGCCATAGAGGCTGACCCCGCCATGGGAGAGGATGCCTGGCATCCAGGGGCCAGCAAGGCTGTAGATAAGAAAAACCGATGCCACGATCATCAGCGGCGGCCCAAGCGCCCGGCGGGTCGCCTCAAGCAGCAGCAGGATCCCCACCACCCCGATGATCACGTCCTGCATTATCGGCGCACCGGGGCGCTGGGACAGCTGCTCGTAGAACATGAACATGTAAGCGCCGCAGAAGGCCGCCACCGCGGCAAGCACCCAATCCTGGATGGGAATCCGGTCGCGGGGCGAACGCTTGAGTGCCGGATAGGCCATGTAGGCCAGGAAAAGCGCAAAGGCGAGGTGAATGGAGCGGGCTTCCGTGGCGCCAAACACGCCGAAACCCAGCATGAAGGGCACTGGAGAAGCGATCCATAATTGGAATAGCGACCATGCCGCCGCAATGCTCACCAATAGCTTCCCGGGCACACCAGCTGGTTTGCGGGCCCCCGTGTCAC
>Ga0307942_1002588_pt1 | contig 14679 bp, 8 predicted proteins | sample OrgLakmetagen175_FD_201846 | JGI IMG/M metagenome (GOLD analysis project Ga0307942, IMG submission 201846) | Saline water microbial communities from Organic Lake, Antarctica - #175 | ecosystem: Environmental > Aquatic > Non-marine Saline and Alkaline > Saline | place: Antarctica: Organic Lake...
CACACAAAAGCCGATCCTCACATGTGCGGATGTGCAGTAAACAAAACACCAGGCGGACCACGGGCACAAGAAGGGACACGCACCACGGGCAATACAAGGGCACTCACCCACGGGCATCTCAAGGCCGCGCACTGAGGTGCTAAGAACACGCGCCTACTTTTCCGCAGCAAACACATTGCTCCGAAGCCGCGCATCGCGCGGGCACCCGAACTTGTTAAATGGAATTTGGTGGTTGGTGGTTCGTGGTTCGTGGTTCGTGGTCGTCGTTTTTTATGTACCTACAGTACTGTAGTACAGATTTGTTGTACATGTGCAGATGTGCAGTAAACAAAACACCAGGCGGACCACGGGCACAAGAAGGGACACGCACCACGGGCAATACAAGGGCACTCACCCACGGGCATCTCAAGGCCGTGCACTGAGGTGCTAAGAACACGCACCTACGCCTCCGCAGCAATCACATTGCTCCGAAGCCGCGCATCGCGCGGGCACCTGAACTTGTGTGCAGTAAACAAAAACAAAAGGCAGACCAAGGGCACCAGAAGGGACACGCACCACGGGCAATACAAGGGCACTCACCCACGGGCATCTCAAGGCCGTGCACTGAGGTGCTAAGAACACATAAAAACATACCGTGTTTAATTCAAGGTGGTCGTATGAGATTTCGTACTGCAGTGAATATAACCTAGGCATATCGATACACTTGACAGCTCGATGCGCTGGTCAAAACTTTTGAAATAATACCCTCGCAGATTAGGCTTGCAACGCTCTCATATGGGCACTGAATTTCTGTTCACAGGCTTTGGTCTTTAATCTGCTTTACTGGACGCGACCGCAGTGGCACCACCACTCAGTTGGAGTAGCAGAAGAAAGGGAAAGGAGGTAGCTATGCTTGAGCAAAAAAAAGGGCGCGCATTTCTGAATGAAGAACTGAGCGAACTATAGCCAATTGCCTCGGGCAGCAGCAAGATCATGCACGAGAACTCAACTTGGCCTTTCTTGGTGGGGACCGGAAATGTCATAGGGTTTGAAGCCACTGATAATGGCACATATCCAAACTTTCAGCCCGACCAGAGACCTGTTTGGAACAGATAGCAGCATCATAGACCAAGGATTTTGTTGTAACTAAAGTCATCCTAGGAAAAAAAAAACAAACATAGATATGCCGGGAATTGAACTCGGGTCAAAAGGCTCGTGCAGCCACACGCTCTCACCTGTGCAACCACGACATGCGCGAAAGGAAAAATATGTAAATTCAAAGACTGTATTTTTGAGCACTGCCTAGATTGGATCGCTCTGCTTGAATATTAGCTCACAAGTTCAGGTGCCCATGCGATACTATGTTGCTGCGGAGCAGTAGGCGTTTCTTCTTAGCACCTCAGTGCGCGGCCTTGAGATGCCCGTGGATATGTGCCCTTGTATTCCCCGTGGTGCGTGTCCCTTCTTGTGCCGTGCGTGGTCCGCCTTGTGTTTTTGTTTACCACTGCACATCTGCACACGTACAACAAATCTGAACTACTACTACAGTGCAGTACCAGTAGGTAAATAAAGAAACTTAATCTCGAACTAATACAAACCCAAATGACGCAGAAGCCAATGCTGCAGGCAGAAGTGTACGCGCGTGCGTTGCGCGCAAGTCAAAATCGTAAAGAGGGTAGTGTGTAGTGGGCAGGAAGCACAATACTTCCACCCCCCTCTAAGGTGGAAACTGTTCATGAAAAATGACACAGAGGCCAATGCTACAGGCAGAAGTGTACGCGCGTGCGTTGCGTGCAAGTCAAAATCGTAAGGAGGGTTGTGTGTAGAGGGCAGGAAGCACAATACTTCCATCCCCCTCTAAAGTGGAAACTGTTCATGAAATGAATCTATTTTGAATCCGGACGTAAGTCGTTTCTGCGTCTGTTTCTACATTGAAGAGAGCACGCCGTTGTTCAGTCTCCTGGGCACGCCGCGCCAGGAACCTCCGCTCCTCCTGTGGTGTGATGCTAGCTTCGGTGCTAGATTGCTTGGCATGTCGTCCTGTGCAGCGTCTATGCTTTGTTGCTAGCTTATGTGGCTTGGATGTGTAGGTGATTCTAGCATCGGTGCTAGTGAGGTTGCTTGGCATGTAATCATGTGCAGTGTCTATGCTTGATTGCTAGTTTGCGTGGCTTGGACAGATGCGGAGAAATTGCTTGCTTCGGTCGCGTCATTCCAATAAAGCCAAGACACTACACGTAACTTCTTGCCAAGCATTCTAGCTTCGGAGCTAGCATTACCTCCGCATCGGCTCAAGCCACGCACCATACCGACAAGGTAAAGACACTACGCAGGGAAACATGCCAAGTAACCTAACAACGAAGCTAGCACCACCTCCGCATCAGCCCATGCTTCAGCAACGAAGCAAAAATACTGCACAGGACGACATGCCAAGCAACCTAGAATCACCTCCGCATCAGCCCAAGCCACGCAACTTAGCACCACAGCATTGACACTGCGCGTGGCGACATGCCAAGGAACCTAGCACCGAAGCTAGCGTCACCTCCGCATCAGCCCAAGCCACGCGACATTCCGATAAAACATCAGCAGGTTCTCTCGCGCCGAAATGGCACCGTATCATCCCAGCAACCCAGCGACCCCCTACTACATTAGTCATCCCTTAAATCTAGAATCGAAGAAACGGCCTAAGAAATCGCGGGGTCGGCCGTTTTCCTGCTTTCTTATCACCCGCAACTGGCTGGCTGTAAAGTGGACTTCTGCCACTCCTTCTCGTTCGTATGCCTACGTCGACAGCTTCTCCGGATAAAGTATCGACGTAGGTTTACGAAAGATAGTGGATTTCTGCATTATTTGCCCCCCAAAATATCTGTCGTCTCGCATTTGAGACGTCTACTTATGTACCGTACGTACTGTAGTAAGTACTTACTGTAGCTCTGAGTAAGTTAGGTCCTCTACTCTACCCTCTACTACAGTATTAGCTAGCTAGAGTTAATAAAATACTTTCCAAATCTCATCACCATGAATTGCCCAGGAAGATTTATTCAAGTTATTTCTCTCGAACACCGAAAGAGGCAAGCAATAAAATGGCACATGGCGGGAATCGCATTGATGGTCTTGCGCCAACACCATCGAGCGCCGCAGCAGAAGTAATGGTGAAGTCTATTCACGCGACACGCACTGCTCAGCCTCCTTATTCGATTTTCGAGCTAGCCAAGGTCTCTTTGGCGACATCATTTGTCGTCTCATCCGTTTTGTGCATGTGTCTACAGGTACCAACTAACGCTAGCTTCAGTCCCGGTTGCAAGGATGCTGATCAATTAAAACTCGCTGCTACCAGCGGCGACTTGGCCTTCGTGTCGTCTTATCTGGCGGGTTGCGACGACATACGTGCTCCAGTAGTCGAAATTACTCTCTTGACTTCCACCTTACATGGCCACACCGATATCGTAGGGCTCCTTCTCGAAGCAGGCGCCAACAAGCACGCAGTGGACTCTGACTCATACACAGTACTTATGATGGCCTCGCTTGGTAACTATGCGGACTTAGTTGAGCTTTTCGTTCAAGAAGGCGTAAACATCGAAGCTACAAATGGATATGGCAACACAGCGCTTCTTTGTGCAGCAGAAGCGACAGGAGAAAGGAATGATGGCTCCGCTGTGAGGGTCCTCGCAGAAGCTGGTGCCGACATTGAGGCTGCGAATGAATTCAATGGTGAAACTGCGCTAATGAAGGCGTGTAACAATGGCAACGCTCTCGTTGTCAACATCCTCCTTCAAGCGGGCGCCGACACGGAAGCTGAAAATGGCATCGGCGAAACTGCACTTACGTGCTCGCTAACTACGCCAAATATTTCCGTCGTGAAGCTACTCCTTCAGGCAGGCGCGAATGTAAATGCTTCCTCACATACTCGCCAAACGGCCCTTACGAAGGCCGTTGAAAATGGTTTTGACGACATTGTGGAGCTCCTTGTTGAAGCGGGGGCAAATACATAATCCGTTAATCACTTCGACATATCGGCCTTGAACCGAGCCTATGAAAAAAGGCACGTTTCACTCACTGCCTTTCTTTCATGATACTCCAATGTAAACCTTCCGAATCAGTTGAAGAGCACGCGCGCGGCACATTCGATACTTGCTTGTTGCTCGTGAAAGTCGAAATTTAGTCGAAGTTACGCTTTTTCTCTTTTTTCTTTAAACAATTGAATTGAAATGCTGCACACATCTATCGAACTTTAACTCGAACTCGAAGTCATACAAACCCAAATGACGCAGAAGCCAATGTTGCGCGTTACAGGCAGAAGTGAACGCGCGTGCGTCGCGCGCAAGTCTTATCGTGAAGAGAATAGTACTGAAGTCCTTTTGCGTTTTGACGAGTGAGTCGATAGCCGAGGAGAGACCGAGAGGTAGAGCACGGTCTAGCTTATATTAGATTAGGTTACATTCTACTCCCCAATTGCAAATAAACAGCAGCAAAAAGCAAAAAGCTGCGTATTGATGAATCCATCAGAAAAAGTCTGACTAGGCTAATGTTTGGTAGCTATACAGGGGAAAAGTACCATTTAGGCAGCCCAGTCAGACTTGTTCTGAAGGTTACATTTTTCTGTTGCTATATGCCACAGTGGTGTTTCTTTGTGTTTTTGGGGAGTATTAACTAGACTAGACTAGACTAGGCGGCTTCATAGGGGTCCCCTGGTCCGGCTCAGAAGACTTTACGTACCAGCTCTCATGATAATAAGCTCACAAAAACCCTGCTGCAAAGATGATCCTAATAAAATAAGCTCACAGTATTTTTCTGTTCTACCCAAGAGGTGGGCAAAAAACCATTTGACCAATGAGAGGGTCTGGTCTAATCTAGTTAATACTCTCCCAAAAACAAAGAAAGGCAAGTACACAGCAGTCACAGAGGCACATAAAGAATGCACTTGAGCTGCAAATGCGCTAGCGAATTCGCTCCAGAAGGCCAATTAAGGCTCCAACTGGCGCCTTTCCTCCGAACAAGTCGGCGGGACTGAGTGCTCGTTCGTGTGTCACGTCCCAGGTCCACGAGGCAATTCTCTGGGCTATTTTTTTGCCCCAGCAGGGCATCGTCTCAATGTTTTTCTCAGGCGTCGGGCGCCAGCCGATCACAGCATCGCCTGTCCTCTTTCTTGCTAACGAAGGATGGATCACGTGGCTGCAATGCTGTAGGCTGTGCGAACACGAATGAACACAGGCCTACGAACACCAGGAGTAGCTTCTCCGCTCCAGAAGCGGTACTTAGCGAGGTCGAACAAAGATTCGATTGTGTTCAGGCTCAGACTCACATGTATCCGAGTTCGGTGGGGGGTTTTCACCCTCATCCTGAACCGAATTCCTCTCATCCCAGTCCAAAGTCATACCCACTCCACCGATAGGATGCTTTCACCCACCGAGGTGCTGCGAGCCTAGGCCCACTAGGATAAACAAAGAAATGAAAGAAGCCACAAAGCAGGGGAAATCGTAGTGGATTTTTTTCATCGCAAATCATGCATAAGTTCAGTGGCTGCGCGGGTGACGGGAAACTCACCGTCAGCACCCGCGAGCCCCACCGAGGAAGTTGATCGATGGGAGGTATGTACATGGTCAAGCTGCTTCGATGCTCTCTCGACCACAAGAGCATTCCACAATAAGTCGTCGTAGACGATCATAATACACTGCCTCATTTTTCCAGAGATCCTTCGATTCCAACCCCCCCATCTGGTCTGGTGGTGGGTAGTGCCCAATTCAATATTGTGTCCCCCTCCCCGGGGGCGGTGAAAATACCGAAATACCGCCCTCAATATGTCAGTTGGGTGCTCTATATATGGGAATAGCCTATCCCTCCACTGGGGGAGGCGGGAAAAAGGGTGCCTATTTTCCAGCCGGACAGCCAAAACCCACCTACCCACCCGACCCCCACGTCGCCTTGTGGTCTGATTGCCCACCTCTTCACTCAACCTACGTCTCAAGTTCCTTCAGTAATATATTACCGAAGGAACTTGAGACGTAGGTTTACGAATGATAGGGAGTGCCACCTCTTAGTTCTACCCGTCGTGGGAGACCGTGGTAGTGAAACCAATGGTGATCAGGTGTACTACAGTAGTAACTTCGTCGACTACACACACTACTACAGTAGTACAGCTTACTACACTAATCAAAATGGGGGGTGCATATTGAATGGATTAAACAATTCGCCGGGTGCAATTTAATTTGCGCTGTAGATCAACATAGAGGGGTGCCAATTAGGCGTATGATTAATAATCAAGGGTGCCTATGATGCTCTTGCATAGTGTTTAAGAGCGATCAAGGTCCAGGGGCATGCATATGGGTCTAGCCCTGGTTCTACAGTAGCCCTTCAAACACTTACTCTGAACTTGCCCCTTAGTGGCAGAATTTTCCGTATTCACTTAGTTCCAAAGGTACCAGGTAAGCTAGCGCACAGTAATCGGTGCTCATGTTGTCGCGTTTCTTTGCATCTACTCGACTTAAATTCTAAAGCCTTGTCGCAAGCTCCTCGACGGTGCCTCCTTCTGTTTCCCTCTGTCTTGCGCTTGCTGCATCAACTCGTCTTCATCTGCTAGGCCTCGGTGCTTAGCATCTAGACGGTGCTGGCTTTTGTCTCTCTTCTCTCTTACGCTTGCTCCATCTAGTTGCTTTCATCTCTAGGTTTTCCTCAGCCTGGCTAGTCGTTGCTAGGACTCGGTGCTAGCCTCTTTTCGGTGCTTGCTTTTATCTCTCTTTTCCCCCTTCTCTCTCTCTCTCTCCCTCTCTCCCTCTCTCCCTCTCTCTCTCTTACGCTTGCTCCATCTAGTTGCTTTCATCTCTAGGTTTTCCTCAGCCTGGCTAGTCGTTGCTAGGCCTCGGTGCTAGCCTCTTTTCGGTGCTTGCTTTTATCTCTCTTTTCCCTCTCTCTCTCTCTCTCTCTCCCTCTCTCTCTCTTGCGCTTGCTCCATCTAGTTGCTTTCATCTCTAGGTTTTCCTCAGCCTGGGTAGTCGTTGCTAAGACTCGGTGCTAGCCTCTTTTCGGTGCTTGCTTTTCCCTCTCTCTCTCTCTCCCTCTCTCCCTCTCTCCCTCTCTCTCTCTTGCGCTTGCTCCATCTAGTTGCTTTCATCTCTAGGTTTTCCTCAGCCTGGCTAGTCGTTGCTAGGACTCGGTGCTAGCCTCTTTTCGGTGCTTGCTTTTATCTCTCTTTTCCCTCTCTCTCTCTCTCTCTCTCTCTCTTACGCTTGCTCCATCTAGTTGCTTTCATCTCTAGGTTTTCTTCAGCCTGGCTAGTCGTTGCTAGGCCTCGGTGCTAGCCTCTTTTCGGTGCTTGCTTTTATCTCTCTCTCCCTCTCTCTCTCTCTCTTGCGCGTGCTCCATCTAGTTGCTTTCATCTCTAGGTTTTCCTCAGCCTGGCTAGTCGTTGCTAGGCCTCGGTGCTAGCCTCTTTTCGGTGCTTGCTTTTCCCTCTCCCTCTCTCTCTCCCTCTCTCTCTCTCTCTTGCGCGTGCTCCATCTAGTTGCTTTCATCTCTAGGTTTTCCTCAGCCTGGCTAGTCGTTGCTAGGACTCGGTGCTAGCCTCTTTTCGGTGCTTGCTTTTATCTCTCTTTTCCCTCTCTCTCTCTCTCTCTCTTGCGCGTGCTCCATCTAGTTGCTTTCATCTCTAGGTTTTCCTCAGCCTGGCTAGTCGTTGCTAGGCCTCGGTGCTAGCCTCTTTTCGGTGCTTGCTTTTCCCTCTCTCTCTCTCTCTCCCTCTCTCCCTCTCTCTCTCTCTCTTGCGCGTGCTCCATCTACTGTAGTTGCTTTCATCTCTAGGTTTTCCTCAGCCTGGCTAGTCGTTGCTAGGCCTCGGTGCTAGCCTCTTTTCGGTGCTTGCTTTTATCTCTCTTTTCCCTCTCTCTCTCTCTCTCTCTCCCTCTCTCTCTTGCGCGTGCTCCATCTAGTTGCTTTCATCTCTAGGTTTTCCTCAGCCTGGCTAGTCGTTGCTAGGCCTCGGTGCTAGCCTCTTTTCGGTGCTTGCTTTTATCTCTCTCTCCCTCCCTCTCTCTCTTTCTCTCTCTCCCTCTCTCCCTCTCTCTCTCTTGCACTTGCTCCATCTAGTTGCTTTCATCTCTAGGTTTTCCTCAGCCTGGCTAGTCGTTGCTAGGCCGTGGTGCTAGCCTCTTTTCGGTGCTTGCTTTTATCTCTCTTTTCCCTCTCTCTCTCTCTCTCTCTCCCTCTCTCTCTCTTGCGCTTGCTCCATCTAGTTGCTTTCATCTCTAGGTTTTCCTCAGCCTGGGTAGTCGTTGCTAAGACTCGGTGCTAGCCTCTTTTCGGTGCTTGCTTTTATCTCTCTTTTCCCCCTTCTCTCTCTCTCTCTCTTGCGCTTGCTCCATCTAGTTGCTTTCATTTCTAGGTTTTCCTCAGCCTGGCTAGTCGTTGCTAGGACTCGGTGCTAGCCTCTTTTCGGTGCTTGCTTTTATCTCTCTTTTCCCCCTTCTCTCTCTCTCTCTCTCTTGCGCTTGCTCCATCTAGTTGCTTTCATTTCTAGGTTTTCCTCAGCCTGGGTAGTCGTTGCTAGGCCTCGGTGCTAGCACCAAGAGTCTAGTCAAGGCGAAAGCGGGAGCTGCCTCTCTAATTTACGACCATAGGAAGCTCGAATTCTGATGGCGAAATGTTCGAGACAACAAAGCCGACAACGAAACCGAGAGGTAGCACCAGGCACCACAGCACAAAGTTCATGGCACCCGCCTTACCTGTGTTTCTTTGTCTGACAATTCTGTTGCTTCTGCGTCATCTGATTCGTGGTCATGTCGACTCATTTTCTATTCTAATTCTGCTCTCTCTCACTCCTGCGCTTGCTTCAAACTCGAATACGAACTAGCACATACCCAAGTGACACCGAGAACAATAAAGCGGGCAAAAGTGAAAGTGTGCTCCTGTTTGTCTTGGCGTTTTTCTGCGATGATCTTATTCGCCGTTTACTAATTATTACTACTTGTAGCTTGTAGTTGGGAGGGGAATTCTGTATCGAATTCCACGTCGCAATTATACCTCCCTTAGGATTAACTGAGGATTAGCTCTGAGATAAGGAACACGGAAAACCCGACTTATCCAATTAGAACTACAGTGACTCCCCCCTAATTACTCTTTTGAGCACTAGCTATCCTAATAGAGCAAAGAGCAAAAAACTAATCAGAGGCACTGCCAGTGGGTTCTGCCTCTGAAAAGAAGAGCTGGCGTTCAGGACACCGCCCTAGTCCGATCATTTTGTCGTTTTGGTCGCAAGGCGTTAGTTCAAAGCACGTGCCACTTGCCCCAAGTCTTGTATTGTATTTCATATGTGACGCATCAGCTGCTCCAAGCATGCGCGCCCATTTGGCAATTCTTGCGGCCTTGGAGCATTTGAAACCACCATCCTTATCCACATCGAACTCGAACTCGAACTAATACAAACCCAAATGACACAGAAGCCAATGCTGCGGGCAGAAGTGTACGCGCGTGCGTTGCGCGCAAGTCAAAATCGTAAAGAGGATACACATCTAAGACTGAGCTCCCCTGTAATTTGTAAAAATGTGCAAAGGAGAGTGAGGTTCATGTCAATGAGATTTCGTTTAGAAGCAAATCTGAGCGGGGAAAGACTTTGTGTGCTCTGTACTCTAATCTACAACCAAGCTTATCGCACCTTTTCCGCCTCGTATTGTTGAACTTGCTCGAAGGCTAACTCGCACTCTGTGTAGGCAACACTTGCTTCTTTTGCAGGAATGGCGTCCACGGCGGCCACTTGAGCTTCTTCATCCATCGTACTTATCTGAAAGAGAAGAACGAATGAATCGATGAATCGATAAATAACGTGGAGGAGGCAACTAGGATGTAGTTTCTTAAGGTTCATTTCGCAAGTAACTGAGTAGCCTACCTGCGTATGATGATTGACGCTCTTTTGTGCTTCGATGCTAGGTTTACATTGCTCGATGATTGACGCTCTTTTGTGCTTCGATGCTAGGTTACATTGCTCGACGACCTGTGCCCATAGGTGCTTCTATGCTAGCTTACATCGCATGATGATTGACGCTCTTTTGTGCTTCGATGCTAGGTCACATTGCTCGACGGCCTGTGCCCGTAGGTGTATCGATGATTCCTGAACCTTAAAGAATTAGATTTCGGAATGGAAGTCCCTCGATGCAATTGGTTGACTCCTGCACCGCGTTTATGGTGTGTGGGGTCGTCATAATGGCTCATTTCAGCTGGTTTGGTGCACTGAACTACCGGTTTTGATTGCCCAGATAGAGCTTCTACATGAGGTAATAGGGGCGGAATGTACCATCAATAAGGATTGTGTCATCGATATGCATCATGTGAAGTCCCTCGATGCATTTGATCGACTCTTGCACCGCGTTTATGGTGTGTGGGGTCGTCATAATGGCTCATTTCAGCTGGTTTGGTGCACTGAACTACCGGTTTTGATTGCCCAGATAGAGCTTCTACACGAGGTAATAGGGGCGGAATGTACCATCAATAAGGATTGTGTCATCGATATGCATCATGTGAAGTCCCTCGATGCATTTGATCGACTCTTGCACCGCGTTTATGGTGTGTGGGGTCGTCATAATGGCTCATTTCAGCTGGTTTGGTGCTCTGAGCTGTCATTCAATACACTTCTGCCCGTAGCATTGGTTTCTGTGTCGTTTGGGTTTGTATTGATGCAGTAAAAACTCAAAACCACTACCCACACACTACCATCAAATTTCCATATAATTCCAATAGAGATACCACTGAAAAATGCGGGATTATTCTACAACATGTATTAGTTCGAGTTCGAGTTCGAGTTCGGAAAACACTAGCCCTGATATAAACTTGAGTAACGAGGCACTCCAATTTGAGTGTACGCGCGGGCATTGGAATTCTAATTTTGTCAATACTCTATTATTACGGCAAATCACAGGGAGACACCACAGTCGCAGAGTCGACAGTAAGATTAGTACTCGAGCTGCGAATCCGCCAGGAACAATCGCTCTAGTAAGCCAATCGCAACTTTAATTGACGCGTTTCCTCTGAACAATTCATAAGTACGCCCAGATCTATGCAGCGAAAGTTCCGGGCTACCAGGTTTTGAACTTCTTATAGAACTACTGGCCTGTTCAGTTGCGACAAGGGCCTGGCCGCGACAGGAAAGCGAGTAAGGAAAACCTAACGGAATTCCTGTAGGTTGTTCAAGTTCGCGACCAACGCATCGATGGCGCCGATTTTCCTCGAGTCAGCCATGAAAGCCTGGTGCGGCGCCGAAGCACGGTACGTCTCCATGCCCACTGCAAAGCACTTGGCGCAGCGCTCGCAATATTCAAGTGCTGGCGCCGCATCTTCTCTCGGCTCTGGAAACGGCGTCATTAGGGTGGCTGGACGCAACGCAAAGACACTGTGATCGAAGTCTTCTTCTTCGAAGGCGTTTTCAGTGCTTGCCAGCACTGACACGGTGGACCTTGCCCTTGCCTTTTGATCTCGTAGAGCCTGCTTTACCGGCGGAGGCTGCCCGCGGGGCCGTTTTACTGTCGGCGTGACGGAAGAGACGCCTGGTGCAGCGTCAAGCTGCAAGTTAGCTCTCTTATCCTTAGCTCGCGCTATTACCTGCCGCGTAACCTGTAAATAACATTCGGAGAACAACTAGTGAGCGCCAGAATGCTGCAACGAGACTACTATATGCTTCGGAGGGCAAACGTCAAAACAAAGACGTCTACCTTAGAGACTCTACAAATCTACAAATGCTCCAGTGACATACATCAGCTGAGGCAGAAGTCTGGGGGATCGGGGCAGGCAACATCATGCCTCGAGCTCGCTCCGATGTCAATGGTAGGGCAGGCGAAGTGATCATCATTTGAGTATTATTTTTTGAGGAGTTGAATAATATACATATATAGGTATCTTGACGATGTTGTGCGTGCAGTGCAGGTAGGGTGCGAGCAAATGGCCCAATCAGGATCCTCGATCCTTCGTCACGGAAGAGATACTGTAAATACTGTAAAACGTATTTTGACACACTGTGGGGAATAAGAGCGGGAAGAAAAATTCTCAAGTTTAGGAGAAGAGAAGAAGTTGTTATCGAGGTGCAACTACCGGTCACGACCCCCCTCCAAAGAGACCAGGAGACTTGCTTGTTGACATCTGATTGGACGGCGTTATAGACACTGTTATAGACACTGGAGTCACGGTCGGCCTAAAAGCTTCCGACTCTCTCTGACTTCACGACTTCCAACTTCTTTGCACTGTGCTTATGCAGACCAACAACAAATCTCATTTGAATCATCAGCGGTTGGATACACACGCCGCAAGCCACTTGTACTATACCTGCAGTACGCACCCATCATGCACCTTCTCCAGACTCTTGTATACCTTCTGATCGTGCCCTGGGCCAAGGCACTGCTGCCTGCGCGCGCCTGGATAGTTGTTGCGTCGCCGAGGAGGTATGACTCGTGACATGTAATCATATTCAATTCACAGAGCACTGACATCTTCGTGCTAATGCTAAACGCTGACATTGCCGCCCACGTCAACAGGTCTACGATCAGCACAATGTCCTTGAAAGCTGATCCGCGCAGCTCGGGTCCAACCTTATACCGTCGCGTTGTGCCTCCTTTCGGCGCCCAAACAACAGCATTGCGTCGTCATTTGCGCAAGTCTTCGATTGTTGGAAGCCCAGCGCAAGCCTGCACCTGTGGATTTGCTACCCATCGTCACCGGTCTTCGATCATCACTGGATTTGTATCTACCGATCTGCCCACCTTGACATCAACACCGCGCACCTATAAGTTGCAATCCCTCAGCAAGGAAGTAGCATTGCACCAGTCCAGAGCTCTGGCGCTGCTTCATAAGCACAAACCTCTGTCGCGCCCTTCAAATGTAGTGCTCGCTGGTAAAACCGTCCTTCCAAATCGGTTCATGACTGTTAATGCAACGTTCTCATCGCTCGGATCTCTCTACTACCTGCGCCATACTCGCAGTGCTGCGAGTACGACACGCTCACGAAGTTCAGGGCCTGTCAAATCCTCTGGAATCCTGAACGCGCCAAGTGATGTGTGCGACACTTGGCCGACAATATGGTCAGGTTCAGAAAAGTCCCGGAGGGATTTATATGTGCCCTTCTTCTGCACCGCCGGCGTGGATACTTCGAGAGCTCAGTGCACTCCCGCACATCCCGGAAAGAATAGCACATTTCGTGGCGGCTTCGACGATAGCAGCGCTGATCGATCCGATACATCCCAAATGCACCCTCCACAATTCGAAGTTTGGCATAGGGATACACTGCGGGCGTGGGGCGCGCGCATCTCAGACCTTACTGTCGACCTGGTACGCGGGAGCGTCGTCAGGCAAATCGGCGACGGGCACTGCTTGTTCTATTGTCTCTTGGGTAGATCTGACGTGGAGGCTGCGATGGCGCTAAGAAGCAGCATAGCAACGCACATTGTGGAGAACTTTGATCAACTCTTGGCAGGCTCCACACAATCCTACAATGATATTTTAGAGCTGGAATTTTTCTCTGGATTTGTTGGCGACCGCGCCCAGAAGTACTACGACATCATGGCGAATTGCACCGATTTCTTGGAGGATAACACCGCACACTGGGGTGGCTATCTCGAGATCTACGCGTACTGCGAGATTTCTTCGAGCCGAGCAGATGTTTACGAGCTTGCTTACACAGACGCCTCAGGAATCAACTACTTTCGCCACGTGTATTCTGTTGGCAACCTGAGCTCTCCGCGCATCATCAACCTGGCATTTTACGGAGATCACTGGAACAATGTCGAATTCGAAACTCCCGCCCCTCATATGGACTTGGTTCCCTACATACCAGCTCCAGTTCTTCATGATCTAAACAGAACTGCCAACAGCTCTGCCACTGCAGCTAGCACTGACGCTGAGTTTTCTAATGCCACTGCCACCAGCTCTTCTGATACCTCTGGTCCTGCGTCTACTGCTTCCTCTGTGGCTGTTGTTGCCACTTGCTCTTTAGATAACAATGCCGTCACCTCCACCACCCCTACTACTCTCTTAATCAATAGAAAACGGAAGGCTTCAACCAATGGTGCGAATGAAATGATGGCCCTGGGAGCAACTTTGGATGCGTGTTACACATGTTTTGTTGCTGAAGAGGGGGCAAATCAAATGTGGCGTAGTTGGACTCAAGCCGAAGCTCAACGCCTTGGGTCGTGGGAAAACTATCAGTATGCCAGGCCGCGTTTTTTGAATGACTTCGTGCTTTGCTACCAGCAGAAATACTCTGGACAATGGGCGTGGGCGAAGTCATCCGTAGTGGATGGAAGGTCCAAAAAGGGCAAATTGGTTAAAAAATTCCATCCTGAATCGGAGCAATTTCAAAGAAAAAAAGCTGAAGCGGTCGATCATTACAATAATGTGATCAAGAGACATATGACGAGGCTTGACCGGCACATGACACGTCACTTTCCAGAGGACGCAAAAGAATGGAAAAAGCGTCGTACTGCTTTAACAGTACCCGATGCCGCCTTCGATGCTCCCGAGGCATTGGCTGCTGTGCAAGGGGAGCCTCAGCCAGAAGGCTCGGGTGGTGTCGACTTGAACAAGCTTACTGCTGGTAAGTTGTTTAAATGATTTGATCCTTCATTTGTCTGTTTATCACCTTCTCTCTCTGTCCTATCCTTTACGTGCCTTCTCATTCAATCTTGCTTTTCTTCATTCTTGGTTTCATTCTTTCTGTCTTTTGTGCTTTGGCAG
>Ga0307942_1002594_pt1 | contig 14664 bp, 14 predicted proteins | sample OrgLakmetagen175_FD_201846 | JGI IMG/M metagenome (GOLD analysis project Ga0307942, IMG submission 201846) | Saline water microbial communities from Organic Lake, Antarctica - #175 | ecosystem: Environmental > Aquatic > Non-marine Saline and Alkaline > Saline | place: Antarctica: Organic Lake...
GTGTGTATGTGATGCAGGGGCTAGTGGTGTGTATGTGATGCAGGGGCTAGTGGTGTGTATGTGATGCAGGGGCTAGTGGTGTGTATGTGATGCAGGGGCTATAGTGGTGTGTGTGTGTGATGCAGGGGCTAGTGGTGTGCACGTAATGCTCTGCATGTGTTGTAACTTAGAAGCATAACGCGCAAAATTTAAGACATCCCTTTCCCCCTCCTACTCTTATGCATAGGGTATGATTATATTGGCCAGAGCCGTATATATACGGTGTATATACAGTAATTTTGGTATTGAAATTGCCAAACTTGCAAATATACGGTTCTGGCCAACCATATATATCCTGTGTGACATATACGCGTAGTGCGTGGATGCCAACCATGGATATGATTTATGTTTCAGCCTTGCTCACAAACGTCATCCAAACGTACTAAATGACCTGCATTAGAAGATGAGACTGTAACAAAATGTGATTGTGCATATTTCTCTGTTGCTCGTACTATCAAGAATTGGTATTGATAGTTTAGTATTACTCCCTCCCCCAGACATTAAGACAAGGGCAGGTTGCAATGAAAAAAATTGTAGGCTGCATCCCCCCCCAGACACTAAGACAAGTGCAGGTTGCAATACTTGTGCTCACCCAGTGATGTTGCTTGCACACACACACACACACACACACACACACACAAACACACACACACACAAACACACACACACACACGCACATACACACACAAACAAGTCATTGCATGTGAAAATTCATCACCACGTCTGCCTCTTTCTTCCAGGTGCACAGGGAATTTTGGTTCACCACATCCTGCCAAATGCTTTACGCGGAAAAGCTGATGGAAGCCAAGTGAGTGCTGTGTGTGTTTGAGAGTGTGTGTGTGTGTGTGTGTGCATGTGTGCGTACACGCGTGCACATTATGACAAATAATAGTTAATGCACCATGTATTGCCTGAGGGCTCTCTGTGCTCTGCACAGCAGCTGAATTATCGCGTAAATGAATACATACACCTGCATGTGCACAAATGCATTTGCACAAATGCATGCGCACAAATGCATGTGCACAAATGCATGCGCACAACACTGGACCTGCTGTAAATAATCAGTGCTGTAATGGTCGGTGCTGTGACATGGACAAACTGTCCACATGTTCTGTGATAATAAAATTGGTGCTGTGACATGGAAAATTGTTAACATGTTCTGTGATAATAAAAGCATTGAAAATTGAAATTGATGGTGCAGGAGCACCTAGAAAATCAGGGAGTGAAATCGACTGCAAGATCAGGCATGGGTCATTTCATGTTTGATCAGACAGGGGCATGCAGCAGCTGTAAGGCAGCATAATTTCTCTGTCGATGGTAGTAGTATTAGTACCGACTGTCGATGGTAGTAGTATTAGTACCAACTGTCTCAGGGGCCAATGATGTTTCAAACGCACGTATTAGAGGCGATTGAAATTTTTTACACCTTGCCTGCAACATTGTTGTGACTGAGGCCCTCTTAGTGTGTGTGTGTGTGTGTGTGTATGTGTGTGTGCGGGTGGGTGTATGTGTGTGTGCGTGTGTGTATGTGTGTGCGTGTGTGTATGTGTTTGGGACGGATGGCCACATGCACATGCACCCTCAGGTCTGAGGTCCCGGAGGGAATGGAAAGCTCATAACACACTAAAAATGCAAGAGAGCCTGTTGAATTCAAACAAAACAATGGACAACGTGACCACCCTGTCTTGTGCTCAAACGCAGGGCAACCTACACACCTCGCAAGAATCCCCAGTACAAAATGGTGAGTGGCTCAACGCTCTTGACTCTTGTTACGTGGATGTGTGTGTGTGGGTGTGTGTGTGTGTGGGTGTGTGGGTGTGTGGGTGTGTGTGTGTGGGTGTGTGGGTGTGTGTAGGATGGTGAGTGGCTCAATGCTCTTGACTCTCGTTACGCGTGTGTGTGTGTGTGTGTGTAGGATGGTGAGTGGCTCAATGCTCTTGACTCTCCTTACGTGTGTGTGTGTGTGTGTGTAGGATGGTGAGTGTCTCAACGCTCTTGACTCTTGTTACGTGGATGTGTGGTTTGCGTGACGTACATAAAGGGCTTAGAGCTAAATGTTCGCGTAGTTGGGTCGGTCGCATGCTTTGCTCTAGAGTTTGCGAAGATAAATTCCTGATGGTATAATGTTTAGTACTAGTATGCACAGCGAGCGCCAGTAGGTGACTGACAGGGGGACCCCAAAACTGTAGCACTGCAACTCCTTGGAGTTCCTGGGCCATTGAAAAGTAAAAAATGTATGAGAATACAAGGCATGCCAGCAACTGGAGGAACCAGCATGCAATCTGGGACCTAACACTGTGGGGAACTCGTTGCAGGTGCAATGAAACCTGCAAACAACAAAGCGATTGACCAAGCAATAATATGCTTAGGGTTGGCCAGAACCGTATATATACACCGTATATGACCGTATATTTGGTGATTTCCCTGCCAAAAATACCACAAAAATACCGTATATACACCGTATATATATGGTTCTGGCCAACCCTAAATATGCTTCACGTAAGCAGTTCTGTTTCAGCGGTCAGTGGTCCAATAGGCATTGGTCAATGGTAGCGTGTCCAATAGGTGTGTAATGCTCCAATAGGTGTGTAATGCTCCAAAGGGTGTGTAATGCTCCAATACGTGTGTAATGCTCCAATAGGTGTGTAATGCTCCAAAGGGTGTGTAATGCTCCAAAGGGTGAACTGCTCCAATAGGTGTGCAATATATATAATATATATATGGTCCAATAGGCGTGTAACGGTCCAATAGGTGTGTAATGCTCCAAAGGGTGTGTAATGCTCTAAAGGGTGAACTGCTCCAATAGATGTGCAATATAATATAGTATATGTATGGTCCAATAGGCGTGTAATGGTCCAATAGGTGTAATGGCCCAATAAGCGTGTGACCTTCAGCCAGGTTGTTTGACTGATTGACTGCTGAAGGGCATACATCTATCGGATTGCCCTTTTAGCAACGTTTCAACTCTTGTAGGCCACGGCTTGTTCTGAAGGGGCGGCACCTTGTAGGCCACGCTTGTAGGCCACGCTTGTAGGCCACGGCTTTTTGTGAACGGGCGGCACCTCTCTGATTCTCACGATCCATACCCCTCCTTATCCCTCCTCCCGTTTTGCACCTTGAGCCCTGACGTATATATGTAAGGTTGGCCAGAACCATATATATACAGTGTATATACAATACTCTTGGCAGGAAAATCATCAAATGTACGGTGTGGTTACAGAGGAGTCAGCAATATGTGTTTACCTAGGGTTGGCCAGAATTACATATATATATATATGCTGTGTGAATACTTTTGGCAGGAAAATTACCAAATGTATCACCAAATAAATCACCATACATGCGGTCATATACGTTGCTCATATGCGGATCTGGACAACCTAAGATATATATACCGTGAATATGCAATACTTTAGGCAGGAAAATCACCAAATAAATCACCAAATGTACGGTCATATACGTTGCACATACACGGATCTGGACGACCCAATATATATGTATATATACCGTGAATATGCAATACTTTTGGCAGGAAAATCACCAAATGTATCACCAAATAAATCACCAAATGTACGGTCATACGTTGCACATACACGGATCTGGACAACCCTACGTATATGGTTAGGGTTGGCCATACATTCATAGGTATATACGGTGTATATACGGTAATTTTGGCAGGAAAATCACCCTACATACGGTCATATACTGTGCAGATATACGGTTCTGGCCAACCCTATATATGGTGTACAAAACGTGGTAAAGAGCAACCCTCTGCCATGTGCTTCTATAAAGATGTGCTAAGAAAACACTATTGGGGCTTTGAGAGAACTACTCTTTACATTATTTAAAAAAATAGCATGTGCTGTCAAGCGTGCTGGCCGCCATGTCTGCCACCTGTTGGTGCAAAGTTCAATGACGCTGCCACCTGTTGGTGGGAAAATTAATGACGCTTTCACCTGTTGGTGATAAATCCAATGACGCTGCCACCTGTTGGTGGGAAAATTAATGACGCTTTCACCTGTTGGTGATAAATCCAATGACGCTGCCACCTGTTGGTGGGAAAATCAATGACGCTGCCACCTGTTGGTGGGAAAATCCAATGACGCTGCCACCTGTTGGTGGGAAATCCAATGACGCTTCCACCTGTTGGTGGGAAAATCCAATGACGCTGACGACGCAATGCTGCCACTCCCCATTTTTCATCTGAACTCCCACACTACTTGATACAGCTGTTGGACTTTTGTTACACAGGCGCTCCGATGTGTTCGTACCAAAGTATTTCTGGTAACCAGCCTTTTATGCACACACACACACATACACACACACACACACACACACGTGTCGACAAGGGTTGTGAGCAATCCTTCGTTCATTAATAGGGTTGGCCTGAACCATATACCTAAATACAGTGTATATACAGTATATTTGGCAGGGAAATCACCAAATATACGGTCAAAAACGGTGTATATATACGGTTCTGGCCAACCCTATTCATTAATGAGTGCACGTCACGTTTGAAGAGAAAACATGCGCTGCAGTGTATTTCCTCTTTGCAAATGCTTGTACATGGCAAATTGATTCAGCTACACCACCGTCTGTACGGTGTTCTCTTTTACTGGCGAGACTTGGATGCACATGCTTGCTTGTTCCTGGCTCATTGATGTGGCTGCATCGCTTCTTTTTGAACGGTGCATGTGCCATGCAAGTGCTTGTATCTGCTGGCACATTGCTCTGTGGCATCCACTTAAATGCGCCAATGTAATGTACAAGCACATGCGTGCACGCCTTTTCGCATGTGATATCCAAGTGCTTGTACCTTCTGGCATATTGCTCTGTGGCATCCACTTAAATGCGCCAATATAATGTACAAGCACATGCATGCACGCCTTTTCGCATATGATATGCAAGTGCTTGTACCTGCTGGCATATTGCTCTGTGGCATCCACTCAAATGCGCCAATATAATAATATAATGTACAAGCACGTTCATGCATGGCTCATCAGCACATACATCCTCGCACACATGCACACACTGACACGTTTGCACACTCAAATGCATGCAGGATTTAGAGACAGAAGACTTTGCAAAGGGGGAAGCAATGCAGGAGTGGCTTCGAAGTCAAACAGGTGACAAATGTATGTTGAATGTTGAATCCATGTTGTACGAGTCTTTTTTTGGGCCACGAGGGTGGGCTGTTATGTCAATTTAAAAGCCGGACAGGTGATTGATAGATGTTGAATTAGTGTTCGTTTAGGCCACGTTGGGTGGGCTGTCAAGTCGAGTGAATGTTGAACTAGTGTTTGTTTGGGCCACATTGGGTGGGCTGTCAAGTCGAGTGTATGTTGAACTAGTGTTTGTTTGGGCCACATTGGGTGGGCTGTTAAGTTGAGTAAGTCGTTTTTTCAGCACGTCGGTTACTAAGCTGTTCAGTGACGTTTAGGTCAGAAAAGGATCTGTGTTTGACTGTGATACCTGTTGATACGTAGGGGTAGAAAAAGAGGGTGGGTATTATCCTTTCTTTCCTTTAGCTCGTGCTTATTTGTCCTTGAAGCGTAATGAATTGAAATGGATGATGAAAAATGCAAATTGCAAGTGGATGTGTACAAATTGCAAGTGGATATACAGCACCCCTTGGAGTGGCACTGCTGCCTTAAGGTAGTGTGGAGTGACGCTGCCTTAAGGTAGTGTGATGAGCACTTTGCTTACTGACAGCAACGCCTCTGTGTTCTATCACGTTTGCATCGTGAGGTGGCGGCGGATTATTTACAAGATCTTAAGCCTAACCCAGATCTATCATGCTTGGGGTGTTATCGCAACTAGCGCATTTTTCTTCTATATTAAGACAGCGCTTGCATCCCCTCCTTTTTCCTGCTTCTTCTATATTAAGACAGCGCTTGCATCCCCTCCTTTTTCCTGCTTCTGCACGCAGGCTCTTTGCAGAGCGTCCTGACTGAGCTTCCGGCATGCTTGGGTTGTTATCGCAACTTGCGCGCATTTTTTCTATCTTAAGACGCTGCTTGATCCACTCCTTTTTCCTGCTTCTGCATGCAGGCTCTTTGCAGAGCGTCCTGACTGAGCTTCCGGCATGCTTGGGTTGTTATCGCAACTTGCGCGCATTTTTTCTATCTTCAGACGCTGCTTGATCCCCTCCTTTTTCCTGCTTCTGCATGCAGGCTCTTTGCAGAGCGTCCTGACTGAGCTTCCGGCATGCTTGGGTTGTTATCGCAACTTGCGCGCATTTTTTCTATCTTAAGACGCTGCTTGATCCCCTCCTTTTTCCTGCTTCTGCATGCAGGCTCTTTGCAGAGCGTCCTGACTGAGCTTCCGGCATGCTTACACCATATGGTTAGCATCTCCTACTGGGGGAGCAGTAAACCTGTAACAGAAAAGCAAGGAAAAACAAATGCGGGCTTGTTAGGATTAAGAATCGGCTTTTATTGGGTGATGAAGGTGAACATGCGTGGTTGCTTGCCTTCACGGTTCGATTTGGGTTATAGCTAGGGTTGGCCAGAACCGTATATATACACCGTATTAGACCGTATATTTGGTAATTATTTCCCTGCCAAAAATGCCGTATACACATCGTCTGGTTCTGACCAACCCTAGTTAAAGCCATTTCTTTTTTATGCAAGTTAAACACAAAAAGAAAAGCTACGCAGGCAGTGAAAAACCACTCCCCACATAATCAAGGAAAAGGATCCACTTTGGTACTGGGTACTCTAAAACTCCTCAACTAACAGAATAAGAAAAAAATCGGAAGGGGTTATCTGAGGCCAAAAATGGTACGGTTTGTGCATGCTCCCAGGGCAGGTGGCCCTAACTGGTACGTTTCAAGCTCAGCTCTGATGTGTAGATTCCAATGCAACTGAGCTTGAAACGTACCAGCTAGCGCCACCTGCCTCAGCAGCCGCAACGTGAACCCTACTTTTTGAGCAGCCATGTGCTGTATCTGCCCAGCCAGCGCATTAAACTGAGTGATTTTTGGTGTTTTGAAGTCTTTATAATAATTAAAAGTTAAAAATCATTGCAATGACAATGGAGCAAAAAAGCAAGTGGTTGGCGAGATATGCAAATTAATGCGCCATTTCCCCTGGAAAGCACCCATCCAGGGTACAGGTGCACGACGTGTTATTTTAGTTTTGTCATTCTGTATGCAGGGCGACTTGTCTAAATCTGAGCACATGCTCGGGTAGCTTATATAGTCAGCATCAGTTTGAAGCTAGGTTGGGTCCGATTTGATGAAGTGACGTGTGATTAGTTGCACTTTTCATGCAGAAAGGAGCATGTTTTGGCTTTTGCCCAGATAACCCCCTCTGGAAAAAATATCTATGGGGTCGGTAGGGTTGCAGGCTTGACCACCTGATGAGAGTTGATTACAGTGTTGGAAAGAGCAAACATAACACAGGAATTTATTGTATGCGCCAACAGTGCTGTGCGCACTTGCAAAGCCCCCTCAAAGCTCAAAGCCTACTTATCAGCTAAGCACATGTCAGCTAAGCACATGTCAGCTAGCTAGCCGTGGCAGGGACATGGGGACGCAGTCTAGTTCACCCTGAAATTTGTATTGCAGTGTAAGCTTTACACACAGGGCTGTGTGGTACATGTGTACATGTGTAACACATGTGTAAACTGCACGCGCACACACACATACACACACACTTACATACACACACATACACACACACGCACACACACATGTGTAAACTGCATGCAGGCTCGCGCATATATGTCCAATATACATTGGACACAATAGGGCAGGGGCTGAATGTGGCAGGAGGGGCTGAATGTGGCAGGGGCTGAGTGTGGCAGGGGCTGAATGTGGCGGCATGTGGCAATCTGGGCAGGGGCTGAGTGTGACAGGGGCTGAATGTGGCGGCATGAAAGTGGCGGCATGTGGCAATCTGGGCAGGGGCTGAATGTGGCGGCAATCTGGGCAGGGGTTGAATGTGACGGCATTATGTTTAGCTCGTGGCTGTAAACAGCCACTTAAGGAGCTCCGTGCGGCTGAAGTACAGCTCAGAGATCAGGAGCTTGTAATTTAGGCTGCTGTATTTTGCATAGAAAGAAAAGAAAAACTAGTTTGCATACATGTAATAATTGCCGTGAAAAGAAATACTTTGGTTACTATTTAAGATTGCAATCACGCGCTGTTGCTCGTTGTTGAGCCATTTCCCAAAAATGGAAAAAGCCCCCCCGTTGTTCAGATGCTCAATAACCACAAAAGAACCGAATGACAGGAAGCTCAGCAAACACCAACAAGACGTGTACTATGATGACTCAACAGCTCTCAGAATCAGCTGCACACCATGAAAACACAGCAAACTGAGAATTGTTCCCAAATGGCTCTTTTCACCCCGCTTCTCAGATAAAGACAGATATACCTCCAGCCGCCCAGATTTTGTGCTGGTTAATCCTATCGCTGCAAAAACCCCAAAAGAACAACAAACTAATGTAGGGGGGTGGGTTCTTCGGAGTGGCAGGGGGCAATTGAGGGAGACTGGGAGCAGCCCTGCGGCACCGCCAGCCACCAGTAGAGCCACCAACCCCAGACAGCACCAACCTAAAGACCTTAGCAAAACTCGGCGTGACATCCACCTCGTCGAGATCAAGTATTGTGAAGACGCTAGACCTCAGAACCAGCTGAACGCCGCAAAGGAACAGCACAAAGACCTTTGCAACATTCTCCAAGGAGCCTCCGTTACTCTCTACATCATCCTTTTGGGTGTGGGTGGCACCATCTACAACACTCACACTCTGAAGCCTTTCAACAAACTGGGTCTTGATTTTCAAAGAGGTAAGAAGCTTGCCTCCAAGCTCCATGTGCAATCTGTGAACTTTGCTGCTAAACTTGTCCATACTAGACGTGTCCTTTCCAGTGCTGTTATCAACTCTCATCAGGAGCCGGTTTCAGGCCAAGCCTGCAACCCTCTTGATCCCCATTGATTTTTCCTTCCTTTTCGCGGTGGAGGAGCTTTACGGTACTCGGTACCAAGGTGGCTCCTTTTTCTTAATCATTGTGGGGAGTGGCTTTCACTGCCTGCATAGTTTTTTCTTCAAACTGAATTTATTGTGCCCGATCACCGTCATTGCAAAGCATAAGACTCAGCACAACAACTGATCCATAGGTGTGCCTTTGGACCAAGAAAGGCCTCCAAGGTGGAAAAACCGTCCAGCAGAGGAATGAAATATTTGCATTGCTGTAGTCCGTAATGCTTCTACCGGTTCTGTATGTCCACGTCTGAGCGCTCTCATACTCGTGCTCTTGTGTCTATCTCTGCTAGTGCTACTCATCTTTGGCTGGCTGCCACACCACCTTTGGTGCCGAATACCGGAAAACTCCTTTACCAGCAGACGAAAAAACCAGTCAGTGAGGTTTAACAGAGTAAGAGGAAAGAAGTCACAAAGAGACTGGAGTACCAGCCTCAAACAAGCTAGAGCACCAGGCAAAGAGACTACAGAGCGAAGCTAAGGGTCTACCAGGGATGACCACCCGTTTCGGCCACAAGTAGCCTCGAAAAGCTACCGAGTCTTATTTCCAGCCCTAGAGCACTGAGCCTGCCGTGCTCTCCACCTCACTTCCCGGATTTGGGACCATATAATAAACCTGGTTGCCCCCTACTTTCTTCTATTTCTTCCAGCCTGCCGCCTCCCTTGCTTCCTTTTATCTCGTAATTTTGGGTTCATTTCATCCTCGTAGCAGGGCGTTTGCTCTCTCCTTGATCTGTAAGCACGCCAAATCAAATATTCTCGTTCTCATCGTGTTACATGTTAATATGACTAGGCCAAACCTTACACGGTACAGGGTCTCTTGCGTACCCCCTCTAATGGTACCCCGGGGTAAGTAAGCCTTAATTTGTCAATTGATTACCAGAATTACTTTATCCAGAATAGTTTGTCAATAAAACTGGCACATTCAGCTGGTTGAACAAGACACACACAAACTCTCAACTGTCATCCAACTAACTGCTCTGTCACACAATTTGTCGCTGCCAACGATTAGGCGTGACAAACCGTCTTTAAAAGAGCCAGAATATTCCATTACTAGAACATACGGGTACTGTGTACCACAAATTTGAAGCAGCAACAACATGAGCATGTGATAGGCAACATTCAGTTGGTTTCCAGTTCAGTTAAATTTATTCGTTCTCGCTCTTGTGAACACCATATGGCGTGGATAGGACAGGATGTTGCTTGTTCTGTGTCCTGAAGGATCCATTGAGGGAATGCAAAGCCAGGCAAAGGCAACTTTCCATGTGGATGACTGCTGCCAATCCATAACCTCTGCTATGAAACCAAGAGACATCCAACTAAACAAACGTGATACACATTTTATTATAAGTACTGTGTAGACACCTACCCTATTCAACAAACAGAAAAGGCACGAGAACAACGTGAGCTGCTAATGCCTTGCTTACTCGGACACCGTAAAACCTAGGAGCAACAGACACCATTCACAGCAGCCACACAAGGAACCCACTCCACAGCCTTGGACTTACTGGTCTACATACCACAGCACTCATGTAACAATAAGCCTACATGCAATCAGATCTGCAACAAAAATCATGCAGATGAGACGAGACATTGAACACAAGCCCAAAAAAATTTTGAGTAATACTTCTGGTGGTATGCAGGCTTCTGCCTCCCAACCACCTGTGCGGTAGCCGACCAGTATGTGTATGTGTTTATGTGGTACAGTACATGCCAGTATGTTTGCAGTAAGATGATTAGATGAGCTGAAGCAGAGAAAGAGTGTGTGTGCGTGTGTGTGTGTGTGTTTGTGTGTGTGTGTGTGAGAGAGAGAAAGAGAGAGAGAGAGAGAGAGTGTGTGTGAGAGTGTGTGTGTGTGTGAGAGAGAGAGAGAGAGAGAGAGAGAGAGAGAGAGAGAGAGGGAGGGAGGGAGAGTGTGTGTGTGTGTGTGTGAGAGAGAGAGAGAGACAATTGTGTAAGGTACTACAAAGACCACTCACCCCAGCCAAGCTGCAGGTGTGGATGCTTTTGCACAGCCCCCTTGATCCTAATCCATTTAAGTGAGCTATGACTCAAGTTGGACGATAAGGGGCTTAACATGCTGGCAGCTACGTGCTCATCAGACACACAGTCTCGGCCAGCAATTGCTGCTGTACCAAGTAGCACTGGAGGTCTGACCTGCCTTGATGCAAGCTGGTTGTGAAACTCACAATGCAAGGAACACGAACACGAGCTATTTATACCTTGCTTACTACTTATGCAACTAATTTTTCCACCTACCACACCATCCTATAGAGCAACAGACGCCATTTACAGCAGCATACCTCAAATTCACTGCAGCCTTCTTCTCATAGCTAATAATAACTGAGTGCCGCCACAGCACTTGTGGAAAACAGAGATCACTCGTGATCCACCAGAACAGATCCGCAACAATAATCTTTAAGCGTTACACGTATCACGCAGGCATCCATCATGTCTGTACCTGCCTGCTGTTCCTTATTATATCGCTGTGTTGTACGTGTGCTTTTGCGATCATGGATCCACGCATTTAGACAGGCAGGGAGGGAGAGAATAGCCTGCAAAGCCTGCGTGTGAAAAATAGTAGCAGGCGATGGGTGTTCGTGCCCCTTCAGATGCACATCCTTTCTAGCCTGCTTAAATCTGGAACTGAAGTGCTTCCCTTCGCAACAAAAAATCAAGGTCTTCGATAGTTTTTTAGGTTGTTGGAAGTTGGGCCAAAACCCACTGCAAATATAATGGAAGGGCTCCGCCCGCCCGAATTTCTACCTGCAAAACTTTTTGCCTTTTTATTTCCGGTTTTACAAGGCCTCCTCCTGTGCACTCGCTGTGCACCATGCAGACCCTTGCTTTAAGAACAGGCCTCCTCCTGTGCACTCGCTTTGCACCATGCAGACCCGTTCTTTAAGAACGCGACCAGAATTACTTCAAAGTCGCGGACAGCAACATTACACGAACGGACCTCCCTTCAGACAGGGCTTCCCAAAATCCATTCAAGTTCATAACTGCGCTGTTAAAAAATCGTACATAACAGTGGCATTAAACTGCATCAAAAAGTGGCCAGCCAAAAATTCCTCCTCGTCGGTCTCCATGCAGCCACAGAACACGACGCATGATAATGATAACTGCACATTTCCTGAACGGAATTAAGTAAGAATCGAAACAATAAATTCTGCATTTTGACTCCGTCACAACGTGTCACTCTCCAGCCCTTCTCGTCGTCAAAAGTCCGACCCTCACAGCTCGCCGCGAAACTCGTCACAGCTGTTAATGATCGCCCGTAGGCATTTACAATCATAATCTTACACGGAACGGACGCCCGACCGCGGAGCTATTCAGGCCCAAAGTCCTTCCAACCGAACTTCCAACCGAATCGGTTTGAAACCCGACCTCACAATAGAAGGGCGCAGGGCGCCAGTCCCAAATTTCTGGACGCCCAGGCAGGCAAACACGCACGCAGAAAGACAGACACACAGGCATGCTGACAGGCTTGCAGACACGCTGACAGATCAAAAGACAGGCACACGCACACATGCAGACACACAAGCTTGCACGCCGACAGACAGACAGACAGACAGATATACAGAAAGACAGACATACAGACAGACAGGCAGAGGTAATGCATGCAACTGACTATGCTGTCAAGAAGTGCAATCTTGATGTGCATTGTCAACTCCACACGCTTTAGCAATAATATCATGTAGATGTGTGCACAACACAGGAATGTTCATATCAAAGTAAGTAATACAGATTTAAAATTTATGCGCAACATCTTGCTTGTTCTGATTGTTGCACCTGATAGCGAAGCCAATAAAAGTGTACACAACCTGCCAGGTCCAGCAACATGAACATGCATGCAATCCTTTTAAAATGCTGCACACGTTGCAGAACTGGAATCAGTAGCATGCCTAGTGCAAATTATGTGGCTTTGCAACCTGCCAACGACAATCAATACTAGCATGCTGTGCAAAGAAATAAACACACCAGCCTTAAGGTCCAGAAACTGTTCACGAAATGTCGCTGCAAAGCATGTGTATGGAACATATGCTATTGTTTTGTCGTGCGAAGGATGCATCTGAGTTACGTGCAAAACAGTTGTCTCCTAGCCTTTCTGCAGCGTGCACGCTGCCTTGCATCGCTCCAATATGTGTCATGCATCATACCTTGTAACACAACGCCATGTGGATTGCGTATACCCCTCTGGAAAGCATGCAAATCATGTCCTTCACGTGTTGTTCGTAGCTACTATGTATGCTGTCTGCCTGATAATATACCTGTATGTGTGTCTTCAAGTCCTGTCATGACACAGCAGGGTGCTGGAAGATGCACGGCATGTGCCAAGCGACCTTGCAATCAAGTCTCTCCTTGTTTGAGCTCTCAACAACTTGACAATCCAGCGTTGTGTAATTATGCTGTAAAATAATAGTTTATAACAGCGGCATTAAACTGCCTGAAAAAGTTGCCGACCAAAAATCCCTCCTCGTCGGTCTCCATGCAGCCACAAAATTCGGCGCAGCATAACTGCACCAATTCTCAACGGAATCAAGTAAGAATCAAAACAGTGAACTCTACATTAAACCGCCGTCACAGCGTGCCTCTTTTCAGCCCTTCTCGTCACCAAAAGTCCGACCCTCCTTGTTCGCCGCGAAACTCGGCACAGCTGTTAAGAGACGGCCAAGGACATTTAACATCATAATCTTAAGCCGTCGGCTGCAGCAGGCGAAGCGAAAACGGCCTCCGAAATACGCTCAGTCGGTTGACAGTTAACTCCAGCTTGTCAACATAGAAGGGCGCAGGGCGCCAGTCCCAAATTTCTGGACGCTCAGGCAGGCAAACACGCACGCACGCACACAGGCATGCAATCTTGCAGACATGCGGACAAAAAATAGACAGGCACATAGGCAAACAATGCAGACAGAAAGGTATGCATTCAAGCACACCAGAAAAAGTTTAAGCATGGCGAAAAGAATTCAGAAGCATATAGCTTAATTACATCACATCAGAAGCATGCACAAATGCAAAAGGCAAGCATTCGACGAATGCGTATTGCGTGGAACTGACTATGCTGTCAAGGAATTGCATTCTTAATGTGAGATGCATTGTCAGTTCAACAAGTTTTAGCAATGTCACGTAGCTGTGTGCACGACATAGGTATGTTTGCATCAAAGTAAATGTTACGTAAACAGACTTTACGCACAATTGCTAGCATCTTGCATGTTCAGATTGTCTGTACCTTATGCTGTTGCCAATAAGGGTCTTCATCTCTTGTTATGTCCTGCCCAGTCCAGCAACATGAGCATGCACGCACCTCATAGAAAATGCTGCACACGTATCAGTTCAGGAAGCAGGAGCAAGTCATGTGCATATTATGCGTTTAAGCAGTTTGCAACCAACATTCAGTACAAGCATGCTCTGTAAAGAAAGAAGCAGTCTTCATCTCTAGTTATGTCCTGCCCAGTCCAGCAACATAACCATTCACGCACTCCATAGAAAATGCTGCACACGTATCAGTTCAGGAAGCAGAAGCAAGTCATGTGCTTATTATGCGTTTATGCAGTTTGCCACCAACATTCAGTACAAGCATGTTTTGCAAAGAAAGAAACACACCAGCATAAAGGTCCAGAAACCATACTTAAAATGTTG
>Ga0307942_1002601_pt1 | contig 14649 bp, 27 predicted proteins | sample OrgLakmetagen175_FD_201846 | JGI IMG/M metagenome (GOLD analysis project Ga0307942, IMG submission 201846) | Saline water microbial communities from Organic Lake, Antarctica - #175 | ecosystem: Environmental > Aquatic > Non-marine Saline and Alkaline > Saline | place: Antarctica: Organic Lake...
TGATGACCAGGGGGTGTGAAGTTGGGGGGGGGGAGAAGAAGTGCTGTCGTAAGAAGTTGGGTGTCGTTGTGAAGCACCAATTTGTGAAGTGTCAAACTACAGCGAGAGAAGGTAAGGAGGGCTGGTGGTGACGGTGAACAGAGGGGGCTTTGAGGCCAGTGCAGAAGGAAAGGGAGGGGGTGCGAGAAGCAAGATATTGAGAGGTCAACATTTTTACAATGAAGTTTTTACAATGAAGTAATGAGAGAAGGAGTGGTTCGAGCAGCGGTGTAACCTAAGGTAAGTGGATTGAGCAACGGTGTTTTATAGAGCTCTGATCAAAGAAAAGGTGCTAGTAACCCTGGTGTTTGCTTGAGGGAGCACACAGCACACACGCACACGCACACACACACGACCTCTGTGTGTGCAACATGAAAAAATGATGGTGAATAAGCCATTTTTAGTTCACACGTCTCAGTGTCTTTGCGTTTCTTTATGTGCGTGTGTGTGTTTTTGTGTGTGTATGTGTGTGTGCGTGCGTGCGTGTCTCACCTACACCTACTAGTTATGGTTTGAGGGTGATGCATGTTTACATGACTGCCAGCTGCGCACACGTGCAAACTATTAGGAATGGCCAGAACCATATATATTTACGGTGTATATACGGTGTATATACGGTGTATATACATGGTTCTGGCTAACCCTACAAACTATGCAAGCGTGCTTTTATAATGTGCGATTGCATGTATCCCACCTGCCGCGTGCTGCCCGTGGCTGCTGCACCCCTGCGGCGTGTGGCCGCTGCATTTCTGTCACTGCACGCCTCCGCAATGCTGCCACCCATGCCAAGGGGGGATGCACCTGCAAGAAGAAAAGTGTGCGCATGTGCTTGAGTGTGCGTTTGAGTGTGTGAGTGCATGTGTGTGCATCTGTGTGTGTGCGTTTGTATGTGCGTGTGTGTTTGCACGACTGTATTGCGCCTATTCAACACACGCGTCTATTCGACACATGTGCCTATCCAACACATCACACAAACCAGTCTAGTAAGCAGCTGTGCACGATTCCCTGTCAGATGACATCACACACGAACCCGAATGTTTTGGCAACAGCCACGGCAAATGCACCAAATCGACAGGCCTCCAGATCTATTCAACAAACGCGTTACAAATCACCATTGACCCACCTGCTGCTGTCGCAGCAGCCGTAGTAAGTGCACCAAGTCAGCAGGCTTCCAGCTCTGTGAGGCGTGCTGCAAGATTGGGTTGCGTTGCGGGGGGGGAGGCAGGGTGGCAGGGGGGGGTGTGACAGGGGAGGGGGGTACAGTTGATGCCTGCGGAGGAGGTGTGGGTGACACTACTGAGGCTGCGTCTGGTGGCGGTCGTTTTGGTGATGGCTGTGCTGCTGCTGGAGCTGCTGCTGCTGGTGGTGGTGGTGGTTGTGCTGCTGCAGTTGCTGGTGGTGGTGGTGGTGGTGGTGGTTGAGCTGCTGCTGCTGCTGCTGGTGGTGATGGTGGGGCAGGGTTAGGAGGTGTGAGTGTCGCACTAATCGTGGCTGGCCTGTTTCCAAAGAGGCATGCCTCCCAGGCGGGGTCAGTGAGCACAGCGGTCCACCACGCAGCTGAGGGCCGGATACCCCATGCCTGGTGTGTGTGTGTGTGTGCGTGCGTGCGCATGTATGTGAGTGTGTGTGTATGTGTGTGAGTGTGTGTGTGTGTGTGCGTGCGTGTGCATGTATGTGAGTGTGTGTGTGCACGTGCGTTCATTTTTGTGAAACAACTGTTAGGAGCTGTAAGGCGTGAGCAAGGCTGCCTGCCGAAGGCACTTAACGGGGTGGGCTGCAGAGGAAAGATGAGCATGCATTGACGATTGGCAATAATGATTTGTAGAAACCGTGCAGCCAGGCTTCACACAGCACATGCGCAAGGGGGAAAGAGGATTTAGACCATAGTCAGCAATCATATATGCAAACATGTGCATGTATGTCGTTCGTAGAGAGGCAGCATATAAACATGGGCACACACACGCACACGCATACACACACGCTCGCACATACTCACAAGCTCACAAGCACATACACGTGCACACACACATACACACACACACAAATATGCAAATACACATACAACACACACCTGTAGACCACCCAGCAGGCCCAGCAGCTGCCGAGGGCGGCACGGATCCACTAGGCAGCTTCTGCTTGCCGCCTGTTGCTTCAAAGTCGGCTGATCTGGCGGCTGTGGCGGCGGCTGCAGCATGGCCAGGCACGCACGCAGCAGGGTAGCGGCCTCAGATCGTTTTACGCGAGGCAGTCCCATGTGCGCCAGCGCCCACACACACGTGGGGAGCTCATCATAGAGGGCGCGTGTGTGTGCAAGGTGGGTGGTGTGGAGGAACATGGCACGCAGCCAGGGGTGGCTTGGGCGAGTGTGCAAGGTAGCGGCGGCCCACAGGACCTGAGTGGGAATGGTGTGTGTGTGGTTATGTAGGAGCGTATTTGTGAACGTGTTAGGAAGCCTTTTGTGTGTGTATATGTGTGTGCGGATGTGTGTAATTGTGTGTGTGTGTCTGTGTGTGTGTTTATGTAGGAGCGTATCTGTGAACGTGTAAGGAAGCCCTTTGTGTGTATATGTGTGTGCGGATGTGTGTAATTGTGTGTGTGTCTGTGTGTGTGTGTTTATGTAGGAGCGTATCTGTGAACGTGCAAGGAAGCCCTTTGTGTGTGTGGATGTGTATATGTGTGTGTGGATGTGTGAGTTTGTGTGTGTGTGTTTGTGCACGACTGTGTAGCCTGTTCTTTTTCCGTTTCTTCCAGGCCACAAGGCCTTCCTTCTTATATGGGCGCGTAGGCACGATTACTTAATTTGAGCATCCTACATTATGCCTCATCCATTTAACCTTTTCATTCAAAAGCACTGCAAAGGCCACCACGCATTCACCAAACCTCTCACTGAACCGTCTTTTCTTGACTAGCCACGAGGCCTTGCCTTGCACGTGAGGAGCATGGGCACCACTCCTACAGCCCATTCATTCAACCTTTTCATTTGGATGGTACGACAAAGGCCACATTTAATTTGATCGACCTGTTTCGTTAAGCGGCACTGCACAAAAGCACAAAAGCAACAAACCCGTTCATCCGAATTTTATAAATCAGCAGCACAAAAGCGACATACACATTTGCTACAGATATGTCAAGCATCCATGCCAGCGCTGAACAGCATTCTCAACTCTGTGGTCTGAGCACTGCAAAGTGAGCGAAGATTTCCCACTAAGCTGCTACTAAGCTCAGAGCGCTAAGCACCTGCACGCTTAAAAGTTGATAACAGGCCCGGCCTGCAACACACGCGTCTGTGGCATGAGCACGATTTGCATGCTACCCCATACACACACGTACACACACACACACACATTCTCTCTCTCTCTCTCTCATTCTCTCTCTCTCTCTCTCTCTCTCTCTCTCTCTCTCACACACACACACACCTTACACACACACGCACACGCACACACGCACTCACACATACACATCCACGCATATATACACAAACACACAATCTCAGCTGCTCACCTGCACCAAGTCCTGGGCATTGAGCTGTCGCACGTCGCGACCTGCCTGTTGCAGCAGCACCTCTGCCACCCTCCGCCTCTTGCTGTGTGTCATCTGCTGCTGCTCATACAAGCTGCTGCTACTGCTACTGCTATTGCTGCTGCTGCTGCTGTTGCTGTCCCTGCTGCCCCTGCCAACACCACTCTGGCTGCCACTGCTGCCCCCACCGCTCATGCCGTGCCAGCTACTCACACTGTGACTGCTGGAACTGTGACTGCTGGAACTGTGACTGCTGCTCCGTGCCAGTGCCAGCAATGCAGCTGCCACACTGGGCACACCACCAGCACCGCTGCCCACGCTACTTGTGTGCGCTCTCCCGTGTTCCTGACCATCTACGCTGCTGCCTGCATTACTTGAAGGCTGCTGTTCCCCCTGCTGCTGGTGCTCACCCAGTTGCTGCCCTTGCAGCTGCCGCTGTCTGCCTTGCAGCTGCTGCTGTCCTTGCTGCTGGCCCTGCTGCGAGCCTCGCACCACCAAGGAGACAGCCAACACGCGCACAGCTGTCAAGGCCACCTCAGCACCCAAACCCCACTGCTCACATGCCCACATCAGCATCGCAGCCTCCTCTGCTCCCAGACCCTCCCCTTTCATCTCCCAGGAATCAGCCTGCTCAAGCTGCTGCTGCTGCTGCCGCTTTTGATCCTGCGGGTGCTGAGGCTGCTGACTTTGCTGGGGAGGAGCAGAGCCAGCGTGTTGTGCTGACTTTGGTCGCGGCTGCTTCGGGGAGGTAGCGGCATCTTTGCCTGTGCGCTGCTTCGCATGATGCGCCTCCCATTGGGTGAGGAGCTTGTAAGGCACAGCAAAGATCCACTGAGGGGGGGCAGCGTAGCCGCAGCGAGCCAGCGCCCACACACATGCAGCTACCTGTGTGTGTATTTGTGTGTGCGCATGCGTGAGCAAGTGCGTTTTTGTGTTTGTGCTTGTGAGCGTGTGTGTGCGTGTGTGTGCGTGTGCGTGTGCGTGTGCGCTTGTGTGTGAGTGCCTGTTCGTGCGTGTGCCTGTGTGTGTGTGTATGTATGTGTGTGTGTGTGCGTGCACGCGCGCCAGCCTCACCTCTGAGGGGGGCAAGTTCGGTGTGTGGCATGCCAGAAAGTCCGCCACAGCCCTCAGGAACCCAGGCACTCCAGGGAGCAACATCTGATGGTATTGGTGGTACTGTTGCTGCTGACCGGGTAAGAAGGTGGCCGGAAACTGTTGTGGGGAGGGGGGCGGTGTGGCTGGTCGCGGGGGGGAGGGAGGGCTGTGGGGATTTTGAGGGAGGGGGTCCTGTTGCTGCTGCGGATGCGATCTGAAGGGTAAGTGTCCCTGCTGCTGCTGCTGCTGCAAGTACTTGGGCTGCTGGGAATGCACGAGAGGTGGCTGTAACTTCTGCTGTGGTTGCTGCTGCTGATGGGGCAGCGCTTGCGAATGAAGCTGCGGTTGCTGCCCTCCGGGCTGCGGCAACCAGAGGGGCTGCAGCTGTGGAGTTGGGGGGGAAAGGGGCGGCAGGGAACGCGCGAGGGCTGAGAGGGGGCCTGAGACAGCTAGCAACAGCTCAGGGGGGCTGTGGCCAGTCTTGATGCCTGATTTACCACTCCTACCACTGCTGCTGTCTCTGCTGCTGCTGTTGCTGCTGCTGCTGCTGTCGCTGTCTGCGTCTATTTTGCTGCCGCTACTGCTGCTATCTGTGCCATTATTACTTCTTCTAGAGCTGCTGCTATTGCTGACATCGTTGCTAACAGCGCTAGCATCGGTAATGCTGCTGCTGCTGCTATCAATAGTGCTGCCGTTCAAACTGCTGCCGCTTTGCCCATGAATGTGCGCCCCATTGGCGCTGCTGCCATTTTCGGCATCTTGCTGCTGCTGCTGCTGCGTACTTTCATTGCTGCTTATGCTGCTGCTGACCACGCCTAGGCCTGAGGCAGTAGACTGATGTAAGTGGCCGGCCAGAGTTTGTAGTGCACCCTCCAGCCATGCAGCCATGGGGGGCAGCGGGGCTGGAGCGCCTGTGTGTGTATGCATGTGTATGGGTTTGTATGGTCAGAACTGTATATATACACCATATATGACCGTATATTTGGTGATTTCCCTGCCAAAAATACCGTAGATGCACCGTGTATATATGGTTATGGCCAGCCATTCATTTTTGTGTATGTGCGGGGATGTATGTATGTGTGTATGCATGCATGCATGTATGCACGTGTATGCGTTTGTGTGCGTCTGCGCATGCATGCACGCATGCATGTGTGTGCTGTAAGGTCAATTTGGCCAAGTGTGAAACGGCTTGAGCCGCTGATCTGTCATTTCCCACTTAGTTGTTTGATGAATTACAAAAGGCACAGCACCAAGAATTGAGCCCTGGCTGCCCGGTCATGTTCCTGCGCGCAAACGCTGCACGCTCCCCAAGCCTTGGTGGGCATCGTAGCAGAGTCAGAAGGAACAAACTGTTGCATCGCTAGTGCCAACACAACGAGCTCACGACCAGGGCATCGGCTTCCTATTCGTGTTTTTCAGTCAGAAGAAATCAAATGTTGAACTGCCAGAGCCCACATTGAGCATTACACGACTGAAACACCAACTTTTTTTTTTTCCCACGGTTGTTATCAAGCCTTCCCTACACACTTTTTCCCTGCATCCATTCCCCCAGTAATTTCTGCCACCTACCTGATGACAAAGCCCTGTCGTGCACTTGACTATGCTGCTGCTTCTGTGCTGCTGCTGCTTCACTGGCAGCAGCATACAGACTCTGTGCTGGGGCTGCTTCACTGGCGGCGGCAAACTGACTCAAGGGGGCAGCACTGGCAGGGGGGTGCATGTCGGAGGCAGTTGTGCCAGAAGGGGGGATAGAGGAGGAGGAGGCCGATGCTGTGGCAGAGCCTGGTGGGGCGGAGGGCGATGGATAAGGGGCGAGGGTAGAGGAGTGAGCAGGAGTGGCAGCGGCGGTTGCTCCGGCACTGGGTGGAGAAGGGGAGGGTGGTGAGGCTGTGGCGACAGGACCACCTGGGCGTATTAACCAAGCCTTGCTTCTGGCAGAATTGCTGGTCCTCCTGGAGCCCGGGGAGCGCTTTTTCGCGGAGAAGGGGTCTTCCTCGTCGTCTGACGAGAGCCCGGGGTTCGCTTCCTGTAGGGCTTGCTGCAGCTGCACGGCGATGCTAGGAGGGGGGGTGGGGTGTGAGGAGGGCTGAAGGGGCTGTGAGCCTGAGACCCTTGTTGAATGCTGCTGGGCTGTTGTGGTCGTTGGCCTACTGCTACTGGAACCGTTCACGTGTGTACTCAAAGCCCCCTCCACCCCCCCTGGTGTGGAGGATGGAGGTGCTAACAATGATGAGGGTGACGGTGCTGGCATTGCAGCTGCGGTCCTGGCAGACCCCTCTCTCTCTGCCCATGCTCTGGCCTCTGCGGCATCAGCTGCTACGACAGCCGCCGCAAGCTGCTGTTGATGCAGCGCCGTCGCCTCAGCAGCCGCCCACGCCACGCCAGCGGTGGCACACATGCCGGCGGCCTGCGGCACCATGCCGGCCAGCCGCCGGTGCCCTAGCACGCCACGCCATGTGTGCGCCCATGCACCACTGCTGGTGCTCATGCTCTTTCCTTCCCTAGTATCGCTCCCAAATTGTGCCGAGTCCACCTGTTGTGAGGAGAGCTGCCCTGTACCTGCATCTGATCCATCCTCATCAGATCTGGGTGGCTGCCATCCCAACTGAGCCAAGGACCAGCTTGCGTTGGCCAGGGCTTGGTCGGAGAAGTGGGGTAGCTGGGTGTGCACGCAGGCTGCCATACAGGACACCCACTCAGCGGGCGGGGGAGGACCTGCAGCACGACAAACCAGGATGTTATTTTGTGTGAATGTATGAGGTATCTGCACATGGTATCAGTCAGGCCCATCGACAAAGAAACCTTGGCAGGGCACGCTATGTTTGGAAACGTGTTGGTTTGAAAGCATACGACGCAGGTTGTTTTGTTGTGGGCCGCTCACACACACACACACACACACACACACACACACACACACACACACACGCACGCACACGCACACGCACACGCACACGCACACGCACACACACTCTAAAACCACACCAGCTGACAAGAGCAAACCAGCAAATTAAGGTTGGAGAGGATGAACAGTCTTGTGACAGCAACACAGAGCAAGCTCGCAAGCTAATATAAGCATTGCACCCACCCATCAGGCCATTCTACGTGCGCATCATTTACGTAGAGTTTATATGACATGCACAGACCTGACAAGATATTATCTGCACCCTTTCCGACGCATTTACCACTTTCAATGTATGCATCCCTTTCAACGTATGTACTCTTACCAACCTGAACTGACACACCCAAGCCTCTTGCATTCTGTATTGACTGCACACCGTATAAGCCTGTTGGCACACAGAGACACACACACACACGCACACACACGTGTCAATACACACGCACCTATCGACACATGCAAACCAGCAGAGGGGTAACTCCCATTTACAAGGCTTTGCTGCATGCGTGCGACTGCCCACAGCATGCTGCTCAGCTGCTGCCCCTCCATGGCGTGTGCCTGTAAAAAATCAAAACACACACAGTCAGGAGCAATCAGAGATGGACGGAACGTCATATTTTCCTGTGAATGAGCCAAAGCACACACGGACGGTTGAAACGGATTCAATGTCAAATGTGTCTTACACACGCAGGGTTGGCCAGAACGGTGCATGTACGGTGCCGTATATGACCGTATATTTGATTAAATCCCCGCCAAAAAAAGTACATACACCGTACATATATGTGGTTCTGGCCAACCCTATACATAGGCCACTGCTCAACTTCTGCCTGTCTGACGCATGTGCTTACCAGAGAGCGTAAGCACATATCACTGAGCTGTATAACAAAGGGCTAGAGGCAAAAAATCTATGCGCAACTGACCATTGCATGCTGCCCCTCATCGGCAATACCATTAATGAAAGCACTGAAACACTACACGTACAAAGATTCACTCCTGTTTGCATAACAACCGACGGCAAGGCACCATACTGCTCCGCTAAAGGACAGCCCCTGTGCGTAAACCAGGCTCCTCAGCATAAAACATTTTATGCACCCTGACCTGTTCTCAGAACAACATGCATGCAGCATGAAACGTTGAAAAAGGGTAATCCGACAGATGCCATTTCTGTGCTTCGTGCGATATATATCCACGTAACGCAGCAGCTCGGTGCTTAAGCAGGTTGGAATGCAACCCGGGCTCTGTGGCTACTGTATGTTCTTTATACTAGAAAGGAAGAGTACCGAACTTTTGTGTCAAGAGGGGGTTGTTATATTGGGTTTTACTTATCATAGACCAGGACCAAGGCTATTAGGCCCTGTACCATACTCCGTGTTAAATTTTAAATTTTTGTTCAAATAAAAGGAGACAGGCGATGCTCAGTGCACAAGGACACAAGCCTCTGCAACAGCACACACGATTGCAGATACACTAAGGACATCCTTTGCAGCATGACTAACACACATAGCTAGGGTTGGCCAGAACTGTATATATTCACCGTTTATGACCGATTTCCCTGCCAAAAACACCGTATACACACCGTACATATATGGTTCGTGCCAACTCTACACACAGCCGCTGATAAAACACTGTCATCCTCTGCTCGTCAGGGGGTGGCCACAGCAGCGTGCAACTGAATAAAACTGGCGTACCACCTAGACCCACAAACGACGCCCACGCACCTGTGCGGCGCTAGCAGCATAAAACGCTGCCATCCATCGCTCGTCAAGGGGCGAGCCCAGGAGCTTGTACGCCGCCCAAATGGTGTTAGAGATCGCCTGCGGACTAAAGCTTTCAGGCTCCCCCAGCTGTCGCTCCTCCGCCGCCTGTTGTTTGTCGGTTGGTGATAGTTGCCTCTGCGGATGGGAGCCCGGAGACGTAGGGCTGCTCCCGTGTGGTTCAGATGGTGGTGAAGAAGAGATGGTGTCGGGGCTTCTCGTTAAAGAGGGTGTGGGTGAGAGTGGAGAGTGAGGGGAAGATGCGTGTGATAAGCCTTGTGCAGCTGTTGCAGTAGAGGAGGAGAAGGGGGGGAAGGGGCGTGCGCTTGCGGCATGGGCTGTGTGCTGCATGTGGGAATATGCGTTGGACAGCAGGGAGCGCGTCCATGGCAGTGGGGGGTGCAGGAAAGGGGGTGGAGGTAATAAAAGGAGGGAGGGGCTTGATGTTGGTGGTGAGCCACGGGGCGCCTTGCTGGATCGTGAGGGTGCTGGCAAACCTTGCTTCTGCTGCTGCTGCTGCGACCGCTGCTGCTGCGTGTCGCTGCTGCCGCTCGTACTACTACTACTACTACGCTCTGTGCCCTCCCCTGCTAAATTACTACTCCCACTTCGGATTGACTGGCTTCCTAGCATGCCGTTCCAGATGCGATCATCACTGCTGCTTGCGGTACCTACGTCGTCACCGACACGCATGCTGCCCGCCAAGCTACCCTTGCTACTCCTACCCTGAACACCCCCGTTTCTACTAGCACTACTACTGCTGCTGCTGCTGCTGCTGCTGACAACAGTGGCGCCCTGACCGGTTTGAACACCATTGGGACGGCTGTCACTGCTGCTCCTATCATTGCAGCCTCTATTGCTGCTGTCGCTCTCATTCCTGCCGCCACTGCTGATGCTCATTGCACTGCTGCCGCCGCTCTTGGCTCTGCCTTCCTGGCTGGCTCTGCCGTCCTGGCTGCTTCCACCACTGCTCGTTGCACTGCTGCCGTCGCTAGCACTGCTGCCGTCGCTTAATGTAGCCAGCGCCCATAAGGTGCTTGCTACTGCCTGAGGGTTGAGCTGCAGCTGGGAGGGTGGTAAGCTGTACAGGCGTTTGAGCCAGGAGGTGGGGGGGCAGCAGCCTAAGCGCGCTGATGCCCACAGGATGTTGGACAGGCCCTACAAGTGTGTGCGTGTGTGCAAATACATAAATATGTGGATATATGGATGCATGTCTGTGTGCGTGCGTATCTGTTTGTGTATGTGATTGCGTGTTTTTGGAGACACGGGACGCGCTTCTTGTACTAAATAGATTATAGTGCTGAGAAAAATGGAAGCCGTCCTTTGCACGCTCATACCTTTGCCACTGTCAGAGGCACACTGCCTTCTTTTGCACACACCAAAAACGGAAACCGTCCTTTGCACGCACGAACCTCTGCCATTGTCAGACTTTGGCACGATGCCATCGTTTACACATACAAAAAGTGGAAGCCTTCCTTTGCACGCACATACCTTTGCCACTGTCAGACTGTGGCACGATGCCTCATTCTGCACACGCCTGCAATCTGGCAATCTGGCATTCTGGCACTCTCGCACTCACTCATTTGCTTATGCCTGCCCATGCAAGCGCTAGCAACAGTAACAGGACGAGTGCGCAAAACGAAATGTGTGCATGCCAGCTGACGCTCTGACGCGCACCTGTCCGTTGAAGCTGGGCAGCATTTCCTGGGTGGCAGCAAAGTAGGATGCCGCGTAAGTGGGGGGAAGGGGAGCCCCGAGGACTGCCGCTGCCCACAACATGTTGGCCATGTGCTGTGCGTGTTTTTGTTGCAGGGACAAGTGTTTTTGTTGCAGGGACAAGTTTTTTTGTTGCAGGGACAAGTGTTTTTGTTGCAGGGACAAGTGTTTTTGTTGCAGGGACAAGTGTCTTTGTTGCAGGGACAAGTGTCTTTGTTGCAGGGACAAGTGTCTTTGTTGCAGGGACAAGTGTTTTTGTTGCAGGGACAAGTGTTTTTGTTGCAGGGACAAGTGTTTTTGTTGCAGGGACAAGTGTCAGTATTGCAGTGCAAGAAGGAACGTATAACACCAAGAAGCGCTTCAAATTGAGCCCAGGACAAGACTACTGAGCGTATGCATGTACACAAGGCGGGAAGTGCCAGAGATGAAGGGTGCACAAAACATAGAGCAGGAATGGCCGTGCTAAAAGGAGGAACAAGGTTTAGCTTTGACCTCCAATTTCAGGCCTTGCAGCACTTAATTCAACAGCATGATATGGAAAAAATCAGAGAGCAGAGAGGTGGTGTTGGTGAAGTGGTGGAGGTACGGGGGTTAATTGTTAAGTGCTGTAGGTGATTTGACAACACGCCCCACACATACAAACACAAAGTCACACACACCGCGCACACACACATACATACATAAACACATGCATACGCACACACATGTACACATATAATACCCCACCAAAAAGATACACCACATCTGCAACACACGCTCACACCTGTGGAGAAAAGCCCAGCCTCCACTGGCTGCTGCCTGCTCGGTGCAGCAGTGCTGACGCGAGGAAGCCTGCGTGCGTGTGCAGCTCTGTTGCTCCATCTGTATCCCCAGCTGTCCCTGCTGCAGCGGTGCCTCTCACAGCAGGGGTGTGAGCGTGGGGAGCTTGCGAAGGTGCATCCCCAGGCTGGCCACACAGCACATGCAGCGCACGTGCCATCCGTGCCAGCGCCCATACTGTGTTAGCTATCCCCCTTGCATCTAGGGCCTCCACATTTGAATGGACCAAACCTAACACGTGGAGCACGAGGGCACGGAGCTCGTCATTTAAGGGGGTTTGCTCGCTGCCAATGCTACTGCTGCTGCTGCTGTTGCTGCTGCTGCTGCCATTTGCGTGGTTACTAGTGCTGTTGGGGCTTTGAGGCTCAGGCAACAGCGCAGCCAGCCGCGTGGTCAGGGCTGTCACGTGTATGTGGTTGAATGCAGGTGCGCTCTGCACCACGCCCTGCAGCTGCTGCCAGCTGTTGCAGCGCTTAATGGCATACGTGAGATGTGCTTTGTGGCCTGGGTGTCCTGCATTGTTGCCTTGGGTGGGCTCCTGCTGCTGTGTGTGTGGTGGCGGGTGCGGCCCGTGTCCGCCCTGATCCTGGACCGGAATCAGACAGGGGTTGCCCCAGATGCCAAAGTTAAAACAAATGAGTGCAATGTGGAGGAAGCAACCACAAACTCAAACAACAAGCTGCCACCAAACACCAGTGTAAGACTCACCTGTGATATGTGGGTTGAAATGGCCTCAAGAAACCTATGGCTGGTGGATGGACGCCTTCGACTGGGAAGGTACTCTCTTTTTGCGTTTTGAGCCAGTCCTGTGCTTGCAGGCCTATGAGGGCCAATGCACAAATTTTGGTGCCAGGAGATGGAATGGGCAGTCTTTCATCATCGTGCAGTTGCTTCATCAGGTCATAAACGACAAATCGAACGCAAACCTACCTCGCTTCTGTGAGTCCTCCTGCCTGCAACGGTGACTTCAAAAGCATCAGTATGTCCCGAAAACCCAAAATAATAATTAAATCATTTTATACTGCTCTCAAACTAACACGAGCGCATTGAATCGAATAGGCATTCCTCATCCGAGGCCTTCGCCATGGCTCCTTGATATGGATAGTAAGATCGTATTGACCATGGAGCAAATCAAAACGTAAGATGATCCTTTATTGCCTCGGGTTCCTACGAGCATTGACGTGATCTTGCCAAAGCATCCGCAAGCAAGTGCACACACGCACACACACACACACACACACACACGCACGCACGCACGCACGCACGCACGCACGCACGCACGCACGCACGCACGCACGCACGCACGCACGCATGGACGCACGGACGCACGCACGCACGCACGCACGCACGCACGCACGCATGCACATACACACACACACACACACACGTGCACACACACACGTGCACACACACACGTGCACACACACACACACACGCACACAAACACACACACACGCACAAAATGCACTTACAAGCAAAACGTATGGTGGATTAAGTGTTGCCCCCCTCCCCACACGCATGATGCATATACAGGAGCACTACTCCTGCCGCTCCCTTCAGAGCTCAGGATCTGCCCTTCCCTGCTTTGGAAGCCATACACAGCATTCTCATCAGAGACAAAGACAACCCTAAACACCAGCAGCATGCAGCAAACTTCCGCCTCACTTGCAAGACCTTTCGTGAGGTGGTGCTTCTACCTCCCGTGCTGCAGGTGATAGGACACTGCAAATTTTGCTATATGGGCGTATATCCCAAGCATGTGAAGAAGTTACCCTTCCTTTTCTTCCATTGCAGCTGTCATTCCCCCACTCTCCTTCCCAATCCTCCATGGAAAGCCTAGCCCAGCTGCTCCGCTCTCCAGCTGCAGCTCGCACCCAGATCAGCATCAGGCTGGACAAGATCACCTTTCAGGAGCAAGAGGGTGATGAGAGCGATGAGAGTGATGAGAGCATCATCCCTCTTTCCCTCTCAGTTTTGAACAGCAATCTCGTCAGCTTGGATGTTCCAACCACAAATGCTGAAGACACTCTCTTTGCTGCATGCTTACTTGTTCCATCTGTGTCCAATCTAGTGTTACGTCTGGAAGGAGTTGCCCTTGACGGAGAACTCTGGGATTTTGGGCAAGAGAGCGAAGACCTGAAGCAGCAGCAGAGCAAAATTCAGCTGCAATGCCTGGTGCTCCATGCACCTCCTGGGGAGACCCCTTTTTGTTTCACCCCTCCCCTCCTGAATCTGAGTTCCTTTGATAGGCTGCAGCATGTAGTAATACAGGGCCCAATCATTCAGGACAGAGATGAGCTGGATGACATTGAGCAACCTCTCCTCCTGCCTCCTCACACCAAGGTGATAACTTTCATAAGCAGAATAATGGCTCTAGTGCATACTTTAGTTGTGTTCGTACCGCTACCTTCATTTGCACTTTCCAAGGGTAGGAAAGCCCCACCCCTCTCCCACCAGGTGACCATCGACCCACACCTTGAGGGCAGGCAACCTACAAAGTGGGCCAGGCCTCTGAAGACCTATGATCGCTATGAGATGATGCCTGTGGACGCCATACCAGATGCAAACACGGTGGGTTTTAACCTTGCAAGACATGCTGTTTCCTCCTTATTAATTTGGTTGCAACACTGAACAATTAGAGGTATTTATTAAAGCATCGAATCCTTGGTCTTGTGCAAGCCTGCCCAATGCATTGGATCATAACTTTAACTTCCCCGTGCAGTATCATGAAGAGGACCAGCAAACACGGGCAGAGAGAATGAGTGCCTACATTCATCGGCTTACGGACCTGTCCATCAGCAGAAAGAACAG
>Ga0307942_1002602_pt1 | contig 14647 bp, 14 predicted proteins | sample OrgLakmetagen175_FD_201846 | JGI IMG/M metagenome (GOLD analysis project Ga0307942, IMG submission 201846) | Saline water microbial communities from Organic Lake, Antarctica - #175 | ecosystem: Environmental > Aquatic > Non-marine Saline and Alkaline > Saline | place: Antarctica: Organic Lake...
CGATTAAGGATTAATGATGTGGATTAATAACATAAAGTGACCACGCACTGTATGAAACGCCCTTCAATCTAATTAAAAGACTGAGCTGTAGGGCCCTGGAATTTCGGGCCACATTGAGGTTTGACTTTGCTCGACCACCCAAACATCCGCTTTTCCGACTTCCTGCAGCTTGCTGGTTTTTTAGCTCCCTGTTATGCTGTTCAGGAGAGAAGGCAGAGAAAGGGGGTGAACAAGTGGTGGAACTCGATCTGCATTCTAAATGTGCACAAATTAATGCTTGATTTTACTACGATATTCATTAATCCGCCCCTGGATAAATTGCCAATTATTCCAAACTTGCGCCATTATTGAAAATTGTCATTAGGCTGCGGTCTTAGACAGGATGAAATATGTGAGAGGTGTGTAGATAGGCCTCCACATATAATCCTCCCCGGAAGGCATCTTGCGTTCGTAAGTATTTATGGATCAGGTCGATCGATTATTGCAAATTCGCAGGCCATCTTTACCTTAGGGCTGTGCCGCTGAGAACTTGCAAAGTGTGCAAAGGATTAAGACATACGTGTACAAAAGGATACAGGAGGTGAAAAACGCGTGGACTCTCAAGGCACGGAGGACTGAAACCTTTGTGTTCATTCTCCTTTATGAAAGGAATGAATATTCCTTTCTCAAAACTTCATAAATAATAATATGCGTGTCCAATAATGCGCGTGGGTATGGAATACGGAAGACGCCCAAAAGTTGCGGCACAATTTCCACGCTGCATTAGGCTAGCCTAGCATTAATATAGACTTTAATGCTAGCTAGAGGTTGCTATAGTGCTAGACTAGGGATTGATAGGCTATAATAAGGTGCAGCATATCACCTCGACTTTTGCGCCTGCGCGTCTTGCTGTTTAAAACATTCCAATGCGTAAGCGGGTGAGACTGCTTGACGTCGTAGCCGAGAGGATTTTGGTACCTCAAGGTTTATGCCATCAGGGAAATAATATAGCAGCTCATCTAAGTTGAACATTAATTGCAAATGTCCAGCTGTCCTTTATAATTCACAGTAAGAGCTCGCAGAAAGGATCGTATTGCAGTAATTAATCGGACGCCTTTTGTTGACAGCAAAAGTGCTTTGACGCACTTTAGCGTGATGTGAAAGCTCAGCTAATGCGTGGAGCAGGAATGGTTTTACTGCCATAGTGGGCTATGCTCTCCACATTTATGCAGTGCGGGACACGGCGGTAAAGTACATAGCCAATACTGACTTACTAGTGGCCAACAGTCGCCAGATGCCGCCCCCCCCAGCAAGTGTCGCAATATGGGACAGAACAAGCGCTGTGGCGCAAGGCGAGCGCCTGGATCATTTCCTTTGGCAAATTAAGGCCTTCTTGCCTGCATTTCAAGTGGGGTTGGCAGGCTTGCGATGGGCATCTTCAGCAGGCACTTGGTGCAAGAAGGCTGGAGCGTGCGTCGACATGAAGCTTCTTACAAAGTTGCGCCAAGACATGCGTACGTGTGTGTGTGGACATGCAATTGAGCTTGTGTGTGTATGTGTGTTATAAAACTAGAACGCCCTAAATAAACATCGCAACAATCCGCAGATTACACCAGCCACATAGCGTAATGTAGATGGAGGGTTCACTTGCACTCTGAGGGACTCTAAGCAAATGTAAGATGTTGGATGTTGGGGTACTGGCTTACCGCCGTTGGCAAATACAAAAACTTGACCTGTGTTTAAGGAAAGGATACTGGGCCGATATTTCAAAAATCTAAGCAAAGCATTAGGTGTATGAAATCGTCATTAGGGGCAAGAGGGGTTGTTGAGGCTTAAGTGGTACTCTAATGGGGATACACGCCGAAAACCAGCAACCTCCACGATTATGTGCTGTACAATAGTCAAAGCCCACAGACTACAAGCAACCTGCAATTACATAGTACCTATATGTTTCTGATTGTTCTCCCTCTTGATGGAGCATCATAGTATGAGGAACTAAAAATCCCATCATCTTAACCCTTCAAAGTCAAGATGGTTGTTCTTGAGCATTTTAAGCAACCTTTGGCCAAATTTGCATGTACCATACACACACTGTTCAATCATCCACTACGCTCAAGTGTTTCTCACTTGAGGTACTAGTCCTGTTCAATAAGCTAGTCGAGCCATTTGATGATGTCTTTGTCCCGTTAACAAAGTGGCATCCTTCCCCCCCCTTTTTTCTTGATGAAGGTGGGCTGTAAATATCCGACCTGAATATCAATTGTGTTTTAGGTGGTGTCAAAAAGAAAAGAAAAGACTCCGCTGGTAGTTATGACACAGACAGCATGATTAAGGGAGGGGGTCACATAGGTGCCCGCACCAGGCAACCCCCCACCGCGCAAACACACAAAAGAAAGAATTTAGTGTGGGTCAGGGGGTTGTGTGCCGTGGCACCCAGACCCGCACCTTGACTGTTGTTGTTTAAGTTGTATTGCGGTGCATATCTTGTATTTATGAGTGCAGATGCATGTCTGATGGAGCGTTTATTCTTTATTCGTTTGTTCGTCAGCTCTTTAATCTTATGGTTATCCAGATTGAGGTTTGCCAGAGAGTTGTCTGTATGGTTTTTGTAAATAGTCCCCAGTACTTTAACGAGCATCATGTGGAGCTTGACTTCCCTATATCCCTGCCTATGTAGGTTGGAGATGAGCACGCTGTCCTGTGCTTTTGCTTTTTGAAATTGAGGATCAGGGGTCTTCACAAAATTTAAACTCAATCAAGTGAACCTCCCACTGGTTTGAATTTTTTTGTCTTTAGCAAGCTGGTGTTATTGTACTGTGATTGTGTGAATTATCTACATTCTTTTCTCTGATTAAACGCTCAATAAGTCTTATTTGCCCCCTCTGCCCACAATTACAAGGTACCTTGCATATCCTCCTCTATGGTGCCAATATAACAAGCAAGAAATGTAATTATGGAGCGGCACAACCTAGCATGATGTATGATCATAAAATCCATTAGAAGCAATTCAGACCTCAGAATCATGCTTCGTCTCCGTGGATTTGGGCAGTAGCGAACGGCTGGCAATGCAGATCTCCATATTCCTGAAGTTCATGGAGTTGAAATTAGAATCAAGTGGGACAAAAACAAATTTACCTCCAGCCATCCAGATGCTGTAGTACTGGTTGCTTCCATCTCCGCAAAAACAAGTAGGTAAACAACAATCAGGGGGTGGGATCTTTGAAGTGGCAGGAGGCAACTGAGTGAGACTTGTCCCACTGGAGCACCTCAACAGCACCGCCAGCCATCATCAGCAGATCCACCTTCCTCAGAGGGCACCAGCCTTAAGCTCTTGGCATGCTTCAATGTGGCATCCATCTGATTGAGATAAAAACACTGCGAGGATACTAGACCTCAGAACCAGTTGCACGCCGCTAAGGAACATCTAATCCCAATTCCAATCCTAATCTTAACCCCAATCACGGACTCGGAATCCCAACCCCAATCCCAATCACGTACTTGGGACTTGGTTCTCAAATACTTAAACAAATAAGAAATGTGGTCACTGAGAGACACAACTTAGCATGCAGCTTGATCTTCAAAGCCAATAGCAAGACAGGCTCCTTAGGGTCCTGCTTTGTCTGCAGGGATATAGGGCAACGAACGGCTGGCTACGCAAAATCTTCAGATTCCCGTTGCAGCTGAAACTAGGATGATACCAAAGTGGCTCCTCTTTCCACCCCGCTTCTCAGACAAAAATAGGTATACCTCCAGCCGTCCGGATGCTGTATTGGTTGCTCCCATCTCCGCGACAACTAAAAGCAACAGATTAACAATGAAGAAGAGTGGGTTCTTAGAAGTGGCAGTCATTTTAAACAGCGCTACCTTAAACACATCTTTACTTGCCCCCTCGTCCGCTGGGCGGGGGGGCCGAACCATCTCAGGCAAACAGCGAATCGGGTTCAGGGCAGCAGCAGGCGCACAGCAGCTTTACAGCAGCATCACACAAGCACGTAGTGGGACAGCAACCCCTTAGAACAGCAAAGCACACATCAGCGCCAGAGGGACCTTCGACGGCTGGGTTTGCAGCTTTTGAGGGAGGGACGGGAACCCTGTAAACAGCAAGCATACAGCATCAGCACACACCGGTACCCCAGGACGTCATTGGCCAAGGCGGGAATGGGGATGGATGGAAACCATGCAAACAGCACTAATCGCATTATGACCGCTCGCCTTGCACAGCATCGACGAGGGGGAACCGGAAACCCTTACAGAAACAGCATACAGCATACAGCATACAGCATACAACAGGACCCCAGGACGTTTGAGTTTGCAGCGGGAATGGGGATGGATGGAAACCATGGAAACAGCACTTGCACACATCAGCACCTAGCCTCACAGAGGAACAGCATCTATAGCACTATATCAACACTACATTTCCAGCTGCTGTCCTGCACTTGAACACTAGACGCCACCAACATGTTCGAAGTTTTGACACAGACTCAGTTCAAAGTGATTTTTTGCTCTTATTCTTTGCCTACAGGTGCCCCATCTACCAGACCTTGGTCGACACAGTATGTGGGGAGATGGTGGCACCACGATTCAGCAGTGGCAGCAGTTAATCCATGCTCAGTTTCAGTACCAGTGCATTAGGTTATACAGACCAGCAGACCAGTCGGTTGTACAGACCAGTTTCAGTAGTCTCACAATTGTGTTCAAACTCCAGTTGTCCCTGCGTTTCCAACTTGTCCAACTTATTTGTGTGCAATGTGTGTGTGTGCTTTTACCGTTTGAAAGGTAACATTTTTTCGGTATGCTGCCTTCTACTTTAGTGAACCAAAGTCTACACTTTGATGTGTTTTTACCTACTTCTTCTCGTGTCTCTAAGGTTAGCATTTCCCGGTTGCGTCACAGCCCTTTTTTACTTGGTTTGTTTTGAGGTTTACCTCGTTCTCATAGGTTGAGCAGCCATTCCAGGTTGGATGCCTTTGTAATCCAAACTAAACCTAGAAGTGGCAGGGGGCAACTGAGGGGGACCGGGAGCACCTCAGCAGCACCGCCAGCCACCAGCGGATCCACCTTCCCCAGACAGCACCGACCCAAAGATCTCAGCATTCTCCAACGTGACATTCACCACATCGAGATCAAGAACTGTGAGGACACTGGACCGCAAAACCAGCCGAGCGCCACGCAGGAACAAACAAAGGCCTCTGCTCCATCCTCCAACTTGAAGCAAGGAGCCTCCGTTACCCTGCACACCATCCTTTTGGGAGTGGGTGGCACTATCTACAACAATCACACGCTGGGGCCTTTTCAGAAGCTGGGTCTTAACTCTCAAAAAGTTAAGAGGTCCACATGCATTCTGTCAACTATGCTGCTATACTTGTCCATACCGGACGTGCCCTTTCCAGTACCTTTGCCAACTCATCAGGAGCCGCCAGTCAGTCAAGACGGCAACCCTCCTAATCCTCCTTGTCGATCACCAGTTTACTTTTCCTGTGATGGAGGTGTTTCACGGTACCCCCCACTACCACAAAAGAACCTTCTCCTAATTTAAATAAGAGAGTGGCTTTTTACTCTCCGTGCCATTTTTCTAGCTCTTTTTTGTTACACTGTCAGACTCAAGATATGTCCAAGCATCAGAATAATCACATCATAAGATCCCCGTCCAGGATATGGTACATGGTCAACTCATGCCCGAGGGGCCCTGCAAGCTCGCAAGGTGTCAGCAGCAGTCTGCGGGGTGGGCTTGGAGCTGAAGTTGGGCTGGATGCCAGAGCGGTCAATGTCGGTACGATTTGGGGTCAGGTACTTGCCGACCTGATAAAAGCATCAGTTGGACGGTAGCCTAGGTTTGAGTCGTGTGCAATGGTATGACAAATACACCCTCCGCAAACTGACACTTACGCAATAACACAGTCATATCCTTGTTACAGTCCTCTACTCTTAGTCAACTGCAATACTGATGTACACGCATCGCATATTGCCTGTGCACTCAAAGTCTAGAAATCAAGACTACATACCGTGAGTACCATGCCAGATCCGTCTGACAATTCATAGACACTTTGAATAAGGCCTTTCCCGTAGGTGCGAGAACCTGAAGACAGCGTAAGAAGAATGGAGAAACTGCTTCTAGCCGGGAGGAGCAGGAACACACACACACACACTGGGATCCACACCAATACACAGTGACACACAGGAGCACACACTCTGAGACACAGCAGGGGAGGCAAAACTGCTCACTTGCAGGTCGTGTGAGCAGATCATAACATGGAAACATGCAGGCCATCTTAAATATCAGTAAGAGGCACTGCAAGGACTCACCGACCAAGGTGGCTCGGCAATTATCTTGAAGCGCACCCGCAACAATTTCGCTTGCACTTGCGGTGTGCTCGTTGACAAGGACCTGCAAGCGCATTGAGGAACATCTGAGGGGCAGATGATGTGCGTATGTGCTGACCTATCTCCCTTCCTTGCACTTTTCGTTTATGACTGCCATGATTGACTGCCATGTGGTATGTGAATAAAAGGCTGTCAAATGAGCAATTTCAGGTCCGTTCTCTCAAGCACACTAATAAATAAAAGGGTCACTCCAAGGTAGCCCCACCATAAGGGGCAGGCGGGTCAGAGCGGGGTTCACTGCTCGTGGCACATCAGATGGGATACTCCGGCTTTCCGTGTACACAAGAGGTGACGAGCCTGGAAAAGAAAAGGACAGAGAATGTTGCATGAGGCAAATGGGCAAGCACACGTGCTTCTCAGACAGGAGAGAGGCAACTTTTTGGAGCAAGAGAAGGCCACTAAACCTGCCTAAAGCTTATTTTGACTTTTAAAGCAGCTAGTTAAATTGGACAAAGTCGGGCAGCGGTTCTGCCGCTCCCTACATTAACCACTCCCTTTGTCAATTGAGAACCCTGGGGATAAGTGTAAAACAAACAGGGAGGATAAATGACATCTTGCATGAGAACACCCGCACAAAGGCAGATTGGAGTCCTCAGAGATGGCGACGTCAAAAACGCCAACTGGCTTGTTATTGCCATCTCTGTGAGAACTCCTTGGAGCCCCTGCTTCAATGGGGGCGTTGCGAATTTTAAAAGACAGTGAGGCACTTTTGAGGGGCCGAAGACCCTACAACAAAATTTTCCTTACTTATTGTGCCTTTTGGCACTCATCTAGCTTCACTATGCCCCTACACGACCTCCCCTCCTTAAATTTCCAGACTTATTTCTTACCTTCAAGGAATAGACGAGCCACCTCTAAGCCCTCCGAAACAAGGCCACCACGGTTGTCGCGCAGGTCAAGGACTAAAAACTGAAAACGACAAGATCACACAAGCGGTGCAGTGTGCAGATTAGGTCAGAGTGCTCCAATCTCTGCCTGTGTTGTAATGTCCTCTCTTGTCCTCTTATTCATCAGATGTTAAAATGAACGGGCATTTCTTGCAAGCAGTCATACCACCACAAAAAAGTCCAGTGTGTTCCACCTAGCTGCATTTCCATGCCAGACAAAAACAGCACTGAGTGCATTAAACTGGCGACATAGAAGTCCAGCTCATGCAATGGTATACCAACTCAATTTCGGCCCATCATTGACCAGCAGAACAACACACACAAAATTTTAAACTCATTGTGGGCATTCAGAGCCCCAGTCTTAACCTCAATTGCTTTCCTTTTCATGTCACACTACTTCAGGAAAATGAACTTTCGATTCACATCACCTTGGCACCCCGGCCTTCAAGGTCTGATATAGCCGCTGCAAGGTCTCGCTGCGCTCGCGCATTGAACGACGACAGCCTCAAGATACCCACTGGGTCTTTTCGCATCTGCGGTCCAATTGCGAGTGGTTCAAGCACAAGGGATGTGGATACGTGCACAGGGCAAAAAGGCCTGCTGCTTTAAGAGAAACAAGCTGCTCGTCATTGCCCCCACAATAGCCTGAACTCACCGCTGCTAAAGTGCTGCTCACTGGAGAACTGAGTTCCTGCACGGGGCGATCCAAATGCACGTCAACAACCGAGCCGTCCAACTTGCGCACCTGGCAGTATTCAAAGAAAGGAAATAGTGTTCTTCATAGACAAAAAGTCAAACAAAACATACCCGGCTTGTGTATTTCAAGGCCTACCCTAAGACCTTTTAGGCAATGCAGCAAAGTACCGTTATGACCAGAAGCACGTACCTTTATGTCCACAGATGGACGTGGCTCTGTGCTACTTGCAGACGCTTGTGCCCCTGCTATTAGAGAAGCCACCTGCATACATATACAATTTGCTGGCACGATTGAGGGAAGTATGTTTTAAAGAAAAACATACCCGGTAGAGGCTAAGCCTCTGGAAATAAAAAACTCATATAAAAATTTTGCACAACTGTAACAGAGGGGGCATTTTGGTACAGATGGATCCCAACAGAAACATGTAGAAGCTGATAATGCCTATAACGTGTTTGAGTGACCTCTTAAATTATCATAAATTCGTTTTGTAACACCCCTATATTACCCGGCCCACGGAGCATGAATTTAATCCAAAGGAGCACTACACAAACCTAGGAGTAAGCTCGGGGCTACCCTTTTTTTTTTACACACCCTCCATGCAGGAACATGCATGAACAAGGGGAAAGCTTGCAACCTATTGAAGTATGAAGCTGGATACCTGGAATGGCGTTTTGTCTTGTAAAGGAGCGTGGTCGACCTCTAGTAATTGGTCCCCTTGCTCTACTCCAACCTGGTGATCAGGAGGCAGGGAGTTGCTCATGGAAGAGGCTCAAGTGCCAGCAGCCCTCCACAATGTTTGTACAGTCATGTTTACGTTACATTGGGGGCGAAGTAATCGATAACCAGCAATCGACACGTTGCCAAGTATGGGATGCTGCCTTTCAAGCCAGGAAGTAGCTGGTCCACGACCAAGCAATAGCAGAACAAGGTTGCACAGCCATACTTTCAGTGCAGTGGCTGCCATGGTTTGATGGCTCACCTTGTCTGCGGGACTGTTACGTGACAGCCCCACCACAAAAATGCCAGAGGACCCAGAGGGGCGACCGGCAGGCAAGTCACGGTTCTGTGGACACATACAATGGGTGCAGGCGTGTGCAGGACAGGGTTCTTAATTAGTGGGTTGTTTGTGCGTCGATGCAAAATAAATCCAGGGCATCCACTGAGTCTCTGATTCCTGCAGGTGATTATAATGACACAAGCACATGCTGCAAGAATCAGATCAGCCTTAAGCGCTGCAGGCCTGCTTTCAAGCAATGAACAGAGGAGAGGAGTATGTGGGTGCATCCTTATCACTGCATGTTGAAGCATGCATATCGACCTACGTGCCACTTTGCAGCATTGCAGAACTCTGAACCCACAGCGGCCTGGTACATACAGCATACTTTGTTGGTGAGACCACTCAGCAAATTTTTGGCTGCCTGTAAGTCCAATGGAAAGCATTACGAGTGTACTGCCTCACACTCTTGGATCATATGTTTCTCACACCCAAGTAGTCAGAACCCAGGAATGTAGAATGTGGGCCTGACCATCTCTCGGATCGCACATTTCTCACACCCAAGGGGTCAGCACCCAAGAATCAAGAATGCAGAATGCAGGCCTCACCGTTTTCAGGCTATACTCCTCCGCTGTGCCTAAGTTTAACCCCACGCCCGTGATGTCATACTTTTTCATGGCTTGCAGCTCTGTGGGCTGTATGAAGCGGCAGTATGGGTCCTTGAGCCCGTACGTGATCATTTCTCGGATGGTCCTGCAAGGTGCACCGTTAAAAAGGTGAAGGCCGCGTACACGTGCTACTCCGTAATAGCAGGCATGCAAATGCGAGCTGGCACGCACTGAATTGTGCATTAGACAAGGTTGGATTACACTGTAAGTAGCTCAAATGCACCCCATGCCCCATCGTGTGGGTGCGTAGCGCTTTTTTTGTCCAATGAAACCAAGTCACGCAATTGCGTACCGCATACTAAAGGCACCTGTGTGCTGACATGGTGTCCGTGTACTGCTTGGCCAAGGCTTTATCCCGCAGTCCAGCCCAAGTTGTCCGATCAAATCCGGAGGAGCGCGCGTCCAAGTAATTGTCATTTACCTGCAAATCGCCGAGCACACAGACTTGATTCATTGTAGCCAATGCATGCGTTTTTCAGCACGAGCATGTTATAGCACATCCCAAGCATTGAGTTGAAGGCTTGAGTTGGGGGCTTGAAGCTCTGATTTGTCTTGGATAGCCAGCTAGAACAACACACCATTACAGTATTGCAGTGTGACAGTGGGCTAGGCAGCCTTGGCAGCAGTGTGACAGCTAGCTTGACATCATGACATGGCCATTCGCAGCTAACTGTGCGCAGAAAGGACAACTCACCACTTCCCAGACCTCCCGTATCAGAAGGTGGCTTGCAGCATTTATAGCATCAGCTTCCTGAACAAGAAAAGAAGCGGCAAGACATGGTTGGGAGAAGTGGACCCCAGATGTGTGGGGTTGGCCAAAGCCAAAACACACGTACGTTGCGGATACGTAGGGTTGGCCAGAACCGTAATTACACCACACACGACCGTATTGATTTCCCTGCCAAGAATACCGTATTCACACGGCATATATAGGGTGGGCCGGATCCGTATAACTGTAATTATAGGAATTATACGGAACGGTATTATACGCCGTACTTCCGTATATACATACCGTATGATGTTTAATAAGTATTTGGTAAGAACATCTTATTATTGCCTCAATAAGCAACTTACAAAAATGTGTTGTATAAAAATACGGTGCAAAACTGTATTTCAGGTAGTACACCCCAGACCCTGGTTAGAACCCTAGCAACAACAGTCGTTTTTGCTCTTTGGGGTCAATTTCCTTTGCGACTCCTTTAATTAAGCACTCCCTTTGCTTCCCACTCTCTTTTAATGCATGCTTTGGCATCAGTCGCAATGTTTTATTTGTGGTCAGAGTGGTTGGGCTTCTTTTTACACTCGAAATGGCCATTTCGGGGTCTATTCAGCTTTGATTTTTGACAGGCCTAGCCCTTCAAACTTTGATTTTTTGGCACAACTAAATTGGATACAGGTGTGCAGCTCTTCAAGAGCTACAAAACGAGCCTATTATGATTAAAATCCGAAGAGTACCGATTTCTTCGTATATACAGAATACGGTTTTATACGGTATATACGTATATACCTATTTACAGTATATATGGTATTTGGTCAAGGTGATATACGGTTCTGGCCAACCCTAGGTGTGTAGGTATATGGTTCTGGCCAATCCTACGTATACAACATGTACGGTGTGCCGTATTATTTTGGCAAACCCCTTCAGGTAGGGCATATGCTGCCAAGGGACATCGGTTGGAAACACGCAGACTCACATTGGAAGTTAGATGCCACAGGCAGTCCAGAAATTAAAGACTGTGGCAGCAAGCCCTGTCGCTCAAACTGCAACTTACTCGCAAACTGCTTTTTGTCAGTAGACACACAAAGAGGCATATTATACACCTACTGACTCAGGCCTTGTCCACTCCTAGGGCTGGCCCTTTTATTCGTGGGGTGCCGCACACAAGCACTTGTTTTCATTGCGCATAACCTACCTGGTACACCTGTTTTGACCTCATTGAAATGCAATCGTGCATAGCTGCTTAGCCAAACATACCTCTTGTGTGGCAGGCTGCCTGCCTTGCATGCTTGGTACGACTTGCTCCACCACACCCTCCACGCCTGTCTCAATTTGCCGGACCACGCCTAGCAGCCTATCCTCTATCTGCACTCAACAAAGAGATGTGTGTAAATGTGTGTGCGCATGTGAATGTATGTGTCCATGTGCATATGTGTGTGCATGTATGTGTGTGTGTGTGTATGTGTGTGTGTGAGTGTGTGTGTGTGTGCAAGCACATGCGCGCCGCTGCATGTCCCGCCATCATGGCTGCCTGAAAAGGCGAGGGGTGAGGCGTAATAGACAGTTGCGGGGTGCATTGAGCGCTGAAACCTTTTTGCAAGCAGCATCTCCAATTCACCACAAACTGAAAGCCCACGATCTTTCGAAAATGCCCAAAAAGGTCACCCCAGTGCAAAGGACACCTTGCACATAAATGTCACTCACAGTAACAGGCACCCACCTCTGAGGAGAGGTCACCGACCGGCTCATCTTCTAACAGCCCTTGAGGGGGGGCCCTCTGCTGCTGCTGCTTCCACTGAATACTGTTGCTTGGTCTCTCGTCCAGTACCACCATGCTGCTGCGCTCCTTGACGGACGAGGGTGAGGCTTGCACAGCTGGGGGCAGTAGAGCAGGGCCGCACAGCAGCAGGCTCGCTGCAGCTGCGGCAGCGCCTAGTCCGTTCTGCCATGAGATGGTCCCTTGGCCTGAATGGAGTGGGGGATGGATGAAAGAAGCGCAATATAAGAAAACAACGTCACTTCCCATTGTGTGCATGTATGCGTGCGTGTGTGTGTATGTGTGCGTGTGTGTGTGTGTGTGTGTATACGTGTGTTTAATTGTTTGTGTGTGTGTGTGTGTGTGTGTGTGTGTGTGTGTGTGCCGTCCCACCTGTGCTGTTAACAGGGAAGGCGTTGCAGCGGACACAGCTTGCACGCCTTGAATTAAAGGTTTCGGTTGCCTTGACCCGATTTTGTAGTTGCGCCCGCATTCAAAAAGTTTGCTTCTTTCCCAAGTTTTAGGCAATACTTCCCGTTTGTAACGAGGACGAATAATCAATCGGAATTAATAGGATAATGACACAGATGACGTAAAATTTAGCCATCGGGCTCCTCGCCCCGCATCTGTCCTCTCAACTCCCGCGCCTGCTTTTTATACTGTTCTACCAGCTGCCGCTTGTACACAGCGTATTCCTCGCTACATTCCTGGCAGGCGTGCCTCCCTGAAAAGCAAGATGAGTGAGTAAGGATAGACATTTTTGTTGCTGCAGAATATCTAACAACAGGATTTGATCTCAACACAGTTCAGATGAGCGCAGCGTCGATCTCTTTATTGCTGTGTTTCGTTTGAAAATGCCTTGCAAAACGAGCGGCCAGCTGAAGGCCGGCGGTCCGCACCGTGGCGGCTCCAGCACGATCAGGAGACTGCTTGCTAATCATAGCTATTACGCCTGTCAACACCTGCAGGACCACGTAGGCAGGTTGCATTCCTTGCGAGTACCTAACTAATTCCAGCGTAACATTGTACCAATTGGTCACTCAGGTCCTTGATGTCATTTATGTCACAACCTACCTATTTGCTAGATCAGCTAGATCAGCTTGCTTCTATCGACAGATCTGCGTTTTTAGAAAATAAGAAATAAGCCAAGCAAATAAGAACGCAATGCTATACATCCAGCTAGCTATCCTAGGATCACTAGCTATCGACTAGCTAGCTATTGACAGCATGCGTTCTGGCATAAAGCTTGCTTCTATCGACAGATCTGCGTTTTTAGAAAGTAAGCCAAGCAACCCACAGCACCAAAATTTTCTCCCTTTTGTATGTCACGCACCGTACGCCCAGTCTGCGGCCGGGGACAGGACCGCTGCCACTCCTATGGGCTTGCTACTCTGAAAGTAAAAAAATACAGTGCGAAAGCAGCGAAATTACTTGCTGATAGAGGATCAGCGTGCTTAACGAGCGACTCCAAAATAGCACTCAGGCAGGCTACTCAAGCCCCACCAAAAGTAGTACAAGAAGCGTGTCATGGAGTTACACAGATGACGCACAGGGGGAATCCCTCAACTCTACTAATAGGTGGGCAACTCACTTTCAAAAAGTATGTCAGCAGGCCTCCAATCACAAGTCCCCCTGCACAATAAAGGTTAAGACGTGCCTGGTAGTGTGACTCACATTGTTTCGTCACATTATTCATGGGTACTGATGCTCCCTCAGGCGCTTTGGGCACTCACCTCCGGTGAAATACCAGTCGTTCTTTATGTAACATAAGTGCATCTTATGCTTCAGCGCCCTGGCGTGCTCATCCTCTAAACCTCGGGGAATTGCGTTCCTGCAGCCCAATAAAATAATATGCGTGAAGACTTCAATTTGAAAGCCCTAACTCTAGCGGTCGGCTATCGACGCACACCTCCTCCAGATGTTCATCTTATCTTAATTGTGCATGTACATGCGCTTTTTAGCGTTTGTGTGTGCGTGTGTATGTGTGTGCATGTGTGTATGTGTGTGTGGTTGTGCATGCGTGTGTGCGTGCATGTGTGCATGTGTGTGTGTGGGGGGGGGCGTGTGTGTGTATGTGTATGTGTATGTGTATGTGTGTGCATGTGCATGTGTATGTGTATGTGTATGTGTGGGTGTGGGTATGTGTATGTGTATGTGTATGTGAATGTGTGTGTGTGTGTGTGTATGTGTGTGTGTGTGAGTGAATGTGTCTCTGTGTAGTGTAAGTGACGGTGTCTCTGTGTATGCATGTAGTTTCCATTGTGCGTGTTTGTGCTTGCATGCCTGTACTTCACCTGATCGCCTCTTGTTCTAGCGGTGTATATGCACCCACTCCTTCCTCTTCTTTGGATGGCGCTCCACCCATCCCTACCCCAAAAAGCCCCTTCACACGGCTGCCTCCTTGCATTCTACGAGTTTGATTCGATGCATTTATAGTTAATATTTATTATATATTTTTTAGGGGAGATGAGAATGACGCCCCCCACCTGGCAACTGCCCTAACTGCAAATGCCAGAACAGGCCACACAGAGCACCTTAGAAGGTAATTTTTATTGCAACATGTAAAT
>Ga0307942_1002604_pt1 | contig 14642 bp, 22 predicted proteins | sample OrgLakmetagen175_FD_201846 | JGI IMG/M metagenome (GOLD analysis project Ga0307942, IMG submission 201846) | Saline water microbial communities from Organic Lake, Antarctica - #175 | ecosystem: Environmental > Aquatic > Non-marine Saline and Alkaline > Saline | place: Antarctica: Organic Lake...
GGAGGGCCCTGTCGGGAATTAGTTTTTGAGTTCGAGAGCCCCCCTGTGAATGCTGCCTGTGCACTGCTACTGCTGTTAGTTATGGCTGAAGCTGTGGCTGAGGCTGAAGCTGTGGCTGAGGCTTCAAAAACCCGGCCAGGGGGTTCACACTGGCGCGCTTGGAGCTCATTTCGATTTTCACCCTCAAAACTACTATAAATAATTAATTTATCACTTCAAAGTCAGTTCGGAGAGGCCTCCAAGAATTAATTAAAATTTTCGTTTTCTGGCCAAAAAATAATAAATTTCCGAAGTGATCGTAAACAAACGGTATATAAGTATACCGTAGGTTCACGATCACTTCGGGACCACACTTTTAAAAAATTAATTAAAATTTCGATTTCAGTTCGTGAGGGGTTCTGGGGAATAATTTTTGGCTTCGAGGGCACTTCGGGAGGGCTCTGTCGGGAATTCGTTTTTGAGTTCGAGAGCCCTGTGAATCCTGCCTGTGCACTGCTACTGCTGTTTGTTGAAGAGGCTGAAGCTGTGGCTGTGGCTGAGGCTGGGGACAGGGGCTTTAAGAATCCGGCCAGGGAGTTCACACTGGCGCGCTTGGAGCTCATTTCGATTTTCACCCTCTAAATCACTATAAATAATTAATTTATCACTTCGAATTCAGTTCGGAGAGGCCTCCATGAATTAATAAAAATTTTAGTTTTCTGGCCAAATAATTAATTAATTTCCGAAGTGATCGTGAACCTACGGTACATACGGAATGTTTGGCAGGAAAATCACCAAATATACGGTCATATACGGTGCATATATACGGTTATGGCCAACACTAAGTATCTGCGATCGTTTGTGGGTCGAATTGATGACCTTTGGCAGCCACGACTTCATTGCGCAAGGCGTATTTTATACCGACACCAACACGCATACCGCATTGTTTGTACTGTATGGTTTGTATGAACGCTGTATGCTTTGTATATACACTATGTATACATTCAAGCAGGGATGTGTCATACGGTGATTTGGGACGTTCAATACGGTATAATAAGTGTTAATACGGAATACGCGAAGGTATCACACAATCGTATTTTTAGGCAATTTTGGGAGTGCCGATTTTCTTCCCAAAATGGACCCATTTCGCCCCAAAATCACCCAAAACGTTCCCAATTCTTTTCCGATATATTATATGTTATAAGTATATTATATAACAGCATTGAAAGCTCACTAAAAGGCCGTTGTTTTGGCGGAAAGTGCCTGAAAAGGCCAAAACCCGGCAAAAAAATGGGCAAATTTGCATCTGTATAATACGGCTTGATTCGTTCAATACGGTAAAATACGCGTTAATTACGATACGGCGTATTATACGAATACGCCGTATGACACATCCCTGCACTCAAGAGTACGTGCTGGAGGATACACGTTGATGATGTAACTTTCAATTTTGAACAAAAACGTTCTGACTGACACCAGGCTTCTAGAGGGCATGCCCCTCCCCCTCTCACAGACACACACACAAACACACACAAACACACACAAACACACACAAACACACACACTTGCCCTCTCCCCCCCCTAGACGCACTTACACACATATACACGAACATACACAACATGCACACACTGATACACACATATCCGCGAACATACACAACATGCACACACTGATACACACACAATTACACGCCCACAGGCTGCTAGAAGATGTGAGCCCAAATAGTGAAGACTTAGCCATTGTGAGGTACAAGCTAGGCACCTTTTACTATGTGCAAGTAAGTGTATGCCCCGCTCCTAATGCCTTCCTTGCGTTTCACCACATCAACTTTGATGCATGTGTAATGTGAAGGCACCATTAAAACAAAGGCGTATTTTGGTGAGCAGCTCTTCCTGTCACGTGCTTCTCAACAGGAAACGCTTGTGACACAAAAATTTCAGAGAGCTGTGTATCATCACAAAGCGTGCAGACTATACCGTCGCATGGCATAAGCGTATAGCCTCTTCCAACCCGTGCTTGTAAAACACAAGATAGCTTATTATCTACAACTAGCAGATACAAAAATTTCAGAGAGCAGTGTATCATCACAAAGCGTGCAGACTATTCCGCCGCATGGCATAAGCGTACAGCCTCTTCCAACCCGTGCTTGTAAAACACAAAAATGCTTATCGTCTACAACTAGCAGTGGCAACCCGCAGCACGTTTTCATGTCCAGGCGATTGCAGGGTACTTAATTTGTGTGTGTGTGTGTGTGTGTGTGTGTGTGTGTGACTCCCCCTCAGGCAACAAACAATCCACAGTCTCGCATCACAGCAGGGTACTTTAATTTGTGTGTGTGTGTTTGTGTGTGTGTATGTGTGTGTGTGTGACTCCCCCTCAGGCAACAAACAATCCACAGTTTTGCATCACAGCACCTGTAGGGTGCCTGGAGTTGCGTGCGAGGGTTTGTTTGGTGATCCGAGGTTTGGTAGAAGGGGCTTTGCTTTGCTGGGCGTCCACATTTGTGAGGACGGTCCTAAATGCAACAACACTTACTGCTTCCGTGCACGAAAAGCAGCATCACTTCACTGTCTCTACATGCAGGACATGCTGCATGATGCAGAAGCTCATGTGAGGCAAGCTGGGGAAACGCTTCGGCAGATCTACGAGGATGAGAACTCTGATCTGGTGGGCGCCTGTTGTCAATGTGTATTTCTTTGGGATGGGATGGGATGGGATGGGATGGGATGGGATGGGATGGGAACGGGATAAGAAGGGACAATTTTACAAGAATTGGATGACCAAGTGCCACAAATCAGGTGCCCAGATCACACATAGCCACCACATTTTCCGTGTACCTGCATGATGCAGGCTGCATCGATATGTGTCTTCACAAACAAGCACACACATACGTACACACCGTACGGTACGTATATCACCGCGTACCGCAAACGTCTTTTACCCCCTCGCGGAGTGTCGGGAGCAGTTTAAATTACCAAGTTACAAGGGCCTCGCAAAGCTCCCATTGGGGTTACTTAATTAATTATAAGCATGAACGGGGACAGGCCGGGAAAGCTTGTTAAGCCGCCCCTCAAGGGGACAAACAGCTTGGAGGCTGGCACTCTCTTGGGGAGGGAAAACACCAAGAGGGAGGATATCTTCAATCCCTTCACATGCGCATGCACGCACACGTACCCGCACACACACACACATACGCGCGCACACACAAACACACACACAAGTTCATAACGCACGCACACACACGTACGTACACAATGTATACACACGCACGCACGTACACAATGCACGCACACACGTACAGGTATACGCACGCACACACGTACACGTATACGCACGAATACACACACACACACACACACACACACACACGCACGTACGCGCACGCACGCACACATACGCGCGTGCATACGCATGTAGGTGCAGCTCAGTGGGCCAGAAGGCCCTCTCATAGGCTCGCATTGTGTTTTATAATTAAGCGTTGCCCCCCTCGCGTTGCTTGCATTGGGATTCATTAATTGGGTTAGGATTTTTTCGAACCTTGCATTTGTTATGGTACGGTACGGCACACACAGTCCCACACATACACACACATGCGTACACACACACACACACTTGCATACATGCACACGCAGCTGGTGATGTGCAAGCACCGACTAGGCATGATCTGTGCAGCAGGGGCGGACCATCGAGCTGCCACAAAGCTGCTGCAGCTCAGCCACGATAGATATCAGGGTGGGGGTGGAACAGGGACTGGGTTGGCCAAGGAAGCGGATGTGGGGCTGGCGTTTGCCAGGTGTGCTCAATGTGTATGTGTGTGTGTATGCACGTGTGTATGAGCTTGCATTCTAAGCCCTAGCTAGTCATGTGAGTGTTCAAGAGTACAATGCGGTATTCAATAATAAGTTGTCAATTGCTTCCATGAGCTTCCTCAGAGCTCACTTGCAGAACATTATGTTCTCGACAAGCACAACAGTTTTGGTGGCAGTGATAAGAGAACGATTGGAGTCTGGCTGGTGGTGCGCACGATCTTATAAGCACACCCCCATTGTAATGCACAGTCACGTTCCCCAGTACTCACACCCTTTTCACAAACCCCTCACTCTCTCACACTTCAACTTCAGGTTTCGTGCCCTTCCCTCCCATTCCGACACTGCCGCCCGCTCCGCCGCTCTGTCTGAAGTTCGACAAGCCATTGACAGGCTTGCCGCGGCCATCGGGCCCACCCACATGCTCTGCAGAGGAGCCTTGCGTCATTTAGCACGCATGATGGTGGCGGCAAACGTGTCATTATGAGTTAGTCATGCTTGGGTAGCATAGACAAAACTACCCAGGTGCCTTCTATCACCTTTTAAAAAAGGCGGTGAATATATTTTTTTAGATATTTGGCCCCGGTCACACGCTTAATTAATTATGAAAAATTTACACATACCATGGGGTACGCCCATTCTTAACTAATTATGTGCGTGATCCAGCGGTCACACACAAAATAATTAGGATGCAATTGACGAATTTAAATAAGTACATAATTAAACAGTTTGGCTCCCCATCTAGAAGCAAATGAATACCCAACTTCTCCTGCTCCTGCTGGCCAGCATGGCCCCCGTCTATTCTCCTCCTGTTGAGTCTCCTACTGCTCGTTTTTTCCAGCACCTTGCTCTTGCCAGCAGCTTGTGCGGGCCTTATTGGCACAGAACTAAGCACAGACGAATCAGGAAAGAAGCCCAGAGCCCTGCTTCGAAGCCTTATACTATTCTTACTTTTCCCCATGGTACAGTTGAAAATATATCCCGGAAGGGGTCCGGCACCAAAACAAAAGTATTGGTTCTTATATATTTTTTGTTAATGTGACAACAGATTTCCACAACCGTTTTAACCGCGCAAAATCAACCGCTTTTAAACAACCGTCGGAACTGCCTCGGGATTAGAATACCAAATTAACTTGTAGGCACCGGCCGCTTGAGGGCCCTTCCTGCCTTCAAGGCCTTCGTTCTCGACGTAACCCAGCCACCATGGTCCAAATGTACAGACACCGGACTACACAGAGCGTGGCTTCCTCACTGAACCTCGCCAGTTTGGCTGTGTACAAGGCAAATGAAAAAGGCAATGCCGTAAGCGACGCGGGAGCAATGTTCGACCATATGACATATGGTATGTGCGTATCTCCAGCAAGGGGAGGGTGCCTTTGATTGTGAGGTTTGTCTCTGGGGGTGGAGTCTGTATCTTTGTGAAAGTGCCCCTCTTAGGGTTTGGATGGCCCCATCCAGACCCAAGGGTTGTTAAGACCAGACCTGCTCTTCTTTCCCCCTTCTCTCTTCCTAGTGTTCCTTGCAACACATGTCGGTATGTTTGCCTCCCCAGAGCTGAGGCTGAACCCCCCCAATGTCGAGGTGGACAACACGACCTACAATGACCGTACAGTCTTGACCGTGGACAGTGCAAACAGGGCTGGCACACTCGTGGAGGTGGGGACTAGTGCCTGGTTTGTTAATAACGCTTGAAAACGTGTGGGTGCGTGCATGTAGGTGTGTGTGCGTTTGGATCTGTGTGCGTGTGTGTGCGTATGTTTGAGTGAGTGTGTGTGTGTGTGTGTGTGTGTGTGGTGTGTGTGTGTGTGTCTGTGTGTGTGTGCGTGTGTGTGTGTGTGTGTGTGTGTGTGGTGTGTAGGTGTGTGTGGTGTGTAGGTGTGTGGTGTGTAGGTGTGTGTGTGTGTACGTGTGCATGTGCATGGGCTCCTGTGTGTGCGTGTACACGTACCTGTACGTGTGCGTGCACATGCGTGTGTGTAGTTGAGTGTGCATATGTGTGCGTGTGTGTGTGTGCGCGTATAAGTGAGTGTGTGTACATGCATGTACGTGTGTGTGTGTGTTTTCACACGGCTGCTTGCATCTTCACAATTGTTTTTTCTCTGCGCATGACATTCAGGTCGTACAATGCCTGACAGAAATGGGCCTCAGCATTCGCAAGGCTTGCATCTCCTCTGACGGGGGCTGGTTCCTCGATGAGTTCACCGTTGACCGCATCACAGACCCCAAAAAACTCCAGGCCATCAAGTGCGTGCCAAAGCTTCGCTTAATATATAGAAGCTTCGCTTAATATATAATTAGTTGTACACACATATGAGTAAACCTGGCTGGACCCACATACCTAAATATACGATGTCATACAGCGTATATACACGGTTCTGGCCAAACCTACGTATGAGATATGAGCGTACACGCACTCGCAAACAGAAGCACACACATATTTATATGTACACACACACATACATACACACATACACACATGCAGAAACACACGCATATACCTATACATACGTGTAAAAAAACAAATACATATATGTACATACATACACACATACTACACACACTCACACACACTGAAACATACATATACACGTACACATACGTGTATAAAAACAAATACATACATATACACATACACATACGTGTATAAAAACAAATACATATATGTACATACATACACACATACACATATACATACATACACACACATACACACACACATAGTTACATACATACACATACACACACATGTTACATATATACACAGACATAAAGAAACACACACATACATATATACACACACATACAGAAACACATGCACATTAATATACACACACAGGGATGTGCTGTGCGCGGGCCCCTCCGTACCTGAGCAGAATGTCGACCCCAATTCAGAGCTCACGGTGTTTGATTTGGCGGGTACAGATCAAGGAGGCCTCCTGGCTGACATCGTGGCCTTGCTGGTACGTGTGTGTGTGTGTGTGTGTGAGGGAGAGAGTGTGTTCCTGAGTGCATGTCCTGGTTGTTGAATGTGTCTGTGTGAGAGCTGGCACCTGGGCAAGCCACATCTTTTGTGGTTTTATACTTGAGGGGATAAAAAAAGAGTGTGTGTGTGCGCTTTATTTTGTGAGGCCTCGTAACGACCTATGTGCGTGCCTCGTAAGGCAATCATGCATTTCACATAAATTACAAGCCTGTCTAATCATGCCGGCAATTGTTGCTGTTTGCGTTTTTTGAGCGCCCATTTAGGGCAGGAGGACAGGAACTGAGTGGTGGCTGCGAGGTGTGCAGCTCTCTGCGGTGTGAGCAAAATTGCAGCACTGATAAGAAGGGTTCATCAGAACCGGGTACATACACCGTACTTGGACCATATATTAATTGCGGCTGTAATGCTGTATCTGTGAGGTTGAACGGCTACTAGCACTGAGTGGCCGTTTGGCTGTTCACTAATTAGTAGAATTCTCCAAAACCGTGTACATACACCGTACGTGACCGTATAGCTGGTGGCTTCCCTGCCAAAAACACCGTACATGCACCATGTATGTACTTCTGGCCAGCCCTACTTGTTAGTTAGTAGGTGGGAATGTTGTGCGGGTTTTTCCCTCTGTGAAGTCAGCTGGCGGGTGCGTTACCTAAAGGGTTGGCCTAAACCGTGTATCTGCACCGTATATGACCGTATGTATGGTGATTTCCCTGCCAAAATTACCGTATGTACACCGTATATGACCGAATGTATGGTGATTTCCCTGCCAAACATACCGTATGTACACTGTATATACATATGTACCCTAGTTACCTTGTGTTTCTAAGGTTGGCCAGAACCGTATATATACACCGTATATGACCGTATATTTTGTGGTTTCCCTGCCAAGCATACCGTATACACACCGTACATATTATGGTTTCGGCCAACCCTAATTACCTCGAGATTTATTTGTGTCTCCAGCCGGCAGAACTCAACAGCTGTGCAGTGCTGCCGCCCCTCCCTCTGTGGAGCCAAGCTGTAATCTAAGCTTTCTACATCTATCAGGGATGGGTCATACGGCATATTGGTATAATACGCCGTATGGTATTAAACGCGTATTTTACTGTATTGGACAAATCGGGCCGTATTATACGATTACATTTTAAACCGATTTTTGACCATTTTTGCCGTTTTTTCCTTTTTAGACGAATTCCCGCCCCAAAACGACCTTCCAGTGTGCTTTCGATGTCATTATTACCCGAATTAATTACAATATATGAATTGGTAAAAAACTAAGAACGTTTTGGGTGATTTTGGGGCAAATCGGGTCCATTTTGGGTCAAAAATCGGCACCCAAATTTTGCATAAATTACGGTCTCGTATTATACGCGAATTGCGTATTTTACACGTATTTCCCGTATTAAACGTCTCTGAAGTCCGTATGACCCATCCCTGACATCTATTCTACAGCAGCAATTGTGACCTTTAGTTCAATTTATGTCTCCAGCCTGCATGCCACAACAGCTGTGCAGTGCTGCCCCTCCGTACAGCAAACTGCTTTGTTGCGCACGTTTGCAACGTTTCCAGCCTGCAGGGCAACAACAGCTGTGCGGTGCTGCCCCCCCGTACAGCAAACTGTTTTGTTGCGCACATTTGCAACGTTTCCAGCTTGCAGGGCAACAACCAAGTTAGCGGAGGCTGAGATATTTAGATCGGGCTGCGATATTTACACATTCATTTAATTTACTATGTACCTGTGTTTTGAACCAACAGGAAAGCAACAATTGCGTGGTGCAGTCCCTCACCCTGTGGACCCACAACAAGCGAGTGGCGTGTGTGATTGCCGTGAAGGAGAAAGCGGTGTATGCACTCCCAGACCAGGAACTGCCACAGCAGGTGTTTTTTGTGGGGGTGTGGGCGTGGGTGTGTGTTTATGTGTGCGTGTGTGTACGTGTGTGTGTTGTGTGCGTGTGTGTATATGCGTTTCAGTGCGTGTGTAGTAGTGTGTGTATGTGTGCGTGTGTGTTTTATGTGTGTGTGTATGTATGTATGCGTGTGTGTGTGTGTGTGTGTGTGTGTCACGCGTGTCAGTTGGCCTGTGCGTCAAAGAGGGAGAGCATGTTTGTTGGACCCACATGTGCATTGGTCCAACTTTTGACATCCTGCCATTCAAACGCAGGCACCTCCCACCTCCACATACTCGGACACCGTGAAGTCATTTCGCTTGAAGCAGATGCTCTGCCAGATGCTTGACGCAAATCACAAAGTAAGGGCGTGCTTGTTTGTGTGGTTGTGCATGTGCGTGAGCGTGTGTGTGTGTGTGTGTGAGTGTGTGTGTGTGTGATAACACCGTGAAGTCATTTCGCTTGAAGCAGATGCTCTGCCAGATGCTTGACGCAAATCACAAAGTAAGGGCGTGCTTGTGTGTGTTGTTGTGCATGTGCGTGAGCGTGTGTGTGTGTGTGTGATAACACCGTGAAGTCATTTCGCTTGAAGCAGATGCTCTGCTAGATGCTTGACGCAAACCACAAAGTAAGGGCGTGCTTGTGTGAGTGGTTGTGCATGTGCGTGAGTGTGTGTGTGATATAATGAGGATGGGTGCGCGTATGTGGTGTGGTGTGGGGGTAAGGGGGCGTGATGCTTCTTTGTCAACTTGCTCCAGAATCATCTCCCAATCTAGAGTGCAATCAGGGGTCCATTAAATGAAGAATTTGCCATTAAATGAAAAATTTGAAAGTGGGCCATTGAATGGAGAAACATGAAAGTGGGCTCAAGTGCGAGTGCTGTTGTTTGAGTCGAAAAGGTCAGACACGTGACTAGAGAGGATGGCAGGTTCATCGTGGGTGGCAGTATTCTTAATTTGTGCGTGCAAACACACACACACGCACAGACACACACACACACATGCACAGAAACACACACAGACACACACGCGCACGCACACACACACACACGCACACACACATGCACAGACACACACACAGACATACGCACACACACACATAGTGCTCTGTGACACTACCTTGCAGGGGGACGCCATTGTGGAGGTGTCCAATGTGCGTGGCCTCATTCACCACGAGCGCCGCCTGCATCAGCTGCTCTTGAAGGAGGAGGAACACAACTGGTGCAGGTGTGTGTGTGTGTGTATGCGCGCGCGCATGTGTGTGTATGTGTCTGTGTGTGTATATGCACGCGTGTGTGTGCACGCATTTGTGTGTGCAAGTGTGTATGTGAGTGTGCGCGCTTATGCGCACATGAGTATGAGGTTCTGGGGTCCCCTTTCATTTGGGGATAGGCTGATTTAAAGGAAAAATTGCTGTAGAAGGCTGCTAGCAAAGGATGAATATGGCAAAAATGCACGCGGCCTGAAAAGGTGGCAGCAGCTGGAAGGTGCATCTGCATTGATCCTAAGTGTCCACCTGCATTGATCCTAAGTGTCCAGAGTGTGCCTCCAAAATTTCTGATCATGCTCCTAATTGGCTCCAAGGGTGCAAAGGGTGCAAATCAGCATCCTTCTTCGTTCAAGCACAGTGACCCCTTCTCATGCTCCGATCCACACAAATCAGCATCCTTCTTCGTTCAAGCACAGTGACCCCTTCTCTTGCTCCTAATTGGCTGCAAGGGTGCAAAGGGTGCAAATCAGCACCCTTCTTCGTTCAAGCACAGTGACCCCTCCTCATGCTCCGATCCACACAAATCAGCATCCTTCTTCGTTCAAGCACAGTGACCCCTTCTCATGCTCCTAATTGGCTGCAAGGGTGCAAAGGGTGCAAATCAGCATCCTTCTTCGTTCAAGCACAGTGACCCCTTCTCATGCTCCGATCCACTGCAAAGCATGCAAAGTGCTTCCTTTGTGCGGTTTCAGTGAGGCCACAGTTTTTTTGTCTTCTACTTTTTTCTTGAAAGTCCAAGGAGTAAGATGTGGGTCATAAAAGAAGCCCCACGACCTGAAGCTGCCATTGACACTTTTTTTTATTGACTCTGTCTCTGCCAACCCTGTTCATTCAATGCCAGATAAGGTTTAAGACGTGTCGCAATACCTCTCTGTCCTGTTTTCTTGCAAGCACACACACACACACATGTAAGTACACACATGTAAAAACATACACACGCACATGCAAATACACACACACACACGCACCCAGGTCCAACCTGAGTGCCGAGTACGAGGCCCTCGTTTCTTGCGGTTCCTCCCCCACCTTCCCTCTCTCCCCCTCCCCGTCCCCCGCCCCCACCCTGCCCCATAATTCCACCGACCCCTCTCCATTGAACTTCACACCCGGTCAAGCATCCACACACAGTGAGCTCACTCCTCCCACTCCCTATTCTCCCACCACCCCCAACCTCATACTTGCTGCCTCCTCCTCCTCAGCTCGGCTGGGCAAGTCCAACTTGTCACGAGCGACCGGCTCCTTTGGTGCAACTGCTCCCCCTGTGTCCGGCAATCGTGTCGGTGGTGATGAGCTCGGTGGTGGGCGTGGCGACGTCAGTGCAGCAGGGTGTATTGACGAAGAGGAGGAAGAGGCGGTGGAGGAGGAGGAGGAGGAGGAGGAGGAGGAGGAGGATTGGAACGGCGGCGCCGCTGCGCAGGGCTCAGATCACAGGCGATCTGCAGCGCGCGGCGCTCCCAAGGAGCTGGGCAAGCAGGGTCCTGGGGGCGTGGGTGTGCCCGTCTCTGTGGCAGCGCCCCCTCCTGACCTTCTGTCTGTCAGCCTGCCTGCACTGGCTGAGGAGCAGTTGCGCTTGCTGCAGGCTGGGGGCGCCCTGGGACTGACCTCGCTGAGCTTGCCTGAAGCTGCTGCTGGCGGAGGGGTGTGCATGCACTCCAGTGGGGGGGAAAGCAGCAGCAGCGACAGCAGCGGCAGCTCCACCTCTTCTGGTAGTGGAGACGCACACACGGCTGCTGTCAGCGGCGATGGTGGTGGGATGAACGGGGCCAGTGGTGGTGGTGGTGGTGGTGGTGTGGGTGTGAACATGTGTGCTGACGTTAGCTCAACCAACGACAGCTGTGTTGACTCGCACAGCTGTGGTGGTGGGAGCAGCGGAGGCAGCAGCAGCAGCAGCAGCAGCAGCAGCAGGACGCTGTGCAGCAGCACCAGTCACAGTAACAACGGAGGCAGCACCGGTGGTGGGGGGGGTTGTGGTGAAAAGGCCACCTCGTCCCCTCACAGCGCAACTGCCACGATGACACGTGATGGCAACTTCAGCAGTGGCAGCTGCAGCAGCACCAATGCAGATGGCAGACATAAACACACCAACAGCAGCAGTAGCAGCGGTGCAGCTCTCGCTTCTAAGGGGGCCGCCGGTGGGTGTAGTAGTAGCAAGCCCCCCTCTGGCATAGCGGCCGGCAAAAAGGGGTGCGGCGTGGCAGGTGCTCTGTCGGGGTTCCAGCTGCTGTCGCCAAAGGTGTGTGTGTGTATGTGTGTGTGTGTGGGGGGGGGTGTGTGTATGTGTGTGTGTGTGCGCATGTGTGTTTCTGTTGTTTGGTGCTCCTAGTTTAGCATGCCTGATGGGGTCCCAGCTGCAGCCTTTGTCTGGTTTGTGCGTGTTTTCTTTGTTGCTCCTGGCTTGTTTGTGGCAAGCATTTCCATGCATGCCTGCGTGGCGTTTTACTTCTTTTTTCGAGCTGTTTCGTGAGGGGAGCAATGAAGGGAAGATGTAGACGGTGGTGGGTAGTTCGCGCGTGAGGCTGTATCGGGTTTCAACGGCCTTACCAAAAAGAAAACATACACACACATGCACACACACCCGCACATACGCACATACGCACACACTTTTGGGTAGGAGGATAAGAATGAAAAGATGTTGCGTGGGAACTCCAAAACGAGAGCAGTGCAGCTATGCAGCGCTGTCAGAGTCAAGTTGTTATTAAGTGCGCTTATCAGCAGGCTGTCTGCCGCATTCTCACATCTGTCTATGACCACACACACGCGCATACACGCACGCTCACACGCTCACACACACGCACACACAAACACGCCTGTGTATGAACAAACACATGCAGGCCAGCAAGCCTCAGGTCCACATCACCCATGACACCAACCGCAACTACTGGCTCGTGAGCATTCACTGCAAGGACCGCAAGAAGCTCTTGTTTGACACCCTGTGCACCCTGGTGGGTGTGTGGGTGTGGGTGTGTTGATGTGTGTGGGTGGGTGTGTTGGTGTGGGTGGGTTGATGTGTGTGGGTGGGTGTGTTGGTGTGTGTGTGTTGGTGTTGGTGTGTGAGTATATGTGTGTGCGTTGGTGTTGGTTTTGGTGTGTGTGTACGTGTGTTGGTGAGTGTATATGTGTTTGTGTGTTTTGCATGATCTAGCGTCGTGCTTGTGGGTATATTTTCGTACCTTGTGTTTGGCATGCCGTGCTCGTCCTTGTGGCTGTGGCTGTGTATCATGTGCACTGGTTACATGTATCATGTGCGCTGGTTACGTGTATCATGTGCGCTGGTTACGTGTATCATGTGCGCTGGTTACGTGTATCATGTGCGCTGGTTACGTGTATCATGTGCGCTGGTTACGTGTATCATGTGCGCTGGTTACGCGTATCATGTGCGCTGGTTACGTGTATCATGTGCGCTGGTTGCGTGTATCATGTGCGCTGGTTGCGTGTATCATGTGCGCTGGTTACGTGTATCATGTGAGCTGGTTACGTGTATCATGTGCGCTGGTTACATTGGACACGATGCACGCGCTTTGTGGTGTATGTCTAGGGTTGGCCAGGAACCATACATTTATAGGTGTATACGGTGTATATACGGTATTTTTAGCAGGGGAATCACCATACATATGGTCATACATGGTGCAAATATACGGATCTGGCCAACCCTATGTATGTCATGTGCAACAGAGCAGTGCATGCTGCTGGGTGTGCAGGGTATGTGTGGGTACGTTTGTGTGTTTGTGTATGTATCATCTGACATTGGGCATCACAGTACTACATTCGTTTGACATTTCAGCGTGCCTTTAGATGTGCAGCATGCCCGTGGGCGGGCGTTGTGGTTGTGGGTGGGAAGTACGTCTATGTATGTGCATGATATGCCTGTGGGTGGGTGGTGTGGCTATTGATGTGCAGTATGCCTGTAGGCGTGCAGTGTGGCTGTGGGTGCTTTATGTGTGTGCATTTGTAAACCATAAATTGGCATTGTGCTTGGGGGCAGCTTTTCATCTCTCCCTGTTGAGGATGCTGGTGGGTATGCAGCAGAGCCGAATACGTACTGTGGATCGTCTTGTAAGGAGTAGTGGTTGTGGGTACGAGATTGATGTTTAATGGGCACATACATAGGGCTGGCCAGGACCGTATGTATACACCGTATATGACCGTATATTTGGTGATTTCCCTGCCAAAAATACCGTATAAACACCGTATATATATGGTCCTGGCCAACCCTACACATCAGTAAACAAAAGCCGACCTGGAGTATGACGTGTACCATGCCAGCGTCGATAACCTATAAGGGCAACCGTGTGGAGCAGCAGTACTACCTCTGCACACATCTTGCTCACCGCATGGTAGTAAGCAAAGCTTGTATGCACGTGTGCACAGGCCGACCTGGAGTATGATGTATACCATGCCAGCGTCGATAACCCATAAGGGCGATCGTGTGGAGCAGCAGTACTACCTCCGCACACATCTTGCTCACCGCATGGTTAATAGCACAGCTTGCATGCACGTGTGCACAGGCCGACCTGGAGTATGACGTGTACCATGCCAGTGTTGATGTCGAGGGCGATCGTGTGGAGCAGCAGTACTACATCCGCACTCGTTTTGGGGACTCCCACTGGAATGGACAAAAGGCGGGGCGCCTGAAGTGAGTGGGAAATGAAATGGGTAGGAGGCTGAGAATGGGGCTGAGAATTAGGTGGAGGACGGGGGCGGGGCATGGGGGGGAATGGGCT
>Ga0307942_1002605_pt1 | contig 14641 bp, 16 predicted proteins | sample OrgLakmetagen175_FD_201846 | JGI IMG/M metagenome (GOLD analysis project Ga0307942, IMG submission 201846) | Saline water microbial communities from Organic Lake, Antarctica - #175 | ecosystem: Environmental > Aquatic > Non-marine Saline and Alkaline > Saline | place: Antarctica: Organic Lake...
CTCAGACACCCCTAAGCTTAGCTACGGGATGTAATGTGCCTGCTGCTCAATCCTTTGCGGATGGGATGCAACAAGACATTGTACTTGCCAAGCAGCACTTACAGACGGCACAACAGAGGCAGAAGAACTACGCTAGCGTATGTCAGCGCTGACACTGGGCGACGCCTTGCTCCTTCTAACGTAGGAGATGAGGTTCTTCTGAGCTCCAAGAAGTTATAAGGATCAAACATACCGGCACGCCAAAGCTACTTCCAAAGTGGTTAGGGCCCTTCACCATCCTTGACCACGCGAGCCACCATAGGCTGCGTAAAGGTGAGCCTGGATACTCAGAGCTGGTATCATTCAAGCTGGACTTGCCTGAGGGCATGAGGGTGCATGATGTATTTCATGCGTCCCTACTTAAACCATATGTCCGAGGCGCTAATGTACAGCCTCCTCCCATGCCCACCGTGGTAAATGGAGAAGAGTGCTTTGAAGTAGACCAGATCTTGAACCATCGTGATCGTAAAATCCATGTGAGAAAAGCTACTAAGCACACTCTAAAGGAATTCAAGCTGCAACGTGAATACCTCGTCAAATGGCGCGGGTACAGTGACGATCACAACACATGGGAGCCTGCATCAATGGTTGCAGCTCGATGCTCTCATAGAGTAGTTAGCCTACAGGACACGAACCCCCAATCCTGTGGCTTCAAGGAGAAACTTGGCCAGCTCCTCCTGTCCTCGACTAGAAGTTGAGAGGCACGTTCCTATTTTAGGCACGTTGCTCAATCACACCTCAGCAGCTCAAGCTTACCCTGAAGCTCCCTTAGCGCAATAATTGATCTAATATTGCTATCTTTAATTCAAGGGTTGATCTCCCTGAGTGGCGGCTGTCTCGGTATACCATCAACAGATCATAGCCAAAGGGATAGCACCACCTAATGGAGTTTTTACGCAACTTTGCTCCCAGAGACGGATTTTATCCAGGTGGGGGGAATGTAACGTTCCAGGCGTTGCATAAATCATAATATCTAATATTGTGTAAATTACCAGCCACACTAGTGGTTTTCACAAGTGTGAGTAAGGGAACTTTCCCCGGGCAAAGTGAAGGAGCAGGCAGTATTAATATAATAAGAAATATTACCATAAAGCTCGGTGACTTTGACGGTGTGGCTCGAGCGTGGAGAGCCCACTTTCTCACACAACAACACCCAGGTGAGCGTGCCACGACACACTCCCTGCTCTACAACCGTGACAGTTACAGGATGTCCCTCTTGAACAAGCACATTACCGATGCCGTTGATGGATGCATCTGCAATGACTTCATATGGCAAATTTGGATCTGGGAGCTTGAGAACAGGAGCAGTGATGTGCGTGCTTGATGTGACGGAAAGCACTTTCTTGTTTGTGTGTCCATTCGAAGGGAATGTCAGCACGAGTGAGATGAACAAGAGGTGCAGCAATGGCTGCAAATCCTTGCACAAACCTGCGGAAATAGTTTGCAAGACCAAGAAAGGAACGGACCTGTGTGACATTAGCTGGTGTTTGCCACTCTTGAACTGCCTTGATTTCTTGGGATCCACTCTGAGTCCGTCTACTGATACGATGTGCCCGAGGAATTCAACGTTCTGAGTGGTTCAGGTCACATTTGGGCAGCTTGGCAAACAGACATTGCTCTCGAAGTGTTTGAAGAACAAGCTGCAGACGTTGTTTGTGTTCTTCAGCGGACTGAGAGAAGAACAGGATGCCATTAATGTACACGACAACGAATTTGCCAATGTCCGGAGCAAAGATCTTGTTCATGGTAGACTGAAATGTTGCTGGTGCATTTGTCAGACCAAAGCACAGCACTTTAAACTCTTAGTGCCCAAATGGCGTGCGGAATGTAGTCTTTGGAACATCTTCTGGAGTGATGCGTATTTGATGATAGCCAGACTGCAGGTCAATAGAACACCCTTGCTTTGGACAGCTGATCAAACAAGTCCTCAGCACGCGGAAGTGGGTATCTGTTGCGGATTGTAACTGCATTGAGTGCTCTGTAGTCAATGACCATGCGGAGGGTGCCATCTTTTTTGGAAACAAACAGGATGGGCGCACCAAAAGGAGATGCAGATGGTCGGATCCATTTCTTCTCCATCAAAACAGAGATTTGGCGCTTGACTTCTTCCAGTTCCTTTGGACTGAGCCTGTAGATAGGCTTGAAAGGGGTTCAGAGGAATGAAACTCTAGGCGGATCCAGAGCAGTGCAACATCAGCACCTGCATCAATGCAATGCAAGCATTGGCTTCTGCTGCACCTATGACTGTGTTGGCAGCATGGGCAAACTGATTGCTGTCTACGATGACTGAAGCCTTGCTGTAGCTTGGGTAAGATGCACTGGGTATTAAGTGTTTGAGACCTCTGATGTTTAGCTCAAGCACTTTGGGTTCATAGCGCAGATGCAGCTGGAACATGCACACGCACCTGCAAGCAAGACAATACGATATGATACAAATGATGTCCTGAATCATCAATGTGAGATTCAGACTGGACTCAAGAAGTAGTTCTCACTGATTAATTGGTCCTTGATGAGCTGCACACGCACCTGCAAGCATGACAGAACGCAACACGCATATGTAAATTAGGGCTGGGTTTTGATTCTCATCAAGTGCTTTCCGTCAAACTCTAAGCATCTGAGTTTTTTCTGTTCCTTTTCCTTTTCCTTTTCCTTTTCTAACAGTTAGGAACAGTGAGGTACGATCGCTTTGGCCCGCAACCCCTAATCTCCACATTTTAAATCAGCGGTGTTCCAGAAGGACAGCAAATACAAAGCGGTGATCCAGAAGGACAGCAAATACTAATAATGCCATTAAAATGACTCGCGAGTAGACAAGCCGCAAGATTGATATTAAATGGATTGTGATCATCTTGAAAAATAGACTAAAAAACGTCGAAAAGACTGCGTGGAAGGCATGTGCAAGCTCCATTAGTGTATGTGTAAGGGGAAGTATGCAGATTGCTTGCGTGAGTAAGGCAATGACAGCAAAGAATGCCTAGGTGTACCAGTGTGTAAGGGGAAGTATGTGTGGCAAGCTAAGTACGGAGGAGGTGGGATAGCTAGACGTGTGTTGCAAGAGCTCGAGTAATATCAGTGTATGAGGGGCATAGGCTTCTAAACTTACTTGTGTCAGACAGAGGGGCATAAAGCAGGTGATAGCTAGACGAGTTAGCTAGACGTGTGTTGTAAAAGCTTGAGGAATATCAGTGTGTGAGGGGTACAGGCTTCTAACTTACTTGTGTCATACGAATGCATTGGACAGGGATTAAGCAGTGGACTTTGTTCACTTAAAAGGCACAAGCAGATACAACTCACTGCATTCTTGCTGATGTACTCCGGGACTTGTTCACTTGGCAGCAAAGCGGGCATACCAGGGAGGAACTCAAGGCCACGAAGAGCAAGGCCTGTCAGCAACTGTGGGTGGAAAGGACATCACCTTCAAAATTGGAAAGCAGACTGCCTGTGCACCAGCAAACGATACATACATGACCATTCACGCCAGTATACGCCATGAGGACAGCCATGACTGCCTGTTCACGCTTGTTCCAATAAAGGGCGTGGAAGAGAGCTGCGCGACTTGCGCGTTGAAACTTGAAAGCAGGCAGAGACATGCAAGCTTGCGTAATGGACGCGTGCAGCAGCACATTGTCCGTAAAGCTGCGCACTACAGCCATAATAAGCCCACAGTACAGTATGCAAGATGCACGGGTCGACGGGGCAGCACCGGCAAGGCCCATCTGAACGGCAAGTGGCACAAATCCACCGTTTCTAAGCCATGAAACCATGGGTAACTATAAACAATATATCTTATCTATTGCTCATCTACGATGTGGGCAGTGCTCATCAGCAACGTTAACTTTCTAATGGTGTTGTTTTAACTTCATTTGGTGAGGTTGAGTTTCTGAGCAATCTTGTTTAACAGCGTCCATCAGTGTTGAAATGCATACGGTAAACATTTTACTTTATTTGGTGGAAAATTTTGACACGTGATATCGGGTCTGTGCCGCGTCAGCAGCTTCCGCAAGCGGTCGCTTTCTAAGCGGGTTGTAATGAAATCGTGTAATTACCGGTATAATAAATTGGATGAAAGGTAGGTATGTAGGTAGGGCAAATAGTGGAAGTTACACCATTCATGAGGCAGAACAAGTATGAAGAGGATGATGAAGTGGAGGACTCTGAAAGTGAGGGTGAAAAGGAGAAGAGGCGTGGGGCAGCGCGAGACCTCCTCACAAGACGCAAACAAAAGGAAACAGAAAAGCAGAGACAGAGCGGGGAAAAGAATGGTCAAGCTGTGAAGCGCCGAAGGCCTAGCATCGGGAACTCCACCGGGAAGAAGCAAGCGCCTGCGACTTTGCACAGTGACATTCGCACCGTGAAAGGTACGAGATAGAATTTGGTATGCACGTGCGCATCAGACATGCAGTTAGTTTGGCATGCTCACACGATAGTATTGTAACGTAGTTTCTCTAAAATTTGCACCTCCCCAAGGTTACCCATTGCCCGTGCTCTGTCTGCGTTCCCTCCTATATGTACAAAGCAGGCAATCGTAGCCATTGGCTGCCTTGGCAGGTAGTCTTTTTAGGGCGCCCCTCAAATAACGGGCACTATTGAACAATGTGTACATGTGTTATTTTTGGAATATGATTTTCTACGTACATACGTTTTCCCAGAGGTTCTTGCGAACCCTAAGTATGAGTTTATGCTGCCCTAACTATTGAGCGTTCCCACACTTGATTTGAGCCACTTGTGGGGGGCTCTGCCTCATTGAACGCTCATTCTAGTCATATGACTAGGTCCTTCGCAACTGTCAATGCGAGCAAGCACTGCACCATAATCCCCTCCCTTATTTGGTTGCAACCAAGCGATTGCCTCTGTGGTTTTGCCAGGCGTCGAGAAGGTGTATAAAGACGGGGAGCACCTGGGCGAGAGGCTGACAGAGATAAAGGTATGCGAAATGAAATGTATTGATTGGAAAAGGCACAGAGTCAGATATCTACTCTGCCGTCTGGCCAGGCAAGTTTGGTTTCATGGTCGCAAATGTCACTTAGCCAGTCCTTTCCTGTTTGCAACTTAGGTATACTCAAACTGACATGCACGCGTTTCATGGAGCTTACATGTATAGCACATGCTGTCTTTGGACGTGCAAGGTTTCTGCAACTCATTAATAGGATCGGCCTGTCACAGCCAACGTTAGAAAACTGGGCAGAAGACGAGTGATTTCTGAAAACCTAAAGCAACACACTTACTCTTGATCGTGTAACGACGTTTATGCAGACAAGACCCAGGCCACTCATCACACGGCCCATTGTGCACCGGCTTCAGCGAGCACGAGGCACAGGAGCAGGTTCGTGTGTGTGTGTGTGTGTGTGTGTGTGTGTGTGTGTGTGTGTGTGTGTGTGTGTGTGTGTGTGTGTTGCGTTTTGATTGCCTTTGAACAACAGATGAACGCGCGCACACACACGCACATACAAACGTATAGACACACATGTATACTCACGCACACACACGCAAACACGGACACACACACACATACACACCAGGGACAGCACACCGGCTGTTGCTTTTAGACACAAAGCAGATTGCTCCTGTGGGTGCACCTGATGGTGCATGCCAGGAGTTCACGGTGTTGGGTGCTACAGGCGAATGTGAGTGCGGGTAGTCGATCGTGTGTCAAGTGATGCAGGTGAATGTGAGTAGTTAATTTGGCTAGACACGGCACGCCAGCTCAAGCTGCAATGATGTCGACTGCTATAAGGGTATGGCCCAGGCGGAGGGACAGCAAGAGGGAAGAAGGAAGGGGAGGTATGGAGGGTGCCTGACGTGGTGGAGGTGACTGAAGGCATCCCTGTAACCGCTACAGGTGCATGTTGTAATGTTGGTCAATATGCACCTGTAGCGGCCATGATGTGTGTGCCTGTGCATTGCACGGGGCTGCTGCTGATGCTGTTCCTACAGGAGGAGGAAGGGCAATAGCAGGGGCATGTGTGTGTGTGTGTGTGTGTGTGTGTGTGTACACCCTATAGTTACACACATGACTGCTGCACAGTTACACGCGCACATCAACACACATCCTTGTGACGCATGCATACACTCGTGAAACTGACAGAGCTCTCAGCATCCTTTGTAAGTCTCCAGGTTTGGCACCTCATGCTCTTGTGTGCAGATGTGCACACTGTCAGGATTGGGAGGCACCATATGTGCAGCTGTGAGGACAACTACAAGCACCGGACGGATTACCCATGCAAGCACATATTGTGAGTGCTCTGTGATGGGCATGCTCTTGTTGGAAATGCCGCTTGATGAATGTAGTTACACGCATCAGGAGCACTGAGCGCATATTGTCACATCCTATGGCTTGCATGGGAATATGCAAGCCATAGGGAATGACTAGGCCGTAGGGTGGCACCTCCACAGCCAGCGCGGGCCCGAGGGTGGCTTCTTCCCCAAACCTTAGGCTGCCCTAGGGGCAGCAGCAGGAGCAGCACCAGCAGGAGCAGCAGCGGCAGGACTGTATTTTTTGGCCTTGCGTGTGGGAGGGGAGCTGCTCCTGAAGTGTCCTCTTTTCTTTGGTTTTATACACTCACTAGGAGTGTGCTTTTATACGCACACTAGAGGAATATGCTTTTATACACACACTAAAAGACTAAAAGTGTGTTTTTATACACACACTAGGAGTGTGCTTTTATACGCACACTAGAGGAGTATGCTTTTATACACATACTTGGAGTCAGGGTTGTTCAGTTCGTTTTTTTGGGAGCAAGGGTTCGATAAAGTTCGATAAAGTTCTAGAACCCTCGAACTGTTTGAAGGGTTCGATGTGCAAATTTTGGAAACGGCCCTTGGGCTCCTCCTCCCACCTTCAAAATTTCCAAATTACTTGTTTATGCTTATAAATAATTATAGGGGGAAAAAGGGGGCCGGAATGAGACCATGTCAGCATTGTAGAGCAGAAAAAGGAGAACCTTAAGGTGCAGTGCAAGTGCCGCGTTGTATAAATCCTTAGCAGTTCAGAAATGTGTGACAAGTTTGGCCTTAAGACCAAGGAAATGTTTACCTGATACAGATTACAGATCATATTTCATATATAAATCATTAAACATGTCATTTTTACTGCAAGGAAAGAGTGGGACTGAATTGGGAGAGGCTGCTGTCACGTGACTGTGACAGTCATTTTGACAGACACGTGCTGTAAAGTTCGACTGAACCTTTGAAAGTTTGTCGAACTCTGACCGAACCCCGAACGGCACTTTTCACGTTCGTAAAAGTTCGTGAAAGTTTGCGAACCCGAATTTTTGATCAAACCTCGAACTGAACAACCCTGCTTGGAGTGTGCTTTTATACACACACAAGGAGTGTGCTTTTTTACGCTTACGAGGAGTGTGCTTTTATACGCACACTAGTGGAGTATGCTTTTATACACACACAAGGAGTGTGTTTTTTTTACGCACACGAGGAGTGTGCTTTTATACGCACACTAGAGGAGTATGCTTTTATACACACACTTGAAGTTTGCTTTATACGCACACTAGGAGTGTGTATCGTCGGCACGCATATCGGTTGGCCCATCACGACAATTTCATGTACAGCATTATGGAGCACAGAGCGCACGTCAGTTTCGAACAGCGCAGCTATTAGCTAATAGAAGCCTTTTGAACAATGATAGCCACGTCAGATTCTAACGGCGCAACATTAGCTAGGAAGCCTTGTGAACAGATCCCGCGAATTCGCATTTCGTTCATGTTGGAAGAATTAACCTCTTCTTCGGTCACAGCAGTACTTTTCCTCTCTAGGTGTATAAAAATGGAAACGATGGTACCGTTGGAATTATGACGCTCTCGTAACATAAGGTAAGATAAGGTTGCATCGCTGATTATGCCATTCATAACATAAATGAGCCATTCAGGGAGTGTACATGCTTCAAGTCATTCTAGTCAGCTGTTCAATTTAATTCCCAACTCCTATATCTCGCACGCGACCTGATCCGTGTGAAGCACATAATTAAGTGGCCACAATTTGTGCACTTCAAAACCACGATTTATACAGCATGCAGCAGGCATCCCATTTAGATATCGGCTCCTATATCTCGCACGCTTCTTGATCCATGTTCAGCACACAATCAAGTTTTAGTTTTGTGCACTTCAAAACCAGATTGTATGTGTACTTGTGTATTTGTGTGTCAGTTCTTACCCTGCCATTATGAGGAACTCCTCGTTTGAATAACAACAATAAAAACGTGACAGTGCTTGCTTTCAATTACTGCGCAACACAAACCCTGCTGCATGCGTGTGTGTGTTTGTGTGTGTGTGTGCGCGCGTATGTTTATCAGCATGAGACAAAGGTTGACAAAGGTTGACAAAGGTTGACAAAGGGGAGTAAGGTAAGGTTACATCACTATATATGCCTCAAAGGGCATCTCAGCGGAAGTTTGGAAAAAGCCTGAAACTACACCTGGCTTAACAAAAAAAACAGAAGCTAAAAGAAACATGAAACTGATGTATGTAGAAGAGAAAAGTGTATAGAGAAAGAGAAAGTTTGTTATGAAGAAGCGCGAAGAGAAAGCATCAAGGAGAACGAGTGAAAAGCTGTTGATATGCCTAAAGGGGAGTAACCGGCAGCCATTAATGTTAGGCTGTTGGGCTTTTTTTGCATGTCTCAGCCAGCAACAGCATGAGACGTAGGCTTAACAGATGCCGTAACCGTTGCGCGCGAGTTTGCCTGCTGTGCGGACTCACAGGTTTTTCTACGTGCGCTTCTTGAGTCAGCATGACAGATTTTGCTTCTTGGTCAAGCACTTCTTGATCATGCGCTTCTTGATCAGCTCGACAGCTTTTGTTACGTGTGCTTCTTGATCAGCATGACGGATTTGCTATGTGTGCTTCTTGATCAGCATGACGGATTTGTTACGTGTGCTTCTTGACTGATGAAGAAAAGGTGGCATTGTACTCGCAGGTTTTGCTACGTGCGCTTCTTGATCAGCATGACTGATGATGAGGAGGTGGCGCTGTACGAGCTGTGCTCCAGAAAACGTCTAAAAGGCAGCAGCTCCGGCACAGGGACGCAGGTAGATAGATGGGTAGGCCACTCTTAGTCTGAATGTTGTGTACAGACACATAGGTAGATAGATGGGTAGTCCACTCTCATTCTGGATGTTTGTATAGGCACATAGGTTAATAAATCGGTAGGCCACTCTCCGTCTGGATGTGTGTACAGGCACACAGGTAGATGGATGGGCAGGCCGCTCTCAATCTGGATGTTTGTATAGGAACATAGGTAAATAAATTGGTAGGCCACTCTCCGTCTGGATGTGTGTACAGGCACACAGTTAGATAGATGGGCAGGCCGCTCTCAATCTGGATGTTTGTATAGGCACATAGGTAAATAAATCGGTAGGCCACTCTCAGTCTGGATGTGTGTACAGGCACACAGGTAGATAGATGGGTAGTCCACTCTCATTCTGGATGTTGTGTACAGGCACACAGGTAGATAGATGGGTAGTTTACTCTGTCTGAATTTTTGTATAGGCACACATGTAAATAGATGGGTAGTCCACACTCATTCTGGATGTTTGTATAGGCACATAGGTAAATAAATCGGTAGGCCACTCTCAGTCTGGATGTTTGTACAGGCACACAGGTAGATAGATGGGTAGGCCACTCTCAGTCTGGATGCGTGCACATGATACCCCGCAAGGTGGTAACTCATGAACTAATTGCTTTTTATGAGCAGGCTAGCAGTCGCAATGCTTGACTGAAGGCCTTTGTTTTGTAAGGTTGTACATCTTGTAAGGTGGTAATTAAAGCACTGTGCTGAACTTGCAGGTACACCCACTGTGTGACTGTGTGACACAAATTTGACTGGTGTAGTTTTCTAGTTAATTAAGTGTGTAGTTCTCTAGTTTTTTTTTCTCATAGGGCTGGCCACGACCGATTCAGTTTTACGCTATCCATGATGGTTCATTCGGTAGTGGTATAGTTTTCCTAAAAGCTCATCTTGCTGCACACCATGCATAAGCTGATCCTGCTTTAAAACACTGCATACACTCAAATTTGGTTCCTGCCCCTACCCATGAACTCTAAACTGTATACCCTATCCTCAGGGCAACGACACACAAGGAGGCAGCGGTGGCGCCAGCGCACACAACAGTGGCGCACACAACAGTGGTGGACATAACAGTGGCGCACACAACAGTAGTACCACTGGCTGTGGTAGCTCTAGAGGTAGTGGCACAGACGAAGAGGAGGAAGATGAGGAGGATGAGGCAGAGGAGGAGAGGGACGATGATGCAAAGAAGCCTGTCAGTGCAGGTGCGAGCTAGAAAAGAGTTGCAGAAATAAACACATGTTTTAAAAGGATTACAATGCAAAGAAGCCCACGAGTGCAGGTGCGAGCTACAAAAGAGTTGTGAAAAAACAGCTTTAAATGGATTGGATGAGACAAAGGAATCTGGAGGATGGTGCGAAAAAAGCTTGCAGACGTGGGTACATTTAAGAAGGAGCACTTCTTCAGATCTGCCGGTTGTGCAGTTGCTTGTGAGAAACGTATTTGTCAGCAATTAAGCTTATGCAAGGTAATGGATAATGCAGAGGAGGGGGAGGGGGAAGGTAAAAAAACCAGAACATTATCAGGACTGGTTCTCAAGATCACGAATGCAAGAAATAGAAAGCTAGTAGAATGATATGAACCAATAGAATAGAAAGAAATCCAGGTGTCCTTGGTTTATCACCGCCTTCACTTCAGATCTTGCTTTTTCAATGAACAATGCAGCAGGAAAAAATCTGATCACTCACGCAATGAAAGAAATAGGGAGACAGTGGTGAAGGAAGGACGTTACACTAAAAGAGGTGCAATTGTTTATGTGTGTACATATCACGTGAGAAAGAGAAAGGGACGCAAAGAGAGAGATAAAAGGACGAAATTTTCCATTCATGAGCTTGGCAGAGCACTTGCAGCTTCGCAGACTTTACGTAAGCAACTGAATTTCTATTGCATGCAGGTGCGGCGAGCCTGTCCAAGAAGTTCTTCCCCATTTGGCAGCGTGCGCTCACAATCAGAGAGGTAAGTGTTGGGAGGGCGGTATTTGTGCAAAGAGGTTGAAGCGTACTGTTCACTTGAGCATTTTTGGCACGGGCAAAGCTGAGAAGCGGGCATCTTATGCTACATATGTACATATGTAACATAAGAGACATAGGGTGGGCCAGAATCGTATAGGCGCATCGCATTTGACCAAATGTGAGGTAATTTCCCTCTGCTAGAGCATAACCGTATGTCCATCATATGTACGTATATATATATGGTTTGGCCGACCTTACGTGTGAGTGCTCCTTGCCAAGATTGCCAACAATGCGTAGACTTGTTGTTTGTGCAGGCAGGGCTCCTGCTGGTTGTGTCGGCAGATTGGTTTTGTTTAATAGGCCAATGGGCAGGAGCAAGTCAGAGGTCTTGTTGAGGAAAGCATAATGATCACATTTGATCAATAACAACAGTTTGGCAGCTTGTGGGTCTGATACCAAGCATGCTGGTGCATGGGCAGAAGCGAATTTAATCAAACTATTTGATAGAGATGTGGTTGCACGTTACGTTACTTTATGTCCAGCCAATGTTTCTTGTTAGCAGAAACAATGCACTGGATCGATTACGATGTACGTAAGTCAAAAGTGAAAAGCAAGCATGCTGTTGGCAAGCTCGACGAATGCAAAAGTAGTGGCCTTCCCCTTTTCAACCTGCTGCCTGTAAATTGCTTTGGTTCAAGCCAACACGCACACACGTGCAAAAAAACAAGATGCAATTGCCAAACAGGTGACCTATCAAACCTTGCAACAAGGATGAGTCGAGCTGAAGTGCAACCGAGTGCGTTTTCACTTCATCAGTCTCTTGCATCCTCACGGCTGCACATAACCTATAATAAAAATTTGCTGACACAAGTATTCCATTCGTCTTTCCTGCAGGCAGATTACGTGTTGAGCGTGCTGGAAGGCAGTCCAGGGGGAGGGGGAAGAGGGGTTGACCAGAGTGCGCTCGCCAACTTGAGGCTGCGAAAACGTTTTGCGGAGCTCACTGGCACCCCACTGAAGCATTGCCCTCCTTCAAAAGGTGGGAGGGGGTCGACCTAGAGTGTTGTACAGATAGCTTGCGTGGTGTGCATGAGTGAGGCATCCATGTGTGGGGTTCAAAGGTCTAGCAGGTGGGCTAGGTGCGAGGTATGTGTTACGGGGTATGTGTCTCTGTGTATGTTTTACTGTGTATGTGTTGCAGTGTATGTGTTGCAGTGTATGTGTTACTGTGTATGTGTTATGGGGTATGTGTTACTGTGTATGTGTTGCAGTGTATGTGTTACGGTGTATGTGTTACAGTGTATGTGTTACTGTGTATGTGTTACTGTGTATGTGTTAGTGTATGTGTTACTGTGTATGTGTTATGGGGTATGTGTTGCTGTGTATGTGTTAGTGTATGTGTTAGTGAATGTGTTACTGTGTATGTGTTACAGTGTATGTGTTACGGGTATGTGTTATGGGGTATGTTTAGGGTTGGCCAGAACCGTACATCTGCACCGTATATGACCGCATGTATGGTAATTTCCCTGCCAAAATTACCGTGCATACACCGTATATACCTATAAATGTATGGTTCTGGCCAACCCTAGGTGTGTTGTGTGGTATGTAGGGTCGGTAAGTTGGGGTATGTAAGTTGATTGGGGTACATAATATGGGGTATGTAATAGGCTTGCTTGATGATGTGGGGAGTGCTTTTTGTCACTGCCTGCGTGGTAGCAATCTTTCTTGTTGCTACATATTGTGTATGCAGTCATCCCTGGTTGTTTTTTTGCAGGCTTGTCTGAGGACGCAGATGAGCAGAAGCAGAAGCCAGTGGAGGGAGAGTGCCCCATGTGAGTGTGGGTGGGTGTGGGTGTTACGTTTGGTTGTGGGCGCGATGTGCGTGTGGGTGTGAGTGTGGTTGTGAGTTTGGGTGCACACAAGTATTTGTCTGCACCCTGTTAGTGTGTGTGTTTGGATGCCATATAATACAAGTGTGTGTATGTGTGAGTGTTTAGTGGAGGGAGAGTGCCCCATGTGAGTGTGTGTGCTGTGTACAGGATGTGGGTGTGGGTGTGGGTGTGGGTGTGGGTGTGGGTGTGGGTGTGGGAGTGGGAGTGGGAGTGGGGGTGGGTGTGAGTGTGGATGTGGGTGTGGGTGTGGGTGTGGGTGTGGGTGTGGGAGTGGGTGTGGGTGTGGGTGTGGGTGTGGGTGCCTGTGGACTTGTGTATCAATAAAGGTATGCAAGCATGTCCTGTAAGTGAGTTTTTGTGTCAATGTAGGGGGAAAGCACCTGGCGTGAGGGGGTGGGGGAGTGTCTAGTCGGTATTATCATTATTAAAATCCTTGGGTTTATTCAGGGGACATAAGAAGATGCAATCTCTTGCATTCTATTAAACCACCCTTGCGCTACAGCCCGGACTAGTTTTCTCTTTCCATTCAAGTGTTTTGACCAAAAATTTCACATGACTCATGCATGCTATCATCTGCGTCCTTCTGCAGCTGTTGCTGCGACATGCGCGCTGTAGAAGATATTACCTGGTGCTCAATCTGTGGGAATAACTGCCACAAGGTAATTTATCGAATATTGCTGTATACAAATTATATTAACCTTTGCAGTGCCACTTTTTATGTGACTTCCTCCTGTCTCCCTCTGTAGTAGCGATTGTAACCAACAACTGTACCCACGGCTGTGTGTAGTAACTGTGGTATACATGTGTGTGTATGGTATACATATGTGTGTAGGATACACGTGTGTAGTAGTTGTGGTATACATGTGTGTGTGTGTGTGGTATACATGTGTGTGTAGGATTCATGTGTGTGCGTGTGTGTGGTAAGTGTGCGTGAGAATAACCTTTTTGTTGTGAAGATGCACCACCTGCATATTTGGGGCATGAGCACATAACCTTGCTTGTACTTGAAATTCTTACTTTGCGGGGCATCTCAAGCTTTATTTACACAAACATTCACGCGCGCACACACACACACACACACACACACACGTGCGCACACACAAACACACACACACACACTAACGTGCTCACATGCACACGTGCTCTTGCACACATACAAAACATACACAAATACACACTTGCACACATGTGCGTACACACACATGTACAGATAGTGTGCATAAACACAAGTACACACACATGTGCGTACGCACACATGTACAGATTGTGTGCATAGATACAGACTCCCTCTTACCCTTGCAGGCGTGCATGGACAGATGGGCGAATGTGAAGCGCCATGCACAAGTTGCCGTGCACTGTATATTTTGCCGCGCCCGGTGGCAGCCAGGTATACGTGTTACAGGCAGGACATACAAAGATAAGAATGAACTCCGTAGGCAGTGACAATAAAATATAAATTGCAAATAACGCAGATTTTTGTGACATATAATAGGCTAAACCTTTCTGTGTGCTCTTGCCCTTCTTTTGGACCCCTTTTTGATTCTTGCCTTCTCTCTCTCTCTCTCTCTTTTTCTCTCTCTCTCTCTCTCTTTCTCTCTCTCTCTCTCTGTCTCTCTCTCTCTCTCTCTCTCTCTCTCTCTCTCTCCCACACCCACTCCCACACCCACACCCACACCCACC
>Ga0307942_1002610_pt1:2500-14628 | contig 14628 bp, 9 predicted proteins | sample OrgLakmetagen175_FD_201846 | JGI IMG/M metagenome (GOLD analysis project Ga0307942, IMG submission 201846) | Saline water microbial communities from Organic Lake, Antarctica - #175 | ecosystem: Environmental > Aquatic > Non-marine Saline and Alkaline > Saline | place: Antarctica...
AACAGGAGAGTTGAATGAGAGCTGTGCGGGACTGTGATATGGGGGTCGCACTTCGAAATATGCACTAGGATGCGCACACGGCAATACGCACGTTAGGTACGCGCGTGCAGGTACGCTTGCAAACACGCATTTACAAAAGCACACTGAGAGGCACAGACGCATATAGGTACGCACGCGCCTTTTGACATTTTTTTGAGGAGACGCTTACTTGGAGGTACGCACGTGGGTACGCACTTTCGTGTTCTCTTATATTTATGGGTACACATTTACGCAATTACAGGTGCACATACAGGTATGCACCTTCTAGATAATAAACCTACTTGAATAAACACTCACTTGGAGGTACGCCTGTGGGTACGCACTCTCATATACTCTTACAAGTACGCATTTGCAAATAAGCAGTTAGAGTTCACATAAGCAGCCCTTACATTCCCTCCCACTAACATACGCTCTTGGATGCACGCATGAAAGGTTGCACTCACAGGTCCACGGTCAAGAAAGCTTTGTTCGTGCAGTCTAGTTAACATGCACGCATGAAAGGTTGCACTCACAGGTCCGCGGTCAAGAAAGCTTTGTTCGTGCAGTCTAGTTAACACGCTTCCACCTTTTTAAAGTAGGCGCCAAGCCTCAAAGGCCAGATTGGTTTTTGCACCCAGCCATCTGCACGTCTACAAAGTGCTGACTCTGTGTTGCATGCACGGTTTCTTCTGAGCCAGTACGGGACGTCAATAGCTCATGCTTGCGCACATCAAGTTAGTGTGTTTTAACACGTACAGGAGGTGCTGACTTCGTGTTGCGTGCATGGCTTCTGCATGGCCAAAAAAGGAAGGCAAAGCGTGCACAGAGTGGGCCAAAGGCATACACACCGTGCCTGACCGGTTGTATTATGGTTACTCTGCTGATATCACCGTGTATGCACTGTATGCACAGTGGGTTTATATGGATGGATGGATGGATGGATGGATGGATGGATGGATGGACACTGAACGACAACAAGGGAGTGATAGGCACTCATGCTACTATACCATTTTCGACTAAAGAGTGGCAACCATCACACGTCAAGCTTGTGCTTCCGTGTTCGTCCCACTGCGTATGACCCCTACGTGTCACCACTTTTGGTTTTGGCTACAACAAAGGTTGTTCTTCAGCCTCCCGCTATTGTGTCTCCCGCTGCTATGTCACCCACTGTTGTGTTTTTCCCACTGTCTGTGTCACCCGCTACTGTGTCACCCGCTGCTGGGTCACCCACTGCTGCGTCACCCGCTACTATGTCACCCACTACTGTGTCACCCACTGCTGTGTCACCCACTACTGTGTCACCCACTACTGTGTCACCCACTGCTGCGTCACGACAGTCAGTAGGAGGATCAAAGCCAAGGTTGCACTGAGACGCTGCTGCTCAAACACACACACACACAGACACACACACACGCATCCATACACTCACATACACGCATTGCACACGCATCCATACTCACAAATACTAAGACACAAGCATATACATGCAGGGCGTCTGACCGGCTTGACTGGATGTACGCGGGCAGCTACACGCATCCATACACACATTTACTAACACGCACACACACGCACACACACACATGCATACACACGCAGGGCGTCTGACCGGCTTGACTGGATGTACGCAGGCAGCTACACGCATCCATACACACAATTACTACACACGCACGCACACACACACACACACACATGTATACACACGCAGGGCGTCTGACCGGCTTGACTGGATGTACGCGGGCAGCTTGGCCTCAAAGGAGGATGCTACAAAGAAGCAGGACGAGGCTCTGCTAGGCCAACGCCCTGCACAGCTACCTGACACAGTAGAGCCGGGGGGGAAGGTATGTGTGTGCTGTTTTTTTCTTGTGGTGTGGGTTTTTTTTCACGCCCTGCACAGCTACCTGACACAGTAGAGCCGGGGGGAAAGGTATGTGTGTGTGCTGTTTTTGTTCGCTTGTGGTGTGGGTGTGTATTTTTTTACGCCCTGCACAGCTACCTGACACAGTAAAGCCAGGGGGAAAGGTATGTGTGTGCTGTTTTTTTTGCTTGTGGTGTGGGTGTGGGTGTGAGTGTGGGTGAGGGTGGGTGGGTGTGTATTTGTGTACTGTGGGTATGTGCATGTGCATGTGCGTACTTAATGTGTGCCTTTGTACTCAGTGAGGAGCTTTCAGGTGCTGGCACCTAATAGCTTCTTCTTTTCATCCCGCTGGATGTGTTAATACTACCAGCAAAGCCTGTTTTTTTCTTTTTCTGTGAGTGTGTGCACGTGTTTGCGTAAATGTGTGTGTGTGTGTGCGTGTGCCTTCACGGATGGACCTGTGTTGTGTGTGTGTTTACTTGTGCATGTGTGTATATGTGTAAGAAGGGTATGACCAGATTTCATGTATCTCGAAACAAGAGATCCCTCTCACCACACGCACACACACACACACAGATACGCACACACACACACACACACGCACACGCACACACGCATCAGGTGCTTACCTTGTTGAATATTGCTTGCCGCCCTTGACAGGCTGAGTCTGGAGTCACCATGCAAACTGCGGCTCCCACTCCGGCGTCGTATAACGAGCAGTGGAATAGGCTCAACAACGACCCCTTGCTGATGGTACGTACGTTTCACGTGGATCTCTGAACACGTGCCTTGTTGATGGTACATTTAGTGCAGGTGTTTGTGCAATGAGCCTTTGCTGATGGTACGTTTCATGTGGGTTCTGAACAGGTGCCTTCTTGATGGTACATTTAGTGCAGGTGTTTGTGCAATGAGCCTTTGCTGATGGTACGTTTCAAGAGGATTCTGAACAGGTGTCTTCTTGATGGTGCTTTTAGTGCAGGTGTTTGTGCAATGACCCCTTGTTGGTGGTTATTTGTCGCGGGTTTCTGAGCACAAGCCTTGCTGATGGTGCGTTTGACAGGGGTGTTTGCACAACACCCCCCGGGCTGATGGTGCATTTGATAGGGGCTTTGGAACACGAGCCTTGCTGATAGTACGATTGACAGGGGTGTTTGCACAACAATCCCTGCTCACAGTAAGAATACAGAGGTTCTGTGTCAAGCGTGGATACCCAGCACAATATTGGGGATAGCTCTAGAACACTAACTTTGGAATGGGTGCATTTAAGAACAAGCTTTGGAAAGAATTTGGAACAATATAGCATGAGAGGAAAAGGGAGTGAGTGAGTGTGTGGGTGTGTATAAGTGTGGGTGTGTGTGCAGGCATGTATGCGTGCGTGCGTGTGTGTAATTGCTTGTGTGTTATGTGCATGTGTGTGTGTGTGACAAGCAGAGCCCCTTTCTTTTATTTAAAGGAGAGGAATGAGGAACCCCTGTGCAAAGGGCTTACCCACAAATCCGTGCTTTGATTCTCCACACCTGTGCTCTTTCTGAAACTGGTGCCCCTCACCTGGTGTCCCTCACCTGTTCTTTCTGTACTGGTGCCCCTCACCTGTGCTCTTTCTGAAACTGGTGCCTCTCACCTGAAACTGGTGCCCCTCACCTGAAGAAGCAGTGCGGAACGATAAAAGTGCTCAGTTATTAGAGTTAGGAGTATAGCTGATTCCTATAACCCAAGCGTTACTATTAATCTCTCTGCTCCAGCAGGTTACTCATGTGCATGACTCCGCGCGTGCATTGCTCACGGATTAATGTGTGTTTGTTATTTGCTCACTGGCACAACCAATTCTAGCTCATGCTGTGACAGGAATCAGCAGAACCGAATGAAGAGCCTCCAAGGCAATGCATGCCATCGTGCACACATTGCAGTCAGTTTCTTGATATTTTGTCATTACTCGCACACAGATCAAGAGGCAGCAGCAGAACCTAACGAAGAGCCTCCAAGGCAATGCATGCCATCGTGCACACATTGCAGTCAATTTCTCGATATTTTGTCATTGCTCGCACACAGATCAAGAGGCAGCAGCAGGACCAAATGAAGAGCCTCCGTGACAACCCCATTAAGTACCAAGAGCTCCTGAGGCTGGTAGGTTGGATAAGTAGAGAATTACAAAGATATGAACACACACAAACAGTGCTTACACCCCAAACATGGTGCGTAAAAGATCAGCATTCAGTAAATCCGATTCACCCAGGAACTCCCATGTAATGTGTATGCACAATTCAGTAGTAGGGTTGGCCAACCCACTGCATATGCACCGTGTATGGCCGTATATTCGGTAATGTTTCTGCCAAAAATACCGTATACACACCGTATATATGGTCGTTCCCATGGCTGGACCGCCCTTTCCTAGTCAAATTGTGCCAATTAGCCAATTTTGGCTCTATTTCCCCAACCACTTCGCCATTTTGGGAGCTGAAAGTTGTGTTGGATGGCTTTTTTTTTAACTTGCCTGAAATGAAAGCAGGCGGAAAGACCCAGTGGGTGGCTCGCAATCGAATTTCAAAAACACGTCAGGGGTCAAAATCAGCCATTATTGCTCACACACTGCACCATTCTGTGCCCTGTAGATTTAATAGGGCTTGATACTTCAGACTGCAATTCTGGTGTGAATTTGGGAATTTATATTGGAGTCAGGAAAGCATAGGCAGAAATTGCTGCATGTCAAAGATGAACAATTTTCACCAAAATTCAACCATTTAAATTTTAATTAATATTTTAGACCCCAACTTTGAGAGCAAAAACTGGGCTGAACCCGCAGCAGGTATGGAGCAACAGCTTTTTCTGCCTTTTTCCCCTGTGTCCCTTATGTGGGTGCCATACGCCGGCAATCCCAGTACCCCTGTCCCGAATTCGACATTGCAGCATTGTTATATGACAAATATAATGCTTATATCCTAAAGCAGAGGTCGATTGGGGTAAGTTCAGAAATGTACCTTTTCCCTGCCAAAGTGGGTGCAAAATATGCACCGGGCCCCACGCAGCCCCCCAGAATGCCAAATTTCCAGCAAATGTCAATGGTTTAGACATAACATCAAGTACCTTGCATTCAGATGAGGCATAGGGGGTTTTGAATTGGGTGGATAGCTTGTTGGCACAGTTTGGGTCAACCAGCCACGGGGACGACCATATATGGTCTGGCCAACCCTAAAATGTGTAAAGGGAGGTCCTAGCTAGCACAGGAGGGAATGGAGCTGCAGAGGGTAAAATAGCTCTCTCTTATGTAACGTAGCAGGGCTCCTGTGTAACGTGACGGGGCTCCTGTAAAACGTAACAGGGCTCCTACATAACGTAACAAGGCTCCTGTATAACGTGACGGGGCTCCTACATAACGTGACAGGGCTCCTGTATAACGTAGCAGGGCTCCTGTATAACGTGACAGGGCTCCTGTAAAACGTAACAGGGCTCCTACATAACGTAACAGGGCTCCTGTATAACGTGACGGGGCTCCTGTAAAACGTGACAGGGCTCCTGTAAAACGTGACAGGGCTCCTGTAAAACGTAACAGGGCTCCTGTATAACGTAGCAGGGCTCCTACATAACGTAACAGGGCTCCTGTATAACGTAACTGGGCTCCTACATAACGTGACGGGGCTCCTGTAAAACGTAACTGGGCTCCTGTATAACGTGACAGGGCTCCTGTAAAACGTAACTGGGCTCCTACATAACGTGACGGGGCTCCTGTAAAACGTAACTGGGCTCCTACATAACGTGACAGGGCTCCTGTAAAACGTGAACGAAGCTGGAGAGTGTAAAAGAGCTCCTAGATAACGTGACGGGCCTCCTAGCTATAGGACGGAAAGAAGCTGCAGAGTTTAAGGGAGCTCCTAGCTTAGTGCAAAGTCTGAAAGTGGTCCCAAAGTCTGAAAGTCCTCAAGGGAGCTCCTAGCCTAGTGTAAAGTCTGAAAGTGGGACGTTTCTAGCATCCTCCCCGATCCATTCCAGTGTGGGCTAATACTTGGAAATCTCCTGTCAAAGAAGAAAAGGCAGCATTGACGAGAAAGTTGACGACGGGATAGGGATGGTAACAGCGATGTTTTGAATGGCACTGCATGTGTGTGGTCAAGATGTGAAAAGACGTGAAAAAGGGATGGTAACAGCGATGTTTTGAATGGCATTGCATGTGTGTGGTCAAGATGTGAAAAGACGTGAGAAAGGAATGGTAACTGCGATGTTTTGCATGGCACTGCATGTATGTGGTCAAGATGTGAGAGAGCATATCTTTGTCACTTGCCTCTGAACAGCTGTGCTCATATCAATGGCCAAAGCATCCTGCAGGTGTGTGGTTCAGTTGTAGGACAGTGCCGCTTACTCACACGACACACACAGCAACAGGTATCCAAGCTCTCCATGTTTGTGATCAGGCAGGAGGCCTTTGGGTATGTCTTTGACCAAGGCAGCCTGCAGGTGTGTGGTTCAGTTGTAGGACAGTGTCACTTACTCACACGGCACACACAAAAACAACAGTGTTTAAAGTTCCCCATGTTGGTGGTCAGGCAGGAGGCCTTTGGGTATGTGTTTGACCAAGGCATCCTGCAGGTGTGTGGTTCAGTTGTAGGACAGTGCCGCTTACTCACACGGCACACACAGCAACAACAGTGTCTGAAGTTCTCCATGTTGGTGGTCAGGCAGGAGGCCTTTGGCACACAAAATAACAACAGTGTTTAAAGTTCTCCATGTTGGTGGTCAGGCAGGAGGCCTTTGGGTGTGTCTATGCGTCATGTGATCCTCATGTGATCATCACGTGATGCTTGCCGCAATGACTGTGGTGGGTTTTCAGGGTTATTGTGAGCACTGGTCTAGGAACCTCCTTTCTTGCAAGCTCCTCCCAATCGTTGAAGGCTTCCGGTTCTGCGGAAGGAGGTGGTGGAAGAGGTATTTGTGGTGGAGGAGAGGGTGCTGGTGATGTCATTTAGTAGAATTGTGCCTATGCAGCAGATCGTACGGGTTTTGTTGCTGCTGATGATGGGTGCTTTGTTTCGTGAGTTGGTGATCCTTTAAGTACCTTTTGTGTGATTGAAGCTCCGGATTTTATTCGGTGAACGCCCTAATGGACGTGCATGCCAGGAAGTGCAAGCTCCACATCCAAAGACCTCACGTCCACAACACACACATACAGGCACACACACATACAGGCACGCATACACACATACACAACATTAGGTGCAAGGTGCCAAAGCAGGAGGCAAAGACCAGAATGAGGACCCCGTCAGTAAGAAGGCCCGTAAGAAGGAAAAGAAGGAACGCAAGCGTGCCAAAAAGGAGAAGAAGCGAGCAAAGAAGGAAATGGAAAGAGGCGGAGGGGGGGGTAGAGGAGGGATTAGCAGCAGCAGGTGAGGACTTGTGAAATTTACATCAACGCATGTGCAACTTGCATACGTAACCACACACACACACACACTGAACACGTGCATTTTTGTACACACACGTGCACAGCTGCACACATACACACACACACAACACACACAACACACACTCATACACACTCAAGTGCACAGTTGCACACTTCACACACAAACAAACGTTTACTGGAACGGCACAGTCGCATGCACACGCACACACCAAACACGCAAAACTCACATACTGGCATGCACAGTGAGGAAAGCAGCAGTGACGGGGGGGTTGAGAGGGAGGAGGTCAGAAGCGGTGGTCTTACCCCTGCTGCTGGTTTGGGGAGAAGAGGGAGAGGAGATGCTGTTGGAGCTGCAGCATTGCCATTGCCTCCTTCGTTCAAGGCAGTACCTGCAGCAGCAGCAGCACAAGGTGTGTGTTTGTTGGTAGATGTCATCAACACTACCTATGTGTGAGTGCGTGTTTGTGTGCTGCTTGTGTGTAGGTGTGTGTATGTGTGTATGTACTTTTCAGCAGTGCCATCTTTGTCTCTCTCTCTCTATATATATATATATATATATATAATGTAAAGGTGACATAGACGCAGGAGCACCTTTCGCAGGATCAAAGTGTGAAACACATGAGTAAGAGTTGGTGACCAACTTTGCAAAAAAAAGAACAGAGGATGCCACCTTCAGGTAGTGTAGTACTTGAAGTAGGCAGCTTAGTACTTGAAATACGCATTGCCAGGCAGCGTAGTATTTAACATAGGAATTGCCAGGCAGCGTAGTGATGGTAGTGATATGAATAGTCATTGCCAGGCAGCTTAGTACATGAAATACGCATTGCCAGGCAGCGTAGTACTTGAAATACGCATAGCCAGGCAGCGCAGTGATAATAGTGATATAAATAATCAATGCCAGGCAGCTTAGTACTTGAAATACGCATTGCCAGGCAGCTTAGTACTTGAAATACGCATTGCCAGGCAGCGTAGGATTTAAAATAGGAATTGCCAGGCAGCGTAGTGATGGTAGTGATATGAATAGTCATTGCCAGGCAGCTTAGTACTTGAAATACGCATTGCCAGGCAGCGTAGTATTAAAAATAGGAATTGCCAGGCAGCGTAGTGATGGTAGTGATATGAATAGTCATTGCCAGGCAGCTTAGTACATGAAATACGCATTGCCAGGCAGCGTGGAATTTAACATAGGAATTGCCAGGCAGCGTAGTGATGGTAGTGATATGAATAGTCATTGCCAGGCAGCTTAGTACATGAAATACGCATTGCCAGGCAGCGTAGTGATGGTAGTGATATGAATAGTCATTGCCAGGCAGCTTAGTACTTGAAATACGCATTGCCAGGCAGCGTAGTATTTAGAATAGGAATTGCCAGGCAGCGTAGTGATGGTAGTGATATGAATAGTCATTGCCAGGCAGCTTAGTACTTGAAATACGCATTGCCAGGCAGCGCAGTGATAATAGTGATATTAATAATCAATGCCAGGCAGCTTAGTACTTGAAATACGCATTGCCAGGCAGCGTAGTACTTGAAGTACTTGGCCAACCCTAAGTATGACACAACCCTTAGAAAACTACACAGGCGATGAGGCAAGTACAACAGGGGTTGCGGTTTTCCTGGTGCCAAAAGGGTGTCCTAAATGGTCTCTGGAGTGTAAAGAGTGTCTTAATAAAGGGGAAGCTTGGTGTTTTGCCGAGAAAGGAATCAATCAGAGGGGTAGCCCCTTGGGGCTCAGGCTAGCCCCACCCAAACCATGAGGAGACTTCTGAATCAATCACAAACGAGTCGGTGCTGGCTTATTGTGGCACAAATGCGCTTGTCGTGGCACAAATGCGCTTGTCGTGGCACCATTGCGCTTGTCGTGGCACAAATGCGCTTGTCGTGGCACCAATGCGCTTGTTGAGGCACAAATGCGCTTGTCGTGGCACAAATGCGCTTGTCGTGGCACAAATGCGCTTGTCGTGGCACCATTGCGCTTATTGTGGCACAAATGCGCTTGTCGAGGCACAAATGCGCTTGTCGTGGCACCATTGCGCTTGTCGTGGCACAAATGCGCTTGTTGAGGCACAAATGCGCTTGTCGTGGCACAAATGCGCTTGTCGTGGCACCATTGCGCTTGTCGTGGCACAAATGCGCTTGTCGTGGCACAAATGCGCTTGTTGAGGCACAAATGCGCTTGTCGTGGCACAAATGCGCTTGTCGTGGCACAAATGCGCTTGTCGTGGCACAAAAATTGGGGCTACCAAAAAGGGTTGAACAGTGGTCTTGTGTGCAGGGGCTGGCTGAGCTGTTGTTCATATTCTGTGTGGATTCTGTGTGGATTCTGTGTGTATTCTGTGTGGATTCTGTGCGGAGGTCATAAAACAGATGTTCATTCAGTGCTACGTTCGGATCCCGTCAGACTTTCCCACGTTGTATGTGAGTCACACAGGGGACACACGATCAGTAGGGCTGGCTGAAACTGTACGTATGTATGTATGCAGTGTATGCATGCTGTTCAAACCACAGAACCCCCATACATACGTATGTACATCATACGCGGTGTGTTCTGTGTATGTTGCGGTGTGTACTGTGAATGTGCAATTCTGACCTACCCTACAAAAGCCAATGTTTCACCATCAGCACCATTTGCTCGAGCGAAATGGAAAGGGGCACGCACCATTTGCTCAAGCGAAATGGAAAGGGGCTGGCTAGGAAGCAGCCATGCAGCAGCCAGTGGGGGTGGGACCACCAGCAGTACTGGCTGACAGTGTACTTGACATAATAATGTCCTATGCATCATTTGCACACAGGTGATGTGACAGTGTACTTGACATAATGTCCTATGCATCATTTGCACACAGGTGATGTGACAGTGTACTTGACATAGTAATGTCCTATGCGTCATTTGCATACAGGTGATGTGACAGTGTACTTGACATTATAATGTCCTATGCATCATTTGCATACAGGTGATGTGACAGTGTACTTGACATAATAATGTTCTATGCATCATTTGCACACAGGTGATGTGGGAAGGGGGGGCCTCAGAAGCAGCCATGCAGCAGACAGAGAGGGTTGGGACCATCATCAGTACCACCAGAGGGAAGTTGTGCAGGTGTGTGCATGTGACTTTAGGCATGCATGTGTGTTTGTGCGTGCGTGCGAGTGTGCGCGTGTGTGCATGTGACTTTGGGCATGCATGTGTGTTTGTGCGTGCGAGTGTGCGCGTGTGTGTATGTGTGTCTGAGTGAGTGCATGTGCGTGTGTGTGCATGTGGGCGTCTGAGGATTTGTAGAATGCCAACATGTGAGGGCTGACGTGTAGATGTGAGTATCAGCACGCATGTGGATGCAATGCAAACGCACGGACGTTGTCATAGTGATTTTGGGCAGCAAGCGTGCATGCGAGTTCAATACAGAAATATGGACGTTGTCATGCTTATTTGAGCAGCAAGCGTGCATGCGAGTTCAATACAGGAATATGGACGTTGTCATGCTGGTTTGGGCAGCAAGCGTGCATGCGAGTTCAATACAGAAATGTGGACGTTGTCATGCTGGTTTTGGGCAGCAAGCGTGCATTTAAATGCTGCACAAAAGAAAAGAGGAAGCAGTGCTGGTTTGGGGCAGTAAGCATGCATTTGAAAGCAGCACAAAACTGCAACTGTGCATGACTGGCAGTTATTACTGTCCAATGCTGTCCAATGGAAACGCGTGGGGGGCGGTGTGCTGGTATGAGAGGTTTGTGCACAAAGGTAGTGTACCAGTAATTACAGTGCGTCTAATCAAGACCAGTCAGCAAGCTTGTCAGTTCTTCTCTTCCTTTTGCGGCAGAGGAGCGTTGCAGTTCCTGGCATTCGAGTGGCTTTTGGCCGTTGAATCAATTACAAGAGGGTTTTCTTTGCCTTCATGGGTTGTTTAATACCCACCTGTGTTTTCACCATGGGGTGGTCATTCAGCTGTGTGATGGTCATTCGTCTGCATTAACATAGTTCCTGTGTAGTCGCAGATGAGCTGTTGAGAGGTGGTCATGTTAAAGCATATATCAGAGGTCTTACACACCATTGGCAAGCTAACGTGCTTGCTTGCCAATGGTGTGTAAGACCTCTGATATACACCTCAACAGATCATCGTGTGAACGAGAATGCAGTGCATGTCATCGTCCAGTGCGTCACCTCTACTATTTATTTTTATTCACGACAGCTGTTGAGAGGTGATCATCGTGTGAACAAGAATGCAGTGCATGTCATCGTCTTGTGCGTCACCTCTACTATTTATTTTCATTCACGACAGCTGTTGAGAGGTGATCATCGTGTGAACAAGAATGCAGTGCATGTCATCGTCTTGTGCGTCACCTCTATTATTTATTTTTATTCACGACAGCTGTTGAGAGGTGATCATCGTTCGTGTGAACAAGAATGCAGTGCATGTTAACAGCAGGAGCTAGTAAAATGCACGTGTGTGTCTTAGCAATCCAGTGGCTGGTGTTTACGTCTGAGTAGAAAGAAAGATTGAGCGCCTCACAATGACGGCCTGACAATTAGAGGAAGCACTGACATACATACGTACACACACACGAGCAGCAACAGCGACCAGTGCACAGAAGCATGTCGCACACTCTATGCATACACAGTGCACACAGGCACGCACACACACACACGCTCAAAAATAAGGCGATCACTACTACGCATGCACAGTCAAACACGCACGTAGTCAAATACACACAAGCAAGCTGGCACACTCACACACGCACGCACACACACGCACGTTAACACACGCATACACACATACATGCACAGGCACACCGAGTGGGTAAGGACAAGGACTGGGAACGAGAGCGAGGAAGTGAGAGGGAGAGAGGGAGGGAGGGAGGCAGCAGCGGGAGGGG